>Ga0209347_1001502_pt1 | contig 37211 bp, 41 predicted proteins | sample AutmiccommuBRH23_FD_187382 | JGI IMG/M metagenome (GOLD analysis project Ga0209347, IMG submission 187382) | Deep subsurface microbial communities from Mt. Terri, Switzerland - Autotrophic microbial communities BRH/23 (SPAdes) (version 2) | ecosystem: Environmental > Aquatic > Deep subsurface >... | reverse complement strand
GCGTCCTGCAGCCGGCTCGGCATTCCGTAGGCTCGGTCGTTAAGAGACAGTAGCAGCCTCCGGTACATTCCGCACGGACTTAAATCACTCCCCCTCACTGCATGTCGCTTGAGGGTCGCTTTTAAGGCATGCTGTCACTATTCTGGCTCCTGGCTCCTGGCTTCTGAATTCCGCCGTCTGCAAGACGGCAACGCCCGTCAGGGCGTTTTTTTATTCCACACGCAGCTTCTGGGCAGAAATGTTTTCCACCACAACCCTGATATCATGAACCTCAATACCGGTAACTTCCAGCACTCTGTCCCTGACATGATTTTGAAGCGTATCGGATAAATGGGGGATGTTTACATCAGGCGCCACCACCGTTTTGATGCGGATGCCTATGCCGTTGGGGGCTTTTTTCACCGAAGCCCCGGCTTCTTTAACGCCTCTTTGATCCAGGACCACCTTTTCCACCAGGGATTCTATGGCGGACAGCGCTATTCTGACCTGCCCCAGTGACCCCTCGCTTACCACAGCCTGCTTTTTGCCGGGAACTATCCCCAGCCAGGCCAGCCTTATCCCGGCCAGTATGTAAAGAGCCAGCAACCCGTACGCTATTTCAGTGAAGCCGAGCATTCCGGCTGTCTGCCGGAAAAACGCCACGGGCCACTCAAGGCCGGCCAGGACGGCGGCAGACGCCAGGGCGAATATAATGCCCGCCATTGCAAAAATAACCAAAATTACCCTGTTAAAAGCGTTCATATGCGCACCTCCGTAAAGGCCATACTGGGAAAGTAAATGATAAAGTCTGAAAGCGGGAACTCAGGACTCAAAACGCTAAAGCCTTATCGGCCCTGGTTCCTCCGGGGTCGCTTCAGGGCCGCTCTGTGGCCGGTGGAGGGGTTTGAGTCCGATCTATTTATCCTCCCGGCTGGACTAAAACCCCTCCCCCTAACTGCATGTCGCTTGAGGGTCGCTTTTAAGGCAGGCTGTCACCATTCTGATTCTGGCTCCTGGCTTCCCAAGCGCCCGTCAGGGCGCTTTATTTCACCCTGTGATCCTCTTCCTTTGCTTCATGGCTGAAGGCCACGCCCTGAACATTTACGTTAACTTCCACCACGGTCAGACCGGTCATGTTTTCAATGGCCTTTTTTACATTTTCCTGTATCTTGGCGGCCACATCCGGTATACGCGTGCCGTATTCCACCACCACGAACATGTCTACCGCAGCTTCCTTTTCACCCACTTCAACCTTAACTCCCTTGGACATGTTTTTCCGGCCCAGCATTTCGGCGATGCCGCCCACCACGCCGCTGCTCATGCCCACTACTCCCTGCACCTCGGTGGCCGCAAGGCCGGCAATTATTCTTACCACTTCGTCGGCTATCCTTATGGAGCCCAAGCCTGTCTGTTCATCACGGATTAAAATATCCTCATTCTGAATTTCCATTATAACCCCCCCGGCCCCTGGTTCTGCTATAATTAACCTGTGAAACACAGGTTAATTATAGCAGAAGGGCAGATCCAAAGCAAATAAAAGCGCCCCGGGAGACCGGAGCATTATGTGTCCCTCTATATTAATATGAAAAATACTTCAATCCCTGGGGATTATAATTATGCTCTGCTCTCCAAAACCGGTTTCCCTGGAAACAATGTCGGCTAATTTGCCTTCCTCCGAGGCATTAAGCCCCCGGCTGTCCACCACAACGGTAACCCCCTTCTGATCCACACACGCCACGGCCTCCTTGCAGCCCTTGGCTTTAAGCAGGTTTTCCACCCTGGATTCCCTGGACACGCTTCTACTGATATTCAGAAGCTGCTCCTGGGCCGCCTTCACCGAGTCCGGGGTTGATGAGGGGCTGTTGGCTATGTCTTTGAGAATTTCCACCTGCTGGCTCCTGGCTTTCTCCCGCTGCAGCCGGTACTCAACATAAAAGCTTTCTTTGGCCCCGGAGGACTGTACAGTTGGCTGCTCCGGCTGAGACAGCATTTTCCCGCCATTGATATCTGTCCCGGTGTCCGGCTTTAAGGGGCCGTCTACAGACCGTCCCCCCACTGCTGCCGGCTTTTCCGACAAAAGCATCCCGGTCATTCCGTTATAGCCCAGTAAAAGGGTCAGGGCGCCTGCCAGAAACATCAGAGTAATGAATACATGCCTGAAATTGACAAAGATCATTATTTTTTGATACCTCCTTCGCCTGGAAGCACCAGTATTTTATGAGGTTCAACGTTAAGCGCCACCCTTACCGCCTCAAACAGCCGTTCCTTTACCAGGGGGTTGGAAGCCCCTCCGGCCACCACCAGGACACCGGCTACCCTGGAGGCCGTTTCCATTTGCACCACCGGAGTATCGCCATTCCCGCTTTTGGCAATGACCAGCTGGGTGGTGTCGCTGTTTTCGTTTATGGTCCTGGCGCCGCCCCCCTGATCCTTTTCCAGGGTATTTTTACTGCCCACCGTGGTGTTGGTGGCGTAAGATTCTTTGATCGATGCGGCCAGCCTTACTGTAACCTTTACCTCGCCTGATCCCTCAATTCTTTGCAGCATTGACTGCAGCCTGGCGGACAGGGCATCTTCTTCAGCCGCCATAATGGATTTAGGAGGCGGTCCGCCGGAAGCAGCCTCCCCGGTTTCCTTCTTTTCGACTGCCCCGGAGGGATTTTGCTGTCCCCCGCCCCCCAGTACAATAAGGCTGATTCCCATAATTACCGCCGCCCCCAGCCACAGCATTCTCTTCATCGAGAGTTTTACAGGGCCTTTTCCGCCGCTGCCCATCCCGTTGAACCAGTCGCTGATTCCGGACATGTGTGATCCTCCTCCCATCATTTAAACCTAACCCGGATGTGATCCGGGGAAAGGTTATAAAAATTGGCTACTTTGTCTGCCGTCCTTTTGGCGTATTCGGAATACTCCGGAGGAGGGATGTCACCCTCGGTAAAATCAGTCTTTTCCCGGTTCACTTTTACCGTTACGGGCTCCACCGGCTTTACTCCCCCGTCCATCTCACCCCCGCCCTTGCCGATTAACAGGTTTACATCCATAATTCTGCCGAAATCCTTTTTTGAGGGGTCATCCTGTAATTTCACATCCACCGCAATTGTTTTAAGCCTTCCGTCCACAGAGGCCAGAGAGGATACCTGCCTTTCTATCCCTTTCCGGTACTGTTCCAGAGCTTTTTTACGGTTTTCGCCTTCAATGCCCCGCCCCTGTTCCAATATATTCATCTTCCCAACTTCTTCGGCTGGAATGCGAAAGGCATATTCTTCAATCTCCTTGAAAAAACCGCCCCCTGAAATTACGTTTAGCGCCTGTATTACAACCACTATTACCATTAGCCCCATGACCATCCTGACGTATTTTCTCATGTCGCCCATGGGCAGCAGCATTTCCAGGAAAACTGCCAGAACGACAATAATAATGAGATTCTGCACCAGAAGACGTAACGTTTCCACCGCAACCACTCTCCCGATTGAGCTATAAGCTGTAAGCTTTAAACTATTATCGCAGCATTACCGTAATATTTCCCACCGCCACCAGTATGGTAAGGGTGAAGAAGAAAAGCAGTCCGGTCGTGCCAACCACAGCAAACACTGCCAGAAGGCTGTTGCCCAGATCGTTGAGACAGCCCACCATCTGCCCGTCCTCCACAGGCTCTATAATGGCCCCGGCCAGTTTGTATATAATGGCCAGACATAATATTTTCAGAAGGGGCATCAGCATTATGGCCAGGACCGCCGCTGCCCCGGCGATTCCCACGGCGTTTTTGATCAGAAGGGAAGAGCTTACAATGGCCTCCAGGGCGTCTGAAAACATTCCCCCCACCACCGGGACGAAGGCGTCGGTGGCAAATTTGGCGGTGCGCAGCACCACGCTGTCCCCCACTGCCCCGGCCACTCCCTGAATGGAAAGGACACCCAAAAAGATTGTGCTTATGGCCCCTAAAAGCCCCATGGAAATATTACTGATGAGCCCCGCCAGCTTGGAAACCTTGAATTTTGGCGACAGGTTGCTTACCAGTGTCAGTATTGCCGAAAACAGAATGAGTGGAAGTATTACGTTGCGAATAACAGTGGCTATCAGAGCAATGCTGACAAACACCACCGGCTGGAAGATGGCGGCTGCGGTGAAGCCTCCCACGGCCACCAGCAGGGTCAGCAGCACCGGCAAAATGGCCTGCATGAAGGTCACCATCCTGTCTACCACGTCCCGGCCCGCATCGACGGCCACGGTAAAGGACCCGATGGCCAGCGTGACCATCACCAGGTAGGTAGCCATATAGGTTAACTGCCCGGTGGAGCTCCTGTCAAAGGCCGACGTAAGATTTTGCAGAACGGCGCAAATAACCGCCAGTATAACCAGCTTTCCCAGAAGGGAGGAGTTGGCCACCACTTCTTTGAATGCATATGAGGCAACACCGGCTGCAATGTCCCGGGGTTTGAGGCTGACTTCATTTCTGGCGATTTTATATACCAGTTGCTTGAAATCAATGTCCGGTGCAACCTTCTTTATTTCCGTGTCCAACTGGCCAACATAACTGCTTATTTGGTCAATATCCAATTCCGGGGACTTCTTTTCATGGCTTGTCTCGCCCGGCGGACCGCCTGATTCGGCAGCCGCCCCTGCCACCGGGAATACAAGCATGTACAACAAAATAAATAAACAAAATATCTTCCGCATGATACACCTCACGGCACTATCTTCAGAAGGGAGTTGAGCACTGCCACAATGATGGGCACGGCCAGCACCAGAACCAGTATTTTTGAGGCGAACTCTATTTTGGAGGCCACCGCCCCTTCTCCTGCGTCCCTGCAGATTTGCGCCCCGAAATCGGCTATGTACGCAATACCCACTATTTTAAGGATGGCTCCCAGGTAAACCATGCTAAGATTGGCCCTGGCGGAAAGATCCTTTAAAACCTCCAGTATTGAACCTATTTTGCCGAGCATAGCCAAAAAAATAATGACACCCACCGATATGCTCAGAAACATGGCCATCTCCGGCTTGTTATGCCTTAAAACAACCGCCAGTACAACTGCCACCAGGCCCAATCCAACGATCTGCATGATATCCACCGCCCTACCCCTTCCGTCAGAAAAGCTTGAATACTGATTTGACCTGATCAAACAAATTTCCTAACTGGTAGATTACCCAGACCAGTACCACCGCCACCCCTCCCAGGGTGGTGATAAAGGCGTAATCCTCCTTGCCTGCGCTTTTAAGCACCCAGTGGGCAGCCGCCACCAGTATTCCCACTCCGGCAATCTTAAAAATGAGATTTACATCTGATCCCACATTTTTCACGCTCCCGTTAGTAAAGTATTATGACTGCCGCCAGAGCCCCGCAAAATCCGAGGTAATTCCACATTTTCGTATTTTTTGAGGCATCCTCTTCTGATTTTATAATTTCCATCTTAATCTGCTCGCAAGCCAGCCTCAGGTGCTTGGCCTGATCTTCCCTGTCCGACCTTCCCAGCGCTCCGCCCAGATTGCCCAGAATGGACATGTCCCCCCCGGACAGGGAACAGCGGGGATAAAACCGGTCCATTGCCGCTTGCCATGCCTCTCCGGCAGTTCTTCCGGCCATCGACTTGAGATCCAGGGCGGCATCCCGAAAAAAGCCGGCCACTCTGCGGTCGGCCCCGGCAGCCACTCTTTCCATGGCTTCCGCCATGGGGGTGGCGGTATACATTATCTCTGTCTCCAGCATCTGAATGGCCGAAAGCAGCGCTTTCAGTTCACCCGGCCTTTTAGCGTATTCGCGGGCCACCATCATTCCGGCCACTCCTCCCGCAGTCACCAGCATCAGTGAGCCGATGATCTTTAACATGACACCACTCCCTTTTCAAAGATGCTCTTCCGGTCAAAAACCCCTTTAACCAGACCGGCTTTCAGATCCCTGCCCAGAAGCACATAGCGGTCTATCATGTTCAGCCTGAACAGATAATTAAGAGCCGGCCTTACGGCCAACTCCTCCAGAGATGATCCGTGCACCGTGAAAATAACTCTGACCCCGGCGTTCAGCACCTCTTCCAGTGCCCGGACATCTTCGGGCCTGCCTATTTCATCGGTGGCAATAACCGACGGCCCCATGGACCTTAAAAGCATTACCATGCCTTCGGCCTTGGGACAGCCGTCCAGCACATCGGTGCGAATCCCAATGTTCCTCCTGGGAATGCCCCGATAACAGCCGGCTATTTCAGACCTCTCATCCACCAATCCCACAACCTGTCCAGGCAGCCCGCACTCCGGGGCCCCATCGCTGATCATTCTGACGGCGTCCCTTAAAACGGTGGTCTTTCCACAGCGGGGGGGCGAGAAAATCATGGTGTGGTGAATGGTCCCCCCTTCCCGGTCAATTATCCTGGGCATCAGTGATCCGGCCGATCCGGTTATTTCTCTGGAAATCCTTATGTTTATACCGGAGAAGTATTTCAGTGTCTTGACCTTTCCCTGATCCAGCACCGTCTTTCCGGTTAAACCGACCCTGTGCCCGCCCAATATTGTAATAAAACCGTTCCTGATCTCTTCCTCCAGGGCGTAAATTGAGGATCCGCTGATAAGCTGCAGGCATCTTCCGACCTCTTCTTCGCCCACCCTGTATGCCTTATGGAGGTTGTCAGTGAGGGCGCCGCCATCAGTCAGCATGGCGTCACCGCTGTCCAGTCCCAGCATCAGGGGCCTTAGCGCTCTGATCCTTACTTCCTCCACCCGGCATAGAATTTCAGGCCTTACCCCTGCAATGATTTTTCTCAGATTCAGGGGCAGAACTGACAACACCTCGGGCCAGGCATCGCCGCCCCGGGAAGCGCCGCTGAAAATGTCCTTGGTTGTAGTAGCCATGCCTCTCCCCTCCTAGTTATCTATATTTTTAGCCCTGGTAAATTATGATAAAAAAAGCAGCCCTGACGGGCTGCGGGAATCCAAGGACGCAATAATTTTTCATTCGTCTGTGGCGCCGCATCAGCGGCATGTGTCTGAATTCTGAATTCTGGAGAATTCTTATTAGGAATACCGTCCATATTCAGGCTCCTGGCTTCTGACGGGAGAGCATTACAGTTTTTTCAGATAGCTGACAGCTATTAATATTCTAGTCAAGGTCGTAGGGCCAGGCCTGGAGCCCGCCCTCCATGTACTTGATGTCCTTAAAGCCGGCCCCGTGCAGTATCCGCAGGGCCTCATAACTGCGCACACCCATGGCGCACAGGAGAACTATTTCCTTATCGCGGGGTATTTCGTTTATCCGATCCCTTATGTCACCCAGGGTAACCAGCATCACCCGGTCGTCTTCTATATGTTTGGGGGCAAACTGCTGGGCCGTCCTGACGTCAACAATGATAAAATCGTCACTGCCGTCCAGCTTTTCTTTCAACTCCCCGGCCGTAACCGACGGGGCCAGTCCCTCCAGCTTATTTCGGACGATATTGGCGGTGTGGTGTGTGAGATCTATGGGGGTGGAGAAAGGAGGGGCATAGCCCAGATCAATTCCGGCAAAGTCCTCCACGGTGGACCCGAAATGGATGGCCGCGGCCACCACATCGATCCTCTTGGACACATCTCCCGGCCCTATGGCCTGGGCGCCCAGTATTTTTTGGCTTTCCCTGTCTACAATCATTTTCATGATCACAAGTCCGTGGGAGGGGTGGTAGTGGGTGCGGTCATGAGCCGAGTTAACCACCGTGATAACATTGTAGCCCAGTTCCTCGGCCTGCTGCTGACCCAGGCCGGTTTTACCAGAGTTCCAGTTCAGCACTTTTAGAACGGAGGTGCCCAAAACCCCGGGGAAAACACTTTTTCTGCCGGTCACGTTGTCTCCTGCCACCCTGCCCTGGCGGTTTGCTGTGGAAGCCAGGGGAATATAGACCTTTCTTTTGGAAACCAGGTGTATGTTTTCCACGCAGTCGCCCACTGCGTAAATGTCGGGATCGTTGGTCTGCAGGTACTGGTTCACCTCTATGGCTCCGGTCTGGCCTATTTTGAGCCCGCACTTCCGGGCCAGATCCACATTGGGCCTCACGCCCACCGCCACTATCACCATTTGGGCATCCAGGATTTCCTTTTCGGTAACCACCCCGGTTACGTTACCCTGGTCGTTTCCCTTAATTCCCAGCACCTTTTGTCCCAGGCGGAACTCCATGCCCTGCTCCTCCAGCCTCAGGGCCAGCACGTCGGCCATGTCTTTATCCAGCAGCCCCGGCAGTATCTGGTCTTTGAGCTCCACCACCGTTACAAATATCTTCTTCTCACGGAAGGCGTCGGCGGCCTCCATGCCAATCAGCCCGGCCCCGATTACCACGGCCTCGCTTGCATCATTTATATTTTCCCTTATCTTTTTGGCGTCTTCCGGGTGATTCAGGCGGAAGACGCCCTTCAGATTTATTCCTTCCAGCGGCGGAACAAACGGAGTGGACCCGGTGGCAATAACCAGTTTGTCATAGGGTATTCTGGATGTTTCACCGGTGGCTAGGTTCCTGGACAGGACTTCCTTTTCATCCCGGTCAATCTCTATGGCTTCATTGCCTGTTAAAACCAGTACTCCCTTTTCCCTCATAAAATACTGCTCGTCCCTGGTAACTCCGTAGGATGTGGTGAACAGGTGCCCGAACTCCCTTACTGATCCCGCCAGGTAAAAGGGCATTCCACAGCCGGCATAGGATATATAGCTATCCTTTTCGATGATGGTAATATCCGCGTTGGGAGCCAGCCGGCGCGCCCTGGCCGCAACCTTGGGACCGGCTGCCACCCCGCCGATAATCACTATTCTGGGTTCGCTCATTTTTAGTACCCCCTTTTTTCAAAAAAATAAACAGTACCCCATAAAGAGGTACTGTTATTTTATAACACTTTCTTACAGGTCGTCTTCGGTAACACGCTTGCCTTCAATGGGCTCGGGTTCGTCGGCGGCCTGGAAGGTGTCATCATTTACAAATACCACCTCGTCACAGTTGGGGCAGGTTACCTCTATGGTGTCTTCGTCCTCCAGCACATCTGACTCAAAGCAAACAACCTCACCGCAGCGGGGGCAGTCTACTTCCAGGTATTCACCTTCCTCGGAAGCCTCGGCTTCATCATTGTATACATCTTCCTCAAGGTGAAAGAGGTCTTCATCTATTGATTCCAGGTAGTTCTCCAGTTGATCGTGGGCTTCCTCCATCTCCTTGATGGTGGTGGCAAAATCATCCAATACCTCGATAACATTGGTTAGAATGCGGCCCTCTTTAGACTCTGTCTCGATATTCATTCCGGCTGACAATCCCTGGAGATATGCCACCCTTGCTTTAAGATCCCTCACCCTTGCAACCCCCTTTTAAAAGTAGCTTTCAATTTGGCATACTTTATTATTTCTCCGGATGGGGGTTTTTAAACATATATTTCCTTATGTTCACAAGGGTGGGGGAAGGTTTCAGGCGCGTTTTATATACTGGCCCGACCTGGTGTCTATCTGCAGCACATCGCCAATATTGATAAAGAATGGAACATGTACCACATAGCCTGTTTCCAGGGTTGCCGGCTTTGATCCACCGCTGGCCGTGTCACCTTTAATTCCGGGGGAAGTCTCCACTACCTCCAGTTCAACGTAGTTGGGCAGCTCAACACCGATGGGCTTTTCCTGAAACATAAGAACACTTATAACCATGTTTTCCTTGAGGTATTTTATTGCGTCCGAGAGTTGTTCGGAGGTTAGGCTGGTTTGATCGTAACTCTCCATGTCCATGAAATTATAAACATTGCCGTCATTGTAAAGATACTGGAACTCACGGCGATCTATTCTGGCCCGGGGAAGTTTTTCGCCGGCGTTGAATGTTCTCTCCACCACTGCCCCGGTACGGACATTCCGTATCTTAACCCTGACAAAGGCAGCCCCCTTACCCGGCTTTACATGCTGAAAATCCACCACCTGAAATACGTCTCCGTCAATCTCCACTGTCAGCCCGGTCTTGAAATCATTGGTTGAGATCATCCTTTAGTCCTCCTCTTTTCCAACTTTAAAAAATCTGCAGTATTAAAAATAATAAATTATACCCTTAATCTGCTGTCAGCATTACGAACCACAGGTAATCAAGCGGTCCTTGGCCGATGAGGTCAGTATGCGGCAGCCTGTTTCCTCCACCACCACTGTGTCCTCAATTCTTATTCCTCCCCATCCGGGCAGGTAAATTCCCGGTTCCACCGTTACCACCATCCCGGGTTTTAAAACAGTCCGGTCCCTGGACGACAGACGGGGATGCTCATGTATTTGCAGACCCAGTCCGTGTCCGGTGCTATGTCCGAAATACTGGCCGTAGCCGTAGCCCTCTATAACACCTCTGGCCGACCTGTCCACTTCCGAAGCCTGTATTCCTGCCTTTATGGCCTTAATCCCGGCCATCTGGGCTTCCAGCACTATGCTGTATATCTCTTCCTGCTTATTATCCCCCTGGCCGATAACCACCGTTCTGGTTATATCTGAATTATAGCCGCCCAGCATGGCGCCAAAATCCAGGGTAACCAGATCCCCCCGGGCAATTATTTTTTCCGAGGCGGTGCCATGAGGCATGGAGGATCTTTGTCCGGAGGCCACAATAAAGGGAAAGGAAATGCTTTCCGCCCCGTTTTTTTTCATAAAAAATTCTATTTCCAGCGCCACCGCCCTCTCGGTGACGCCTTCCCCCAGCATAGGCAGAATGTATTCAAAGGCCTGATCTGAAAGCTTTACTGAATTGCCAATGCTTTCCACTTCCAGAGAATCCTTCACAGTGCGCAGTTCTTCCACCAATTCTTGCAGAGGTTTCAGTTCTATCCCCTGAAGATTTTCCTTCAGTGCGGTATATTGGTGATAAGTTAAAAAATTACCCTCGCAGCCTATATGCTCTATATTCATTTCCCGGGCCATTTCACAGAGGGTGTCAGGTATGTTTTCCTTTATTATAACGATTTTGCAGTGGGGTGACTGCAAAGAGGCCTGCTGGTCATACCTGAAATCTGTAATCAGGCGTATGTCCTTTCCGGTGACCACCACAGAACCGTGGGATCCGGTAAAACCGGTGAGATAGAATATATTTTCCGGTTTTGTGATTATTACGGCCTCAAGCCCCCTCCCCGAAAGCATAACTCTCAGGGCATTGATCCGGTCCAGCAATACATCCGGCAATTCTGCTTCCCCCTGTATCCGGCGGGTTCATCTTTTATCTTTATGAGATCTTCCGATATCGCATGCCGCTCTGAATCCCAGCAGGTAACTTTGCATTCCCAGACCTGAGATCTGACCGGCAGACACCGGAGCAATCACCGATACCCGGCGAAACTCCTCCCTGGCGTGAATATTTGAAAGGTGAACCTCTATAACCGGCACCGGCACTGAGGCCACAGCGTCCCTGAGGGCCAGGCTATAGTGTGTAAAGGCCCCCGGATTGAAAACCACGGCGTCGAAATTAACGGCTTCATGTATTTTGTCTATCAATTGGCCTTCGTGGTTTGACTGGTAAAATTCCATTGCGGCGCCCAGCAGGTCTGCCAGTTCACCAAGCTTTTCCTTTATCTGTTCAAGGGTTGTGGTTCCGTAAACACCCGGTTCCCTTTTGCCCAGCAGATTAAGATTAGGACCGTTTAACACAAGAATTTTCAACATAATTCACCCCCGGCACATGGGGATATTTTACCACTATTTTCATCTGATTGCAAAAGGATGGGCGAAAATACCTTATACTGAAATACTTATCCGGTCAGGAGACAGGAGACAGGAGTTGGCATAGGCATTTCTTATTTGCTTTTCTTAATTGGGCCAGTTAATGGGGGTTTAGATTTCAATACCAATTTCTCTGTGTCCTCTGTGGCTAAAAAACAATTATTACATGCATTTTTTCATCCTCCGTGGTACCGTATTTTACGGCATGGGGTCTGCATTCTGTCTCCTGACAGGAAAGCATTACAATATTTATTGGATCAGTGTCCGCTGAGGGCCATTTCCCCCACCAGCAGGGTGGGAGATCCCATGCCCCCGAAAAAGGTCAGGTCGCTGCCTACCTTTTCTATTCTCTGCATCAGGTCGATTATATTTCCGGCCAGCGCCACTCCCCTTACCGGATATGTAAGGCGTCCGCCCTCAATCATCAAACCGGAAACACCCAGGGAAAAATCTCCTGATATGGGGTTGGCGGTATGCATGCCCAGCACCTCGGTGATATAAAAACCTTTCCCAATGCCTGCCAGTATGTCATCCGGGCTTTGGCCGCCCTTTTCTATGAAAAAGTTGGTGGATCCCACCTCAGGGGTGGACTTGTAAGATCCCCTTACCCCGTTTCCGGTGGATTTCACCCCTTCCTTTGCGGCGGTGTAAGTGTTGTGCAGGAATCCCTCCAGGATCCCGCCGGTTATCAGCCTTGTTTTTGAAGTGGGCACGCCTTCGCCGTCAAAGGGAGTTGAGGCAATGCCTCCGGGCAAGGACCCGTCATCTACAATGCTTACCCTGTCAGAGGCCACCTTCTGGCCCACTTTTCCGGCGAAAAGAGACCTTCCCTTTTGCGCGGCCTCGGCGGTGAGGGCAGGGGCCAGCAGGCCCAGAAAGCCTGTGGCCACATAGGGTTCGAATACCACCGGCAAAGTCTGGGTAGGGGCCGTTTTTGCCCCCAGCATCCTGACCGCCCTCATGGCCGCCTCCCGTCCGGTGGCTTCGGCATCCAGGCTCTGGTATCTGAGGCCGTAATTAAGGGCGAAGCCGGTCTGGCTTTCCTCCCCCTGTACCGCCACCAGGGCGATGTAAATACCGCAGTAGGCTACCCTGAAGTTTAAGTCAACCCCCAGGCTGTTCAGCAGCATTACTTCGGTTTCAGCGTCGGTGTACGAAGAACCCTCGATTATACTTACCCTGGAATCATATTTCCGGGCCGCTTCCTCCATTGCTCTGGACAGGTTTATTTTATCCTCCACCGATGTTTCAATGATGGTGCGGTCGTAAAGTTCCAGTTCCGGGTATGCAGGGGCCGGACCAGGCATAACTCTATAACCGTCTTCGGCAGTTCGGGAGGCGTTTGCCAGGGCCTGTCCCAGCATTTCTTCCACATTTTTGGGGCTAAGGTCCGAGGTAAAGGCGAATCCCACCTTGTTGTCCTTCATCACCCTTAGGCCCATACCGCTTTCTTCGGCCAGCTTGATAGTCTCAACCTGCTCATCCCGCACCTCAACCAGCAGCTCACGGTTGTGGTTGAGGTAAACCTCAACCATGTCGGCCCCCATGCGCCTTCCCGAATCAATGGCGCGGATGCCCAAAGACTTAAGTTCGTTTTCCCTAATTATGAAAATCACCCCCGGTGACGATAAATGTATATACCGTCAGGCTTCTACCTGAGTAATATCATAAGTAATATTCCATATTTGCATACCTATTCCTTCGGCATAATAGAAAAAACTGCTTTTATGCAGTCTTTTCTTAGCGGTTTATTAATGAACGTGAACGCTGGTGGTGGTAGTCAGAGCAAAAAGGTGTCTGGCTGATACCGGCGCCAGTTCTTGAACGGCCGCTTCCATAATCAGGCTTGGATCCAGGAGCGCCAGTATGGCAACCCTCTCCCCGGTCTCCTGGTTGGTGTAGAATCCCAAGATACAAAATTGCATGTCTTCACCATATACTTTGCGGGTGACTATGTCACCAATTTTCATTTAAATACCCCCCAAGTTAGCAAGCTGCTGTCCGGGGGATCCGCGCGGGCGGGTCCCTCCTTACAAAAAAATATAACTCCCTTTGTTGACGGGCTTTGGACGGCACTGGTCTTTCATATTTAACATATTCCTTTTACAGTACAGTTGTGTATACTACATTAATTTGTTTGCTATAAGATGATGGAATCATCGCCATATTTTATGCCGCTTATATTCGTGCTGTATATTTTAGAAATTTATGTAAATAATAATGAGAGCACATAGAAATTTAAATAATTATAACAGGACAGGAGGAATGAGAATGGATATGATGAAAATGGATTTGTTGAGCAATGTCAATGCCGACTGGGATAACTGGAAGAAATTTTTATCTCAGGCCGTAGAGTTTGCAGAGGAACTGGGCATATCCAGGGACAGGATTTCCGCCCTGGCCCGTCAGGCCGGAGAGGTGCTGGCAGAAAATGTCATGCCCTCAAACCCCGAGCAAAAGGTTTTAAAAGAACTGTGGAGTGTTTCTGACCTGCAGGAAAAACAAATGCTGGCCAACCTGATGACAAAACTCTGCTCGGGACAAAAATGATGGCGGAGTCAGGAGAGTTTTCTTTCTCTGCTGAGAGTGGCTATTATAGCAGGCTCACACTATTCTGGCTTCTGGATTCCGCCGTCTGCAAGCCGGCAACGCCCGTCAGGGCGTTTTTTAAATCCAGAATACAGAACTCAGAACACAGGACTCAGAATAAAAAAGAAAAAGACGATAACCGATGCCCGCCGTAATAATCTTCTATCCCGGCCCGGAAGATTCTGAGTTCTGAGTCCTGTATTCCAGCCGCCCGCAGGGCGGCTTTTTTATCGTTTAGGAAAGCATATGCCATATTAAAGTATTAAAGTGCTAAATCGCTAAATCGCCAAAGCATTTTTATGCAAGCCCAGAGTTTTTCCGGGGTCGCTCCGGGGTCGCTTGAGGGTCGCTTTTAAGGCAGCCTGTCACCATTCTGGATTCTGGCTTCTGGCTCCTGGATTCCGCCGTCTGCAAGACGGCACCGCCGACAAGGCGGTTATTTTACTACGTCTGAAAATCCACCGCCACCACAGATTCCCTTACCGAAGTTATATAGTTTAACACTTCCACATGCACCGGGTGCACCTGGTAGGCCTGCAGGTCCTCCATCGAGTCGAATCGGGTTATAAGCGCCAGATCGTAAGACCTCTGGGAGCGAACAACATCAACACCCACCTCCAGGTTCCGGATCTGCGGAATCTTTCCGTCCATCCCCAATAAAACCTCTCTGGTCTTTTGGATGTTGGAGGGATCCTTTAATTTAAAAAGCACCGCATGCGTTATCATAAAACTTTCCTCCCTACAACTCCTTTGTTTCACGTGAAACATTTTTCTATGCCGGCCCGCTGTCTCTGCCCTGCCTGAGAAGATTTAAAAATTTTACCATCTCCTCCGGATTACTGAAATCCATTATCACCCTGCCGCCGCCATTCTTTTCTCTTACCTTTACGCTGGCGGCCAGCACGGCGCTGAGGTCTTTTTCCAGCAGCCTGTATTCCCTGACCCTGCCTCCGTTCTTCCTAACCCCGCCTCTAACCGAGGACAGACTTTTTGCCAGGCTTTCGGCCTGCCTTACATTCATTTGGCCCTTAAGAATCCTTTTGGCAGCGTTAATTTGGCGGTTTTCCTCAGGTATTCCCAGTATTGCCCTGGCATGTCCTGCGGACAACCGGTTCTCCATGACCATCTGCTGAATTTCCCCCGGCAGACTTAAAAGCCTTACCATATTTCCTACAAAGGGCCTGCTTTTCCCCACCCTCCGGGATACATCCTCCTGGGTCAGTCCAAAGTCCTCCATCAGTATCCGGTAAGCTCTGGCCTCCTCCAGGGGGTTAAGGTTTTCTCTCTGGACGTTTTCTATAAGCGCTACGGCGGCGGCCTCCAGATCCCCGTACTCTCTTATCACGGCGGGTATCTTTTGCATACCCAGGCTCTGGCAGGCTCTCCACCTTCTTTCTCCGGCTATCAGCTCATATTTTCCGCCTTCCAATGGCCTTACCACCACGGGCTGCACAATTCCGTGCTCCTTTATGGACCCGGCCAATTCGGATAATTTTTCAGAATTTACGACCTGCCTGGGCTGCCTTGCATTGGGTATAATCTGGCTGATTTCTATTTCCTTCAGCCGACCGTCCGCTTCCTCGGAAGTCCCGGGAAGCAAAGCCTCCAGTCCCCGGCCAAGGCCTCTTTTTTTATTATTCAATGCCTAACACTTCCTTTGCCAGATCGTGGTATACTTCTGCCCCCTTTGACCTCCTGTCATAAACCATCACCGGCTTACCGTGACTGGGCGCCTCGCTGAGGCGTACGTTCCTGGGTATAATGCTCCTGTAAACCTTGTCTCTGAAATGTTTTTTAACCTCATCCACCACCTGAATGCTGAGGTTTGTTCTTCCGTCAAACATGGTTAAGAGCACACCCTCAATGGTCAATTCTCTGTTTATCCCCTTTTGCACCAGGGTGATGGTGTTTACCAACTGTCCCAAACCCTCCAGGGCGTAATACTCACACTGTATGGGTATCAGCACCGAGTTGGCCGCTGCCATGGCGTTGATGGTAATGAGTCCCAGGGAGGGTGGGCAGTCAATAATAATTATGTCGTACTTTTTACCTATACCGGGTATTGCCCTTTTTAAAAGATACTCCCTTTCCTCCATGGCCACCATCTCAATTTCAGCCCCTGCCAGGTCTATTCTGGAAGGCAGCACGAAAAGGTTTTCAACCGGGCTCTGCACTATAACCTTTTCAATGTCAACTCCATTTATCAGAACATCATAAATGGTATACTCCAATTGTTCCTTGTCCAGTCCAAGCCCACTGGTGGCGTTCCCCTGGGGATCTATATCGATAAGCAGAACCCGGCGGCCCATCAGCGACATCCATGCTGACAGGTTAACAGCAGTCGTGGTTTTGGCCACACCGCCCTTCTGGTTGGCAATGGCAATAATCTTCCCCATATTAACCCCCTGGTCTTCACACCGCTAAAATATCACGGCCCGGCTGTACCGGCGGCCGCCCCGGCAGTCGGTAAAAATCCCCTCCTGCAAAAGGCAGCATGGACTCTATTCAACGGGAATAATATGCGTTCCTGCTTTTGACAAAAAAAACCCCCGAAGAGCAGAATACAGAACTCAGAATCTTCCGGGCTGGGATAGAAGATAATTACGGCGGGCATCGGTTATCGTCTTTTTCTTTTTTATCGCTTAGGAAAGCATATGCCATATTAAAGTGCTAAAGCGCTAAATCCTTATCGGCGCTAGTTCCTCCGGGGTCGCTACATGGTCGCTAATGGGTAGGTGGAGCGATTTGAGTCCGGCCTGCATAACCTCCTGCTGCAACTGTCTCTAGGAGGCTGTTGAAAATGTCCATCTGCGGCGTTGCGGCGGCGGCTTCAATGCTCAACGTACAAGGAGTACGCCTCCGCTTGAAGCCTTGCCGCGCCTTGCATCTGGAGCTTTTTAAACAGCCTCCGGTTGTAGTCGAATAAGTACTTTGTTGACCTCTTAATATAGTTTTGCACTCTCCTAAACTCGGTCGCCAACGGAATGCCGACCATTTTGGAGGTGGGAGGCCAGAGGTTAGAGGTTAGAAAACTTGTAGGAAATGACCTCAGAGCCATTTCTAGCTTAATCCGACTTCCAACTTCCAACATCTAACCTCCAAATTCGTAGGCTCGGTCGTTAAGAGACAGTAGCATCCTCCGGCACATTCCGCACGGACTTAAATCACTCCCCCTCACTGCATGTCGCTGTGGGGTCGCTTGAGGGTCGCTTTTAAAGCAGGCTGTCACCATTCTGGCTTCTGGCTTCTGCCCTTTACTGACTTCTAGCCGCCCAACGGCTTCTTGGCCGGCATCCCCGGTCTCCTGGGATACCCCTTTGGGGTATGTCCCACCTTTTTAATCAGTACCAGCGTTCTTTCATCATTCCCTATGGGCAGCTTAATTCTTTCGGATCTACCCAATCGCCCTCCCAGCATCTCTATGGCCCTTGTGGCGGCAAAAATTTCTTCCCCGGCCCCCGGCCCCTTCATGGAGAGAAAATGTCCTCCTGGACTCACCAGGGGAAGGCATATTTCGGCCAGCACATTTAACGGGGCCACCGCCCTGCTTACCACAATATCTGCCTTTTCCCGGAACTCCCCGCATACCCCCATTGTTTCGGCCCTGTCCCATCTGACGGATACCCCTGTAATCCCCAGCCTTTCCACCAAATCCTCCAGAAAGGCAACTTTCTTTTTTACAGAGTCAACCAGGAGGATCTCCATTTCCGGACAGAATATTTTTAGGGGAAGGCCGGGAAATCCCGCTCCGGTTCCCACATCCACAACACAGGTGTTTTTGAAATCCAGAACACTGACACAGGCCAGGGAGTCCAGAAAATGCTTCACAGCCACTTCCCTTTCCCCTTCTATGGAGGTCAGGTTGTACTTTTCATTTTCCTGGCTCAGTATTTCATAATATGTCCTGAATACCGTGATTTTCTCTTGGCTAAGCCTTATGCCCATTTCCCTGGATCCGGCATTCAGGCAGTCTTCCAGTACCCCGGCCAGCTTAAACACCTCTTCCCTCTCCTTTAATGCCCGCCCTGGCCACCTGTTCCAGATGTATCATCAATACCGAAATGTCTGCCGGGCTAACCCCGGAAATCCTGGCCGCCTGTCCCACCGACCGGGGCTTGACCCTGTCCAGCTTTTGGGCAGCCTCGGTGGACAGCCCCCTCATGTTTATAAAATCAATTTCCGGAGGTATTTTTTTATTTTCCAATCTTTCAAATCTTTCCACCTGGGCCCTCTGCTTTTTTATATAGCCCTCATACTTTACTTCTATTTCCACTTCTTCCCTGACATCCTCCGGCAGTTCAGGACTTTCCAGGGGAAGGCCCGCAATATCCCGGTAGGAAAGTTCGGGTCTGCGCAGCAGCCCCGCCGCGCTGATGCCCTGCTGAATGTCAGAGCCCTTTTGCTTTAAAATATTTTTTATTTCCAGAGTTGCCGGAACATGCGTTCTGGTTAATCGTTCAATTTCCTCCCGGATCATTTTTTTCTTCATTAAAAAGTTTTTAAACCTTTCCTCATCAATAAGTCCGATGCTGTGCCCGGTTTCGGTCAGCCTCAGGTCGGCGTTATCATGCCTCAGCAAAAGCCTGTATTCCGCCCTGGAGGTCATCAAGCGGTAAGGCTCGGCCGTGCCCTTGGTAACCAGGTCATCTATCAAAACTCCTATATACGCCTGGGATCTGGACAGGACCAGGGGCTCCCTGTTTCTCACATGCATTGCCGAGTTTATACCGGCCATTAATCCCTGGGCCGCTGCTTCCTCGTATCCGGATGTGCCGTTGATCTGCCCGGCGCTGAATAGCCCCGGAATATCCTTTGACTCCAGGGAAAGTTTCAATTGTGTGGGATCGATGCAGTCGTACTCTATGGCATACCCGATACGCACCACCTCCGCCCTTTCCATCCCCGGCAGCGTTCTCAGCATGGCCAGCTGAACATCCTCCGGCAGGCTGGAGCTCATCCCCTGCACATACATTTCGTTGGTGTATCTTCCTTCTGGCTCCACAAAAACCTGATGGCCCTCCCGCGCTGAAAATCTCACCACCTTGTCCTCGATGGAGGGGCAGTAGCGGGGACCGGTACCCTCTATAAAACCGCTGTAAAGAGGGGATCTGTGCATATTTTCCCTTATTATACTGTGGGTTTTCGGATTGGTGTAGGTTAGCCAGCAGGGCATCTGATCCCTTTCTCTGATACCTGATATATATGAAAAGTTAAGGGTTTTTTGATCCCCCGGCTGAATGTTCATTTTTGAAAAGTCCACGCTGCGGCGGTCCACCCTGGCCGGCGTGCCGGTCTTAAACCTCATCAGCGACAGCCCCAAATCCTTAAGGCTGTCAGATAGCCTCATGGAGGGGTAATTCCCGCTGGGACCTCCCTGAAAGGCCAGGTCGCCTATAATTACCCTCCCTTTCAGATATGTGCCGGTGGTCAGTATAACCGCCGGGGCCTCAAATACCGCCCCCGTGCTGCCAACAATACCAGCCGCCCGTCCGTTATCAGTAATCACCCGGTCTACCATGACCTGCTTTAAATCAAGGTTTTGCTGGTTTTCCAAAACCCACTTCATATTATTCTGGTAGGCAGTCTTATCGGCCTGGGCCCTCAGGGCATGCACGGCCGGCCCCTTGGCGGTGTTCAGCATGCGCATTTGTATGGCCGAGCGGTCGGTATTCAGACCTATTTCGCCCCCCAGGGCGTCTATTTCCCTCACCAGCTGGCCTTTAGCCGGCCCCCCCACCGCCGGGTTACAGGGCATAAGGGCAACGTTGCCCGCATTTATTGTAACCACCAGGGTCTTACAGCCAAGCCTGGCCGCCGCAAGTGCCGCCTCACAACCGGCGTGACCGGCCCCCACCACTATGACATCATATTTTCCGGCCAGGTATTCCATTTCACTCACCTCACTTGCCAATGCAGAAGTCACTGAAGATACGGTCCAGCAGATTTTCAGTAACCGTGGAACCCGTTATTTCCCCCAGGGCCTCCCACGAGTTTCTAATGTCTATGGACATAAGATCCAAAGGAATATTTTCTTCCAATGAGGAGCAAAACTCTGCCATATGTCCCCTGGCCCTGATTAATATTTCTTCATGCCGTACATTGCTTATTATTATAGATTCTGGGGTGACAATGCCGCCTCCGGTAATAATCTCTTCTATTTTATCCTCCAGTAACTCTATACCTTCTCCTTTCAGGGCCGATATTTCCACCGAAGGTATATTCTCTTCCCTGATAACTCCTGTTCTTTCAGCCAGATCGGTCTTGTTTATAATTAGAATTGTTTTTTCTCCGGGGAGGGTCTGCAGTATTTCCCTGTCTTCCAGTGTTATCCCCTCATGGGCGTCCACCACAAAAAGCATCAGGTCGGCTCCGGCCAAAAACTCCCTGGTTTTTTCCACCCCTATTTTTTCCACAAGGTCCGAAGTTTCCCTTAATCCCGCAGTATCAGCCAGCACCAGAGGTATGCCCCTTATATTTATGGTTTCTTCAATAACGTCCCTGGTGGTTCCCGGAATGCAGGTTACAATGGCCCTTTCCCGTCCCAGTAAGGCGTTTAGCAAGGAAGACTTGCCCACATTGGGCCTGCCGGTTATTACCGTCCGTATTCCCTCCCTGTAAATCTTACCCTTAACTGCGGCATCAATAAGCAGGTCCAGTTCCTTTACAATTTCCAGTGCTTTTTTTTGCACTTCCCGGTGCGACTCAATATCAACATCATCCTCGGGGAAATCAATGGCTGCCTCCAACTGGGCCAGTATACCCAGAATATTGTCCTGCAAAAAAGTTATCCTGGCCGAAAGTCCTCCTTCCAGTTGAGAAAGAGCCACCTTTAATGATGCTTCGGTTTTTGACCTAATTATATCTATTACCGACTCGGCCTGGGTCAAATCAATTCTGCCGTTGATAAAGGCCCTTTTGGTAAATTCCCCGGGATCGGCCAGCCTTGCCCCGGCCGCCAGCACCAATCGCATGGTTTCTCTCAGGGGTACTATTCCCCCGTGACAGTTTATTTCTACCACATTTTCCCGGGTGTATGTATAGGGCGACTTCATAACAGTCAGCAAAACCTCGTCTATGACCTTCCCGGTACTAAAATCCACCACATGCCCATAATGTAGCCTGTGGCTTTCCCCCTGCCAGTTTTTTGGTCTGGCCGGCCTGAATATTTTTTCGGCCGCCGGGAAAGCCTTTTCCCCACTTATCCTGATTATCCCCACACCCCCCTCTCCCGGGGGGGTTATAATGGCTGCTATGGTATCTTCGAAAGGTAATATGAAAATCCACTCCTAATCAAACTATCAGCCGACAGTAAACCACTAATAGCTTAGAGCTTACAGCTTATAGCTGACTGTATTTAACATCCCTCAAGAATTATTTTAAAAAACCCAGCCGGCTATCCACCTGCTGGGTTAGAGTTTGCTATTTTTTTGGCGCTATAATTATCTTTCTGTAGGGTTCCTCTCCCTCACTAAACGTGGATATGTCATCCCTTCCCTGCAGTGCGGTGTGAATTATCCTTCTCTCAAGGGAATTCATGGGTTCCAGCACAACATTTCTTCCCCTTTGGGTGGCTTTTTCGGCAAGCTTTTGCGCCAGTTTCTTCAATGTGTCTTCTCTTCTTCGGCGGTAACCCTCAATATCAAGAATAAATTTTCTGCGACTTTCAAGATTTTTGTTTACCGACAAGTTTATCAAATACTGCAGGGCATCCAGTGTTTCTCCCCGTCTTCCGATGAGTATTCCCAGGTTATCCCCTTCCATGTTGATTATAACGGTATTGTCTTTTTCCGCTATATTCATTTTTGCGTTTAAATCCATGGCGCCAAGAATGTCCGACATTATGGTTCTTACTCTCCTGGCCGGGGTATCCTTTACCATTACCTTCACTCTTGCCGGCTTGGCCCCCAGCAGTCCAAGAAAACCTTTTGTCGGCTGGTCAATGATTTCGATGTCAATTTCTTCCCGGGAGATACCCAGTTCCGAAATGGCCTGATCTACGGCATCGTCAACAGTCTTAGCTGTTTTTTCTACCACCTGCACCTTCCGTTATCGCCTCCTTCAGCGCCGCTGTTTGCTTATTTACAAAATACTGCTGTATTATCCCTAATATATTGAAGGTTACCCAATATAGCGCCAGTCCCGAAGGAACCTGAGTGGCAAAATAACCTATCATTAACGGCATGGTATAAAGCATCATTTTTTGTGTCTGATCCTGCATATTTGTGGTCATGCGGGTCTGAATAAAGGTAGATCCCGCAGCCAGAATAGCCATTATATACAGGAAATTGTTAATCTCACTGAGGTTTGCTATCCACAAGAAGCTGGCATGGGCCGGGTCTTTGTAATCAAAAATTCTCAAAGCCTGGAACAGGGCAAACAGTATGGGCATCTGCACTAAAAGGGGCAGGCAGCCTGACATGGGATTTACATTGTTCTCTTTGTAAACCTCCATAATCTTCTGCTGCATTTTTTGCGGATCCTTGGACTTGTATTTTTCCTGTATAGCTTTAATTTCGGGCCCCAGTTTTTGCATCATGTACATTGATTTCATCTGCTTTAATGTAAGCGGGTACAATACCACTTTAAGCAATACTGTAAATAATATTATCGCCAGTCCATAACTTGGTATATTGGCGCTCAGTGTAAGGCTGTACAGCCAGTTGATAATAGACGTTATGCCATCCACCAGGGGCTGAAGTATATCAAACAATCTATCGACCTCCATTTAGTATTACGAAAAAACCTTACTTTACAGGATCATAACCTCCAGGATGAAAAGGATGGCATTTTAAAATTCTAATCAATGACCTGTATGTCCCCACTATTATACCATACTTTTCCAATGATTCCAGGGCATATTGTGAGCATGTGGGGTAAAACCTGCAGGTTGGTGGTTTAACCGGGGATAAATACCTTCTGTATACTTTGATTAAACCCATAGCAATAAAAACCGGAAGGTTTTTTATAAAAAAAGGGGCCTTTTTTACTTTCATTTTTAATAATTCTTCCCTTTTAATTTTTCCCAAATACAGTTATTTGTAACCTTCCATTTTTCTTACCAGTTTTAAAAGCTCTTCCTTGAGGAAGTGATGGTTTTTCTTATCAGAACCTTTTCTGGGTATTATTATATAGTCATATCCCTGCCTGAACCAGCCGGCATTGAGCCTGCATATCTCCTTTAAAACTCTTTTTATCCTGTTCCTTACCACAGCCTTACCAATCTTTTTGCTGATGGAAAAGCCAAACCTCAATTGACCGGTTTTTTTTGCAAGACAGTACATTACCAGGAACCTGCCTGCCACAGACTTTCCTCTGGTGTAAATTTTTTTAAAGTCGGGGTTTTTCTTTATGGTATATATTTATTTACACCCTTCCGGAACAAATATAATACAGAAAAGGCCACTTTTAAAGCGGCCTTATGCACTGAGTCTCTTCCTGCCTTTAAGTCTCCTTCTTTTCAGAACGTTCTGTCCGGCCGTTGTAGACATTCTTTTAAGAAAACCGTGTATCTTTTGATGCTTTCTTTTCTTCGGCTGGTAAGTACGCTTCATAATTTATCCACCTCCTTGATGATCATTTAATCATTTTTTTATTTTTAATTTTTATTAACAGGCACATCACAAAAAATTATATAATAACCCTATCTCACCGTCAAGAGAAACACTCCCTCTCCGATCACTTTTATATTATACAGGCTGTTGATAACACCTGGAAAATTTGTTATTATTGCATTGATGCTGGGACAAAATTTCCACAGAATTTTCAACATATTATTTCATTTATGTTAATAACCATTTTGAAGCATTATCCTCCATGCCTTTCATGTGGAGGTTTTTTTGAGAAACTTTGTTTATTGGTAAAAAGCTATTTATTACTCTGGAGGGTTTATCTTGACAAGAAATAATCTAAACGAAACCTGGACACATATTTTGAACGCCCTCCAGACCAGGCTGAACAATCCTTCGGTTGAAACGTGGCTCAATTCCATGAAGCCGGTAACCTTTATTGACGATTCACTGATCATTGAAGTTACAGACAAATTCTCCCGGGACTGGCTGGCCGACAGGTATGGCCCGGTAATAAAAAGCATCCTCTACGATTTTCTGGAGCAGGAAATGAATGTTGAGTTCGTGCTCCATCATGAACTTTCCGGAAGATTTATAAACCGTAACAGAAAAAATTCAATGTCCTACGCAGATGATTCACCTTATCATCTGAACACCAAGTATACCTTTGACAACTTTGTGGTGGGCAACAGTAACCGTTTTGCCCACGCCGCCTCACTGGCGGTGGCCGATTCTCCTTCAAAATCTTATAATCCACTGTTTCTTTATGGGGGTGTGGGATTGGGAAAAACGCACCTCATGCATGCCATAGGCAATCATATCCTTTCCAAGGGAAATTTATACAGAGTGCTTTACATTTCTTCAGAAAAATTTACAAATGAACTGATTAACTCAATCAGGGACGATAAAACACTGGAATTCAGAAATAAATACCGCAGCGTGGATATTCTGCTAATTGACGACATTCAATTCCTGGCTGGAAAGGAAAGAACCCAGGAAGAATTTTTCCACACCTTTAACACCCTTTATGAAGCCAACAAGCAAATTATAATTTCCAGTGACCGTCCCCCAAAGGATATTCCCACCCTGGAGGACCGCCTGAGGTCAAGGTTTGAGTGGGGTCTCATAACAGACCTTCAGATACCGGATTTTGAAACCAGAATAGCCATTTTAAGAAAAAAAGCCCAGCTGGAAGACTTAAACGTACCTGAAGATATTCTTACTTATATAGCCGGTAGAATTAATTCAAACATACGTGAGCTGGAAGGAGCTCTGATCAGGACCATCGCCTTCGCATCCTTTAATAAACAGGAAATAACCATTGAACTGACCGAGACAATACTGAAGGACGTCCTTCCGGAAAGTAAACCTCTCCAGATCACTGTACCCCTTATACAGCAGGTGGTGTCGGATTATTTTAACCTCAAGCCGGAAGATCTCAAGGCAAAAAAAAGAACCAGGAGCATATCCTTTCCCAGGCAGATAGCCATGTATATAACCAGAGAGATTACCGACCTTTCCCTGCCAAAAATAGGAGAGCTGTACGGAGGAAGGGACCATACCACGGTTATCCACGCCTACGAGAGAATTCACTCGGAAATACAGATAGACGCCTCCCTGGAAGCAAATATAAAAGAACTTATCAACAAGATTAAAAATGGCTAATTCTTTAATTGTGAATACTTTTAATTAAAAAATATATGCATTATTTAAAGTGTGTCTACATTGTTTAATTAATAAAAATACCCACAAGGTTAAATAGACATTTTTATCCGCCTTTTATACCTCCTTTGGTGAATACACATATTCACAAGCACTACTACTACTGTTAATAAAATAACTTAAATAATAAATATATTAACGCCGGTGAAAAAATATGAAATTTTTAATCAATAAAGAAAAACTTCATTACGCCATTCAAAACGTCCAGAGGGCTATCAGCCATAGGAGCCCGCAGCCTATTCTTACAGGTATAATGTTTAATTGCGCTGATGGTTTTTTAAAGCTGTCGGCCACAGACATGGAGCTTTCCGTCAACTGCTCGGTTCCAGCCAGCGTTTCCGAGCCAGGGAGCCTGGTTATTCCGGCCAGGTATATTTCGGAGTTTTCCAAAAAGCTTCCGGATGTGCCCATTGAGTTTAAGACTGTTGGTGGAAGCAATCTGGTCACCATCCGTTACGGGCAGTCCGAGCTAAATATAAATGGGTACAGCGCTGCTGATTTTCCTGCCTTTCCGGTGCCTGACGGGGAATTTACATTTACCATAAAGGCCGAGGAATTCAAAAATATCATCAAAAAGGTGGCCTATGCGCTCTCAACTGATGATGCCAGACCGGTTTTCACCGGCGTTTTATTGGAAATAGACGGGATCAACGCCACCATGGTGGCCACCGACACCTTCAGGCTGGCCATGAAGAAATTTAAACTGGAATCAGCTCCCCTGGACCTTATAAATGTTATTGTGCCTGGAAAGACTCTTAATGAGACTGTCAGGGTGATGGGTTCCTGCGAGGAGTTAAAGATTACCCTTTCAAGCAATTATATAATGCTGGAAACTGAAGATACGGCAATATCGTCAAGACTCATTCCGGGAAGGTTTCCCTCTTACCGCCAGGTGATACCTGATAGTTTTTCCTGTACGGTAAACGCCTCCATAAAAGAAATGATGGATGCTGCTGACCGGGCTTCGCTTTTGGCGGGGGAGAGGAATTCACTGATATTGTTCCAGACCAGACCCGAAGGGGTAGTCATCAGCGTACGATCCGAAAATGGGTGGATAAGGGAAGATATACCCGCTTTCGTGGAAGGGGAGAAACTTGACGTACTTTTTAATGTGAGGTATCTCTGTGATGCTCTGAGATCCTGTGAAGATGATGAAATATCCATGAAGATGACCGGTACATACACACCAGCCTTACTGAATCCTCCAGGGGATAACCAGTATATTTCCATAATAGTTCCGGCCAGAACTTCCAAGGAGTGAAACCTTTTGCAGACTGTATCCGTAAAGGGATCCATTAGATTGGACCGGTTCTTAAAATGGGCAGGTATGGCCGGAAGCGGTGGACAGGCCAAAGTTATTATTCAATCTGGAATGGTGAAAGTAAACGGGGAAAAAACAATCAACAGAGGTAAGATGCTGAACCAAGGTGACGAGGTAAGCCTGGAGGATTCAGGAATTTTCAGGGTGGTGTACGGCGCGGGAGAAAAGGAATGAGGATAAAGCGGGTGGTTCTGAAAAATTTCCGGAATTATTCAGATCTGACGTGGCATCCCCACCCTTGTTTAAATGTCATATCAGGTGACAATGCCCAGGGTAAAACCAACCTCCTTGAGGCAGTCTTTTTTTGTATGGCGGGAAGATCCTTCCGCACCTCCAGGGACAGGGAAGTAATCAATTGGGAAGAAGAGGGATGCTTTGCCCGGGCCCGGATTGAGAGGGAAAATTTCACATCCTCCCAGGAAATTTCAGTTTCAATGAACAAAACAGGGGAAAAGTTTTTTCTTTTAAACGGTCAGAAACAGAACAGGGGAAAAATATTTCAGCCCTGTCTGTCGGTGTCCTTCACACCCACAGACCTTGATCTTATCAGGGGATCCCCGTCAGAAAGAAGGAAGTGGCTGGATATTGAGCTGGGGCCTTATGATTATAAATATTTTTACAATTTTAACCAGTATGAACGGGTTTTAAGCCATAGAAACAATATATTAAAGAACTACGGCCGTGGCAACAGGAGCAAGCTGACCGAAATGATTGATCCTTGGAACGATCAATTGTTTTTATACGGCAGTTTGATTATTAATTCCAGGATAAATTTATTGAAAAATATTTTTCCCCAGCTCAAAGAGGTGTTTTCCGACCTTACCGGCGGTAAGGAGGAATTAACATTTAATTATCTTAGCAGCCTTCCCCTGGAAAAAGGCACTGCTCCTGAGGATACGGTAAGGCTCTATGAAGAAACGTCGAAAAAAAAAATCAATGAGGAAATTGCCAGACAGCAAACCATTACCGGACCCCACAGGGATGATATAGTTTTTTTTATTAACAAAACCGATGTGAAAAAATTTGGTTCCAGGGGACAGCAGAGATCGGTGGTACTAGCTCTGAAACTTGCCCTGATGAGAATGTTTTATAGGGAATACGGGGAATATCCGGTACTTATTCTGGATGACGTTTTCCTTGAGTTAGACAGACAGAGAAGAAACGGGCTGGACAACCTGTTAAGGGGGGAGGGACAGGTATTTATAACCTCAAACAGCTCCCTCAGGGAATATTTTTCCGGTAGGGCAGGTTTCTACCGGGTTGAAAAGGGTAAAATTTACGGAGGTGAGAATTGATGTTCCTGCATCTGGGTGGGGATACAATAGTTTTTAAAAAGGATATTATAGCTATTCTGGATTACAAAAAAGGTTTTTCCTCTATTAATAAGGAATTTATGGAAATTGCCGGAAATGAAGGATTTATTAAATCCATTTCCGATCCCGGGAAGGAAAAAGCATATATAATTACCTCTGATAAAATATTTATTTCTCCCATATCATGCAGCACTCTTAAAAAAAGGTCGCTGGAAACATTCAACGATGAAGAATAGATAAAATAAAAAATGAAACGGAGGTGGCTTCTTTGCTTGAAGAGAACAACAGCCGGTACGACGCCGGAGAGATTCAGGTGCTGGAAGGATTGGAGGCGGTCAGGCGCAGGCCCGGCATGTATATAGGCAGCACCAGCGCCAGGGGACTTCATCACCTTGTTTTTGAAGTGGTTGATAACAGTATAGACGAAGCCATGGCCGGTTTCTGTGATTGGATAGAGGTAATTATCCACCAGGATAATTCATTGTCGGTTACCGACAATGGCAGGGGAATACCTGTGGATATTCACCCCAAGACCGGGCTGCCGGCCGTGGAAACCGTTCTAACCATACTGCATGCCGGGGGAAAATTCGGCGGCGGAGGTTATAAGGTGTCCGGCGGTCTTCACGGGGTAGGGGTATCGGTGGTGAACGCCCTTTCAGAGGACCTTGAGATTGAAGTGAAGCGCAACGGGAATGTTTACAGGCAGCATTACTGTAAAGGGGCGGCGGTGACCCCCCTGGAGAATGTGGGAGATACCGAGACCACCGGTACCAAGGTAACCTTTATGCCGGACAAAACCATATTTGAGGAAACGGTTTTCAACCAGGAAACACTGGCCCAGCGTTTAAGAGAATTATCTTATTTGAATAAAGGTTTAAAAATAACCCTTCTGGACGAAAGAACCGGCCAATCCATGGTGTTTCAGCATGAGGGGGGAATAAAGGATTTTGTCAGTCATATCAACAGGAACAAAGGATTTCTTCATAACAGGGTGATATATTTTTATGGAGAAAAAGAGGATATATTAGTAGAAATTGCCATTCAGTATACCGACGGCTATGTTGAAAATATTTTTTCCTATGTAAACAATATAAACACGGTAGACGGGGGAACCCACGAGGTAGGTTTCAAGACCGCCCTAACCAGGATGGCCAATGATTATGCCAAGAAGTATAACTTTCTGAAAAACGGCACAGCCAACCTTTCCGGAGAGGACATCCGGGAGGGCATAACGGTTGTTATCAGCATAAAAGTGCCCGAGCCGCAGTTTGAGGGACAGACCAAAACAAAGCTGGGCAACAGTGAAGTGCGGGGAGTGGTGGACTCGGTTGTGATGGAAGGGTTGGGAACCTTCCTGGAAGAAAATCCTTCTGTGGCAAAAAGGATCATAGAAAAAGCCCTTATGTCCTCCAGGGCAAGGGAGGCCGCCCGTAAGGCCAGGGAGTTGACCCGCAGGAAAAGCGCCCTGGAAAGCTCTACCCTTCCCGGAAAGTTGGCTGATTGCTCAGAAAGGGATCCATCGGGTTCGGAGCTGTACCTGGTGGAGGGAGATTCTGCCGGAGGGTCGGCCAAACAGGGAAGGGACAGAAAGTTTCAGGCCATTCTTCCACTTAGAGGTAAAATATTGAATGTGGAAAAGGCCAGGATGGATAAGATTCTTGGCAATGAGGAAATAAGGTCTCTGATCACCGCCCTGGGAACCGGTATAGGTGATGAATTTGATATTTTAAGGGCCAGATACCACAAAATAATAATTATGACCGATGCCGATGTTGACGGAGCCCATATCAGAACCCTGCTGCTCACCTTCTTTTACCGCTACATGAAAAATCTTTTGGAAGCCGGCTATATTTATATAGCCCAGCCTCCCCTTTTCAAGATAAAAAAAGGCAGGTCTGAAAGGTACGCTTATAATGACCGGGAAATGGAGGAGTTACTGGCACAGATAGGGCGCACCGGAATCAGTATTCAGAGGTACAAGGGCCTGGGAGAAATGAACGCCGTTCAGTTGTGGGAAACCACCATGGACCCCGAGAGCAGAACCATATTACAGGTAACGCTGGAGGATGCCGTGGAGGCCAATGCTATATTTTCCACCCTGATGGGCGACAAGGTGGAACCCCGGAGGGATTTTATACAGGAAAATGCCCGCTATGTGCGAAACTTGGATGTTTGATAAAGGTGTTATATTTGGTTGCATTTAAAGTAAGACTGTTATGCATAATTATTAAAAAAGCCAGCGGCAATAAGCTGGCTTTTATTTATATCTCTCCAAAAAAACTTTTTACCAAAAAAATATGTAATCTATGTCGAATCAATTGATTAAGGGGAAGGAAATATGCTATACTACAAACAACCTTAAATATTAATATAAGTTGTTAGTATATATATGAGAGGTGGTTTGATATTTTTGTTCCTCAATGCTATGCAAAAATGGGGTGTTGGAAGTGAAGAATGGAATAACTGGAAATGGCAAATACAAAATCGCATTACCGGTACCGATAAACTTTCAAGTTTCATTGAACTCACCAGCCAGGAAAAAAAGGACATAGAGGGATGCTTGGAAAAATTCAGAATGTCCATAACACCATACTACGCCAGCTTAATTAACTCTTCTGACCGGAATTGCCCGGTTCGACTGCAGGCAGTGCCCAGGCCGGAGGAACTGCAGGCGGAAAAGGTGGACATGAGGGATCCGTTACACGAGGACAGAGATTCTCCAGTCCCCGGACTTGTTCACCGATATCCCGACAGGGTGCTGGTTCTGGTTACCGATATCTGTGCCATGTATTGCCGCCATTGCACCCGCCGGCGAATGGCGGGTCAAAGCGACAGGGTTTTGCCCAATGAGCAGCTTGAACGTATTGTTTCCTACATCAAAAGTAGGCCCGGTATTAGAGATGTGGTTATTTCAGGTGGAGACCCGTTAACCCTTACGGATGATCAGCTTGAAAACGTGTTGAAAAAGCTGCGTTCTATCCGCCATGTGGAAATAATTCGTATTGGCACCCGTACACCGGTGGTTCTTCCCATGCGTATCACTCCGGAACTATGCTCAATGCTGGAAAAATATCACCCTATTTGGATTAACACCCATTTCAATCACCCAATGGAAATCACTCCGGAGGCGGCACAGGCATGCGCCCGTTTGTCAGGAGCGGGCATTCCTCTGGGAAATCAGTCTGTCCTGTTAAAAAGGGTAAATGATCAACCCGATCTGATCAAGAGTTTGGTAAATAAGCTGCTGAAGGTAAGGGTTCGGCCATATTACCTTTACCAGTGCGACCTTTCGGAAGGCATAGGGCATTTCCGCACACCTGTGAGCAGAGGTATAGAGATTATGGAAAACTTAAGAGGCCACACCTCGGGGCTGGCGGTACCTACTTTTGTAATTGATGCCCCGGGCGGGGGAGGTAAGATTCCGCTCATGCCTAACTATGTTTTGTCTCATGGGCCGGGGAAAACCGTTCTGCGGAATTTTGAAGGAAATATTTATATGTACACCGAGCCAGGGCAAGGGGGACAAAAGTTACGGTCTGCAAAAAGGGGAATTGCCGCTCTAATGCAAAACGGGGCGATGCCAGCTAAAACAGCATATGAAAAACCAGCCTCCGGGGATTAAGGAGGAAAAATGAAATATATCCGATATTCTGATATGAATTTTTCCGTTAAAGCCCAACTGGATCAAGTCAGCAGCAGAGTGTGGGTTACTGATTACCAAACAGACAATCCTGCAGCGTTAAGTGCATTTCTTTTAGATCTGGCGCATCGGAGGGGACTGGACAAAATTATTTTTCCTGTCAGACCGGGAGATGAAAGAAAATTTAAGGGTGAAGGTTTTTACGCCGAGGGGACTATACGAGGCTACTTTGATGGAACCGACGCCTGCTTCCTGGCGGCTTTCCCTTCACATCAAAGGGCGGTGTCACGTTACCTGTCAAAAGAGCTAAAAATGCTCCGGGAAATATTACAGAGGCCAAAAACCCCCAGAAAAAAAATTTCTCAAAATTTTTCCATTGGCCCTGCCTCGGCAAAAGATGCTCCAGCCATGTCTTTTTTGTTCAGAAAGGTTTTCGCCAGTTATCCCACCCCTGTGCATGAACCTCTTTACCTTACCAAGGCAATGGAAAAGGGTGACATTTACATGGTGGCTTATTGCGGCGATCGCCTGGCAGGTGTGTCCAGCGCAGAAATACAACAGGACCAGCGGAGGGCGGAGCTGACCAATTGTGCCGTTGATGAGGATTTCGGGGGGGAAGGTTTGATTACCTGCATACTTGAAAAGATTGCCAACATTTGTCTTTCCCGAAATATAAACTGTCTTTACAGTCTGGCCCGGGCGTCTTCTTACGGAATGAATCTGGTTCTTCACAGACTGGGATATACTTACAGCGGCACAATGACAAATAACTGCCACATAGGAGGGCGTTTCGAAAACATGAACATATGGGTGAGACCTTCCGGAGGGCAAGAAAATAAAAGGAAAAAATTTTTATTTCACCAAACAACTTGATTAATAATTTAAAGTTGTGCCGAGACCAGGGTGTTAATTTAATTTTTTCTGTTTTAACAGGGAGGCATTCAGATACACCAAAGTTTTTTTATTAACCACTATGAGATAGGTATTCAGGCGGTATGTATTTCCATTTAAGGCTATTTCACGGTTGTCTAATATGAGAGGTATCATAAGGCTGTCAAGGCTGGCTATGTCCTGGCCCATTATTGGGTGCAGCCAGTCCTTCACTTTTTTGTTTACCTCCAACTCCACCGCCAGTTTGTCATAGTCGGTGAGGGTTACTTTGGAATCCAGTGATATAAAGGTTTCCACACCGATAACGGTGTGTTTTTTTCTTTCTTCAGAAGACTCTTTTAAAATCTGAAGCTGGCGCTGGGCATCAGACAACTCGCCCTGCAGTGTTTTGTTGGCCATAATCAGATAATCCAGATGGGAACCTATATACAGGTTTGTTAACACCGAACCTAAAATAATTCCCAGTAGCAGTATTGATATGCTCCTGAACAAATGGATGCTCATTTGAACTTACCTTCGCAGAGGGCCAGTATAAGGTAATACCCCAATTGAGTTCCGGCCAGGGCGCTGGTAATGTATAGAATTTGTTTTACCACGGCCTTGACCTCACCGCTGAAAAGACCGCTTTCAAATATTTCAAAGGTGGAAAAAGTTCCTCCTATGGCAGCCGCAATTGCCCATATTTTTATGTCCCGGGACAGTTTGAGCATAACTGCCACAGGAGGTTCTCTTACCAGGACTGCGGCCAGGGACCCTATCATAACCGATCCCAGCATAACCCCTAAAGCCGTAAAAAAAATAAGAACTATCTTATGCTCAAAATTTTCCATTTCTTCACCCCGGAAAAGCTTTTATTTAATCATTATTTGAATAGGCGGTAAATTATTACATTAGGTTTACTGAATTATGTTTTTTAGTAAAGAAGATAAATTTTTATAGTTATAAGTATATGGCAATAAATGGAAAGATGCGTTTGAAATGAAGACCTGTTTTATATACACCGCCCCAGGCCGGACTTGCACCGGCATGGTAACATGAAACCAAAAACCCCGGGGGGAGGTGAAAGGCCTTGGAGGTTGGGGGGTTGGTTGCTCTATTGTTGATTTTGGCAGTGCTGCCTATCGGGTATGCCGATGTTAAAGGGCATACTGATTTCAGGAGGTTGACGGGATCTTTTTCCTCCCGCATGAGCACCTGCCGGGAAAATTGCTGCAAGGCCCCAAAGGCTGAGAATTATTTGACCTGGTGACAGTAAGTGTGGTCACCTGCTAAAAGACCTGAGGGACTGTGCAAGGAGTGAAAAAACGCCCTGACGGGCGTTGCCGTCTTGCAGACGGCGGAATACAGGAGACAGGAGTCAGAATTCAGAATAGTGACAGCCTGCATTAAAAGCGAACCCGAAGCGACCCTAAAAATGACAGAGGGTCTTCGGGTGACAAAAAAGTTATCCACAACTCTGACTTGAGCATAATTTCCTATGCAATAAAAAATCCTCTGCCAGCACATTTTGTTTGAGGGCTGCCACTATATCATCAGGGAAACTTTAAGCTGTTTTCAGGGTTCCCGGGTAATACCTTATTTATTTTGTTGTCAAAAAGCTATACAATATATATTGTGGTATAATAAAGTATTGTGCCAAAAGCATATGGTAAATATAATAATAATGGCTGTTTTTTGATTAATTTGAGATAATTTAACTGCTAAAATATATTTTTTGGGGGGAGCCGTTTGTCACCTGCCATAGGTAAAGTAATCCCAATTGACATTAATGTTGAAATGAGGCAGTCCTACCTTGATTACGCCATGAGTGTAATAGTGGGAAGGGCGCTGCCCGACGTAAGGGATGGCCTTAAACCGGTTCACAGGCGTATTCTCTACGCCATGTACCAGCTGGGCATGTATCCGGACAAGCCTCACCGCAAGAGTGCTCATATAGTGGGTCAGGTGATGGCTAAATTTCACCCCCACGGCGATGTGGCCATTTACGATGCACTGGTAAGACTGGCTCAGGATTTTTCTTGCCGCTACCCGCTGGTGGACGGCCATGGAAACTTTGGATCGGTGGATGGTGACTCGGCTGCGGCCATGCGTTACACCGAGGCCAGGATGGCCAAGATTACCATGGAATTATTGTCCGATATAGAAAAAAACACAGTGAACTTTATATCGAACTATGACGGCAGCGACCAGGAGCCGGTGGTATTACCGTCAAAAATACCAAACCTGCTGATTAACGGTTCATCGGGCATTGCCGTTGGTATGGCCACCAATATCCCCCCGCATAATCTGGGAGAAGTTATTGACGGGATACTACACCTCATAGAAAATCCCGGCGCCGACACCACCGATTTGATGAACTATATCAAGGGACCGGACTTTCCCACCGCCGGAAAAATAATGGGCCGGGAGGGTATAAAATCGGCCTACGGCGAGGGCAGGGGTTCTATAAAAGTAAGGTCAAAAACCATTATAGAAAAAATAGGCAGCGGTAAGAGCGCCATTATTGTAAAAGAGCTTCCCTATATGGTGAACAAGGCCAGGCTGGTGGAAAAGATAGCCGATCTGGTCAAGGAAAAGAAAATTGACGGCATCACTGATTTAAGGGATGAGTCCGACCGCAACGGCATGAGGGTGGTAATCGAGCTTCGCCGGGACATAAACCCGGACACTATACTGAACCAGCTTTACAAGCACACCCAGATGCAGGAGTCCTTCGGGGTGAATATGCTGGCCTTGGTGGATGGAGAGCCCAGGGTTTTAAACCTGCGGGAAATGCTTTACTACTATCTGGATCACCAGAAAGAGGTTATTACCAGGAGATCAAAATTTGATCTGGAAAAAGCCGAGGACAGGGCTCATATTGTGCAGGGATTGTTAATAGCCCTGGACCATATTGATGAGGTTATAAACACCATCAGAGCGTCCAGAACGGTGGAAATAGCCAGAAAGTCCCTGATGGAAAAATTCCAGCTTTCCGAGAAGCAGGCCGAGGCCATTGTGGAAATGAGACTGCGGAGTCTCACCGGGCTGGAGAGGGAAAAGCTTGATAACGAGTTTGCCGAGCTAATGGAGAAAATCGCCCACCTGAAATCGGTTCTGGAAAATGAGTGGATGGTTTATGATATTATCAAAAATGAGCTGACCGAAATAAGGCGCAAGTTCGCCGATGCCAGAAGAACGGTTATTTCGGATGAGGAATCCTTCATAGATCCCGAGGCCATGATCCAGGAAGAGGATATGGTTATCACCATAACCAACCAGGGCTACATAAAAAGAATTGCTCTGGACACCTATAAGAGCCAGAGGAGAGGCGGCCGGGGAATAACAGCCATGGGCACCAAGGAAGAGGATTTTGTAAAGCACCTCTTTATTACCAGCACCCATCACTTCTTGCTGTTCTTTACCAACAGGGGTAAGGTATACCGTTTGAAGGTGCATGAGATACCCGAGGCCGGTAGAACGGCCAAGGGAACGGCCATCATCAATCTGATCCAGGTGGAAAAGAATGAAAGGATTACTGCGGTAATTCCCATTAAGGAATTTGTTGAGGATTTATACCTGTTTATGGCCACCCGTAGGGGAATAGTCAAAAAGACCCAGCTTATTCAGTACAATACCTCCAGGCGGGACGGTATAATTGCCATCAACCTTGATGAAGGGGATCAACTGGTGGAGGTAAAGCTCACCGATGGTTTCCAGGATATCATTTTGGGAACCAGAAACGGGCTGGCCATACATTTCTTCGAGAAGGATGTGCAGCCTTACGGCCGTACTGCAAGAGGAGTTAAAGGAATTAACCTTCGGGCAAAGGACGAGGTGGTGGCCATGGATACCCTGCGCCCCGACACCGATGTGCTGGTTGTTACGGCCAACGGCTTCGGAAAAAGAACCCGGACACAGGAGTATAAACAGCAGTCCAGGGGAGGCAAGGGGATCATAAATATAAAAACCAGCGCCAGAAACGGAGAGGTGGTTTCCCTCCAGGTGGTAAGACCAGATGAAGAGATCATGATGATCAGCAGGGAAGGCATTATTATTCGCATCCAGGCAAAGGATGTTTCTTTGATGGGGCGTTCCACCCAGGGGGTTACCCTTATGCGCCTGGACCAGGGCGATAAGTTGGTGGCGGTGGCCAGGGTAGATATTGAGGAAGAGGAATAACCGGAGTTACAGGGTAAAAAAATTGTAAATAAAAATAGTGAATGTTGTTGACCGGGCAGGTCAAAAATGCTAAGATATAAAAGTCGCTGCTGCAATGAACCATTAATTACCGGTTGATTACTGCTGGTGGAAGTGGTAACATTACTTCTTGCCGGCGGGTTAAGAAAGCCGGGCGGTGAAAAGAAATAAAAGGGAACGGCGGATTAGCAGAAAATACCTGTTGACCGACGAACCCAAGAGTGGTAAAATTAATTCTTGTCGGCGGTAGAACGGCGGCAGAAATAAACTGGTCCTTGAAAACTAAACAGTGGAGATGGAAACAAAATTAAGCCAGACCTCTTCTCGAGGTTCGAGGTTCGAGGTTCGA
>Ga0209347_1001500_pt1 | contig 37230 bp, 29 predicted proteins | sample AutmiccommuBRH23_FD_187382 | JGI IMG/M metagenome (GOLD analysis project Ga0209347, IMG submission 187382) | Deep subsurface microbial communities from Mt. Terri, Switzerland - Autotrophic microbial communities BRH/23 (SPAdes) (version 2) | ecosystem: Environmental > Aquatic > Deep subsurface >... | reverse complement strand
CTTCCCAAAAATTAACGTTTAGGTCATTGTTCGGATTTTTCAATGGCTTAGTTTGTTATGCCGTATTTTACAAACCGAAAATTAAAAGAAATAATCAGACAAACTCTTGACTTTTATTAGCTGGTCTTGTAACGATTTACTTTGACTTTTCAGAGCGGGTCTTTCAGGCAGATTTTCCCGCAGCTTATTCATTAATAAGCTCCCAGTTTTTGCCGAGCACAACATTCAACAGTGGATACTGGCTCAGACTTGATAGAGCCACTGCAACATCATAGATGTCTTGACTCGTGGCTGTAGGCTTCACATAGTTCAAGCTTTTCTTCTGGATCTCCGGGCCGCCTGCCGGCGTAGTCCCGGTTTGGTATTTTGTGGACAGTATCGAATCCAAAGTTATCTCTGTCACCGCCATGGTTTATCCCTCCCTTCAGCAGTTTGACAAGCAGAGCTCGTTCACTCTTGTCCCAATATACTATGAGAATGATTAACTTCATGCTACAGGTTTGGGGGCATTAAAAAGATTCTAAAAAGGGAAGTACCCTGCTGTCTCGACCAAACAGCGGGGTACTTCCCTAGATTAAAAAACGGACGACTGAAGTTGTCACACTCTTAAGCTTGGCCGCATATCCTATGAGTGAAATTAGCCCCAAGGAGTGTGGATATCATGACTGATACAGCAACTGATACAGTAACTGATGTCATCAGCGGACGCACCACGTATGTAATCGCGGCTGAAATTAACATGATCAAATACCAGACTGAAAAGATATACCTTGCCGCCGCGGTCGAGATCGGAAGGCGGCTGACAGAGGCCAAGGCCCTGCTCAACTATGGAGAATGGGGCAAGTGGCTGGAGGAGTCGGTCGATTTCTCCCAGAGCAGGGCCAATAAACTGATGCGTATCTTCAAAGAGTACGGAGCCGGACAGCCTACCTCCTCAAATTCGGATCCGGATCCGAATTTGAACTACAGCCAGGCGGTGCTTCTTTTAGGTATCCCAAAGGAGGAACGGGCGCAATTCATCATTGATATGGATATCGAGGGAATGACCAAACAGGAACTCAGGCAAGCGGTCAATGAACGAACGCAGACCCTGCAAGAAAAAGACCAGGTTTTACAGGAAAAAGACCAGGCCCTGCAGGAGAACGCAGACCTCCAGAAATCAGTGGAAAACCAAAACGGTATCATCACCGAGCTGACTGCGGAGCTTGTCAATCTGAAGGTCCAATTGGAGAACGTCAAGACGTCCAAAGCGGAACTCGATAAAACGGCCAGGCAGCTGAAGGATTCACTGGAATCGCTCCAACAAAGCTCATCCGCTAAGGGCTACGAGAGGATGAAAACGAACTTCATTAATACGTCGCTCAAGGTCAGGGCCAACCATATCGCCTTCCTCTGTGAAAACCTGGATAAAACCATTAAGGATGTGAAGCATGAGCTGCTCCAAATCGCCCCCAATGACAAGGAGACGTATATCACTTATAAGAATAAAGTTTACGATCTTTTGAATGTGTGGCTTAAGGATGAGACGTGGAGCAGGCAAGCTCGTCCCGGCGGAGATACGCAGTAAGGAATGGTGAGCATGAGCGCATCCCCGAAGCTTCGGATACTTCAGGCTGGGAAATCGCGGCGGACGCTGTCGTTGTTCAGGTAGAGGCCGGTCTGCAGGAGTACCGGCGTATGTACGGTCCCAAATTCGCCAGAAAAGCCATCGGGTTTCCCACCTGGCTCTTCCAATTGGGGAAAAAGGCAGGCCGATTTCTGCGCAGGGCATGCGGGAGGTATTGAGGGAGAAGCTGGGGATTGACATGCTGTCATTAATACTTTTGGACAAGAAGATCGGTCGCGAAGATGTTGGTCGTGACGATGAGTTTAACTAAGCCAAATTTAAAAATAAAGGATTTCATGGGAAATAAAAGAATTACCTAAATACTTAGTAATCTGGGATTTTTGCCAAAGATAACAGAAAAATGTCTAACTAATAATGTAAACTTAAAGTAGGTGAGAAAATTCTACTACGATAAGGGGAGTTGTAATTATGAGGTTGAATATAAGCCTGAAATTTCCACCAACGGAAGGGTTCCCAATCCATTATCATTATTGGCTCCAAAGCGCGATTTATCACGTAATGGAAGGTGGAATCGCAGATCAGGTCCATTCGCAAGGGTTCGAAGGAGATGGACGGATTTTTCGGCTCTTTACATTCTCAAAGCTATTGGGACGTTATGAGTTATCTAAGGATAAACAGTTTATCCGTTTCCCTGAAGGAGCCAATTGGATTGTCTCCTCACCGATAAACGATATTCTAAGCTCTATCGCAGGGGGACTGCTAAAACAGTTGACGTTAAGAATCGGCGGGATCTGTGCAGAGATTACTGGGATTCAAGTCTCACACCCGAATGTGCAAAGCGAGATTATTCGCGTGCGCATACTGTCACCTGTCGTAGCTTATAGTACCCTGTTTCGTGGAGACGGGAGCAAATACACAGTCTATCTGCAGCCTGGGGAGCCGGAATTTAGGCGCATTGTGTCTGAAAATCTCCTGAAGAAATGGGACGGGATCAGAGCTTGGAATCAAGTAGAGAAAAAGGATGAAAATGAAAGCTCCTATCCCATGAACAACGCCAGTGATCAGCTAGAAGGTGAGCGAAGGGGGGTTAACCTTCATATGCTCAATAATCCAAAGATGCACATTTTGGAGTATAAAGGAGGAATCATCAAAGGATACTCGGGGATGATGGAACTTTCTGGACCGCCTGAGTTGCTTCAAGTTGCCATTGATGCTGGACTGGGGAGTAAGAATTCACAGGGGTGCGGATGTTTGGAGGTGATGGGGAGGGGTGACATCGCTAGGGTAAGTAAGACGTGAAGTCTGAAAAAGAAATTTAAGAACTTATCAATAATTATTCCGTTTCAAGCCATTCCAGATACTGCGCTGCATTCATTGTGCGTGGGCGCTCCATATCAAGCCGCAAGAAATGTTTATCCCCGCTGATAATAATGTCTACATTTTCAACAATTGCAGCATTGAGAATCGGCTGATCCTTTGGATCGCTAATCAGCTTCTGTGGATATTCAGGTGCAAGCACTAAATCATAGCCAAGCTCGGCAAGGAAAACATCAACATCTGCCAACGCCTGTGGAGCCTTACGCTCGAGCACATCCCGCAGTTCAAAAATATTATGGTCGCAGAGCACCAGTTCGTGATACCTTGCGGCATGGAGCAGAGCGGCGGCAGGTTTAGAATTGGGCCAAAGCAATGCAGATATAAGGATGTTTGTATCGGCTAATATCTTCATTTTTTTGAGTTCTTTCCGTAGCGTACCTCATCAACAAGAGCCTGCACTTGGTTCTCATCTTGGATACCGGCTGTTTCAGCCACCCCTTCAAATGCCTTTTGCGCTTTCAGAATGGCCGTAGCTGACGCATTGTTAATCACGATTTCTCCATTTTCCCGCTCAATAAAAAGTAGCTTATCTCCTTCCTTAAGCATAAGCTTACGGCGAATTTCTATGGGAACTGTGACCTGACCGTTTGCAGATACCTTGGCAAGGTTCATTAATATCACTCCTTTCAATTCCTTAGATATCAAGAATTCTTTATATATAGTATATGCCCTTAAGAAAAATCTACAAAGAAAAATTTGTGAACAAATAAGGCGAAAAATGCAAGATGAGAATATTTGTGTACGCACACTCTCCCCGGTCGTGGCCTATAGAACCCTGTTTCGTGGAGAAGGAAGCAAATACACAGTCCATTGTGCATTTCACAATTCTTGATAATAGTCAGGAAAATGGTAATAGGGGGGAAAATCAAGTAATGTCTTAAAGAAATTCAAGATTAAAGAAAACCGCGACATATGACGACAGAGAACATCAGATATTGTCCTTATCAAGAAAATCTTTTGAAATTATGAGGTGGGTTTGATGCCAATTAGTAAAGAAGAGATGATCGCTGAGACGGAGGCGTTTTGGAAAGGTTATCCTCGTGGTACTAATTATGTGGAATATTATTCGAACTATATTCATGAATTATTGCCCTATGAGCTTGATTATATTAGACAAAGCAGAGAAACTCTAAAAATTAACGTGGGGACGCTTGTTTTTATAGTCGGATACAGCTTAGAACCATTAATTTTGTTAATTTGCTTAATAAAACCTCCAAGAGTTTTAATAGTTTTAAATGAAAACTATGGAAGAGAGACTGGAGAAGACAGAGCACCTAGAGTGAAGGGAATTATTCAGAAGGCTGTTAAGGAGGTTAGCGTTGCAGATGAAGAAATGGATGGTAATAGTTACACTGTAGAGATGAAGCATGGAATACTTTCTGGTGAGGGACCCAATGAGGTATATGAATTTTTGCATTCTCATTGCAAGGGGTGTAAAGATCTGATCATCGATGTTACGGGCGGAAAGAAATCGATGGTATCCGGGGCGTTTCTTTATGCTGCCTATAATAATACAAGAATTACCTATGTTGATTTTTACAAATATGATGAGCAAGGTCAACGACCTTATGGTTTCTCATGTTATCCTGATATGTTAAAAAATCCGATCAAAGAGTATGCTTTAAAGGACTGGGCACGAGTTCAAGATTTATATGAAAAGTATTCGTTTCCGGCGGCTTTAGAAATTCTGCAGCAAAATATTCTAAAATCATCTAGACTAGAAGGTTCTAGAAAGTTTGATCCTGATGAAATTAATAAGCTTAATAATCTAAAATCAATCCTGGAAATGTATAAGTTTTGGGATATGTCTGATTTTAAAACTGCCCGAATTAGTTATAAAAAGATAGCAAATTTGATAGGAAGAGAAATGGTTCCAAACTTAATCTTTGATATTGAACAATGGCAATTAGGTGGTCAAAGTATTGAAGAAATGGTCTTACTACTAAAGAAAGGTGACACCGATATTATCGAAAGATTTGGTAAAAGATTAGATAGGCAAATTCTTTCTAACCCTAAACTTGTCGCACTATATGTTCAAAATGAAATAAACAAAGCCCAGATATTAATTTCGGACTATTCGGACTATCGTTCTTCTTTTCTAAAAACAAGTGCCGTCTCTGAATTTCTAATAAAATCCAGAGTCTATCGTTATGAGAAACATTTACAACCAAGAGAATTAATTGATTCCTTTCTTGGGTACGGTGGATTGAGTCTCTTTATTACCTTACTAGATCATGGAGTAGCAGCGAATATACAATACAATTATACATTTGATGTGCTTTTCTTTGATATTTTACGCAATCGAATGGGTGATGAATTTGTTAGTTATCAGAGAATGCTACAAGACGCGAAGAATTTATCCTTATTTAGAAATAAGACTGTTCATGGGGTTTTACCAATTCCAAAGGAGATGGCTACCGAGTCGTTAAGGATCGCTAAGAATAACCTCCAAAATTATTTGAAGTATTTTTTACCACAGGAGGATAGGTCTTATGTGGATAATGCTGTCAAAGAGATAATCCCTTGGAATTCCCTTAAACAAGCACTTCAGCTGGATTTTATACCGGAGGATGTGAATTCGATTGACTAAATTTCTTTTAGTTGCCGAAGCAGATCAGATACAAAAAACGATCTTTAAGGCAACACGTTTGGCTGAAATCATCGGGGGGAGCCAACTGCTCACCAATTGGTGTAATGAAAAGGCAGAAGAATTGAGGGAGTTCGGGATTCTGGAAGAGGACATTATTATTGCCGATGGTGGTGCCTTTCGGATTATTTTCAACAAGTATGAAGATTGCGAGCACTGGGGGATGAGATTAGCCGAGGATTACGCTTCTGTAATAGGTGGAACCATCTCGGTGACAAAACCGCTCCCCATCAACGACGAAAATAGCTTTAGAGAGGTATCAGTCCTGGCTCAATTAGAACTTCGGAAAATGAAGAATAATCCCCTGCCCATCTCAGTAAATCAGCATAATCCGTTTGTGAACATTTGTGATGTTTGTGGGAGCGGTTTAGGGAACGAAAAGATCGAGAATTACCAGCAGATCAGTGGCAATAATGACAATACTGTTCATGACAAAAGAAAGATCCTCTGCCGGAGCTGTAATAACAAATTAAAATTGGCTCAAGAGTCACACTTTAAATCAAATTTTCTTGCTCATGTGAAAAACTGTTTTCAGGGAACACAAAAAGATCAGATTACGCTTCGTATGCCTCAGGAAGTTGAGGAACTTGCCAGCTACAAAGTGCGCAATAATATTGCTTATATCGTAGCAGATGGCAATGACATGGGTGTTTTGTTTAGCACTTGTAATAAAGCACAAATGAAAAGTTTATCAACTGAGCTGCCGAAAATAATTAATGAGACAATTGCCATAGTGACTGCGCGCATGATTGTGAAGCTTTATGAAGAAGAATTTGCCGCAGGTAAACCTTTCGAAGTGATTTGCCTGGTTGTTCCATTAATCTTAGGTGGCGATGATATTTATATACAACTGGCTGCCCCGTATTCATTAGACTTTGTTCGAATGTTTACCAGCTTATATATTGACAGAATGCAGACGTTTAAGCGTGAAAATGGCTTGCAGGGTGAGAAGGCTGGGATCTGCTTTGGACTGGTGATCTGTAAAGCAAAATATCCCCATACCCTTGCTTATGATCACGCGCATAAATTCCTTAATCAATCTAAAGTAGCGGCAAAAGCAGGCCGAGTTGGGATAAACGCTGATCAAGTGAGTCGGAGCCTTATCTCTTTTGGGGTCGCGGAGGCAAATCATCGGCTTGAGGGACACTATCAGCCTAGTCTTCAACCCTATTCGACTGAAGACATTGCAAGCAGGAGACATTTATCCTTAAAGGAATTGATCAGTTATCGATCGAAACTAAAGGATGTTCCAAGTTCGCGACTTGCGGAATGGCATAAATTCTATGATATTTCCGTATTGCCTGAGCGTCCCAGATCACAAGCTAAGGATAACTGGATTTCAGACTTTAGATATTTTAGGCAAAGAACGAGTATCAATCCGAGCATCAATACGCTTCTGTATGAGGCTCTTGTAACTTTAGGAAGCGATAATGAGGAAGAGCTTTACATGAGAAGTAATGATTCCAAGTTTGGCTCAGGGATCCCGGATTTACTGGAGTTTTGGGATTATGCTTCAGACTTGGCTGACGATAAGGAGGAGTTGGAGAAATGAGCCTTAAGCTGGTCTTTTCAGTTAAGTTATTAACCGATTACCATGTTTCTACCGGAGCAGGATTAGGGAAGAACATTGATTCAGCTTTATTCAGAGATCATACAGGACGACCATCTCTACGCGGATCGACCCTAGCAGGCTTATTTCGTTCAGCTGGGCAAGAGCTTGGTCGGCTGGCTCCACAACTCCAGCAAACTATCAATGAGATTTTCGAAAATAAACAGCACATTAAGAGTTGGGCGTTTCGTTCGGCTGAAATGGTTCAAGATGATCTGATGAATATTCAGGTTGGCGAAAGTCGATTTTCCAATGTCCGAGTGGGGGTCAGAATCGATCCTGTCTCACGGCGGGCGCAGGACAAAAAGTTTTTTAACAAAGAGTTTGGAAGTGCCGGGATCGAGTTTATCTTCGAGGTAGAGCATATTGGTCAACCGGGTCAAGAAAAGGATGAAGCAGCTCTGCTCTTAGCAACTGCACGCCTGATCCGCTCGTTAGGCAGTGGTATCAACCGCGGGGCAGGTAAATGTTTGCTTACACTAAAATCTATCCAAGGAATCGAGCGTACCATAACCCAAGAGGAGCTTTTTGAGCACCTGAAGAGAATGCTTGAAGGACAGCAACGAGAGACTACATTTGGGTTAACAGTTGCGAAGCAAACAATAGCCAATACCTATACCTATACCTCCCATCGATATAGGGTAGTCTTGAAAAGCCTGGAACCGATCATTATCACAAATGGCGGAAGGGATGGGACAGAATATGACACACTGAACTATATTCCGGGAACCACTGTCTTAGGGGCAATTGCTAATAAATACATAAAACAAAATTCGATCGAGGGTGAAGCATATAACGATTTTCTTCATCTGTTTAAGCGCGGGGGTCTCGTCTTTTCTCCTCTCTATCCGGTCGTACTTGATGAGGTAGACCGCAGTTCGTTGTTGCCGACTATTCCGATCCCTCAAGATATGCTGACATGCAAGAGAAAACCAAATTTTTCCACTTATTGCCATGAAAATGAGATAAGAGGGTACGCGTGTTTACAAGAGACTAGCTCCTATAAATGCTTGATCTGTTCGAAAGGACTAGCAGAGGTACCCTTGATCAATGTCGAGGGCTTCCTGCCGGTTCGTTGGAACATCGGGAGCAAGGTGCAAAAATTAGAAAGTCAAAAAAACTACGAGCCTCATTTGGCCATGCAGGATAATGAGCGTCGGGCAAATGACGGAAGCTTTTACGCCTATAACGTACTCCCCGCAGGTTCTCTTTATTATGGGGAGATCTATGCTCATGATCCAGAACATCTCAAACAGATCTTACAGTTGATGGAAAATGAAAATGAGGGTTATGAATCCGAACTCTTAATTGGAAAAGGAATCACACGTGGTTATGGAAGAGTAAAGATGCACCTTGAACCTTGCCCAGAATCTAAACTAAACCCTGAACCAATCGAAAAGAGGGTGAAGTCGTTGGATTCAGTGACCTTATATTTCTTATCCGATACTATCGTAGTCGATCCGTGGGGACGATGTATTTCCGGTTTTGACTCCGCTGTCTTGTCTAAAATGCTATCGTTAGAAGTAGAAATGATCCAGGCTTTTGTTTCATTGAAAGAAATCGAAGGGTTTAGCGGGATAACTGGACTGCCGAAATTTAGGGATATGGCAATTAAAGCAGGTTCAGCGATAGGTTTTAAAGTGGTCTCAGGAGAATTGACAGATCTTTTGGTCAAACTATCCGGAATTGAGCAGCAGGGTATGGGCTTTAGAACCCATGAAGGTTTTGGCAGGGTTGCTTTCAACCATGTGGTGTACCACATGGAGGACTTTTCACATGGGATCAGGTGCGTAAGAAATCCCTATTATGTCAGTGACTCAAGTCAACCTGAAGTGTGGTCAAAGATCAAGACTCGACTGCATACCCGATATCTCAACCGCACTCTTGATAAGTCCTTTGATCGATCGTTAGCTCGATGGCTCAATAACCATAAACATTTAAATGTAGAAAAGCTTAAAGAAAGACTATGTTTATATGGAACCCTAAATATCTTAGAAGGTTTTGGTATCAGTGCACGCGATAAACGAGACGGGATAGCCGAATTTGTCCGATTGGCTAATGAGGAAATTGAGGCACTTAACGAAATCTTAAAGAGGAAACTCGCTGATCATAACCTGGAACAAAGCGAAGAGCTTTGGAAAAGAACAATTGAGTGGTTTGCCTCTCATATCATCGCCTGTGAGAAAGCGGGGGAAATCAATGGATAAGTTGATCTTAGAGATACATTTTCAGACTGTAACTCAAATACATATCGGCTCGGGTGATAATGAGGGACTCGTAGATAACCAACTAATGCGCAGGGTTGACGGAAAATATATTATTCCCGGTTCCTCATTGGCGGGAGTTCTCCGGGCAAGGGCAACGAGGCTTTTTCCCAGGCTATTCATGCTCGATCAATGTTTAGCCTTTGATTCTAAGAATAAGCAATTATGCACTTGCGCTGTATGTAGCCTATTTGGGCAAATTAACCCTGATGCTAAAAAAGACTCTCCTCAAACGTCAAAGATAATGGTAGATGATGCTCAGCTTATGCTGAGTGATAAGACCTTGCTTCGGGATGGGATAGGTATTGATCGGGAAACCAGAACCGTGGTCAAGGCAGCTAAATTCGACTATGAGACGATCCCACCAGAGACCGACGTGATCTTAAGAATTGAAGGCAATCAGCTGACCGAGCTGGAAGAAGCGATGCTGGTAGTGTTAATTAGCGAAATCGATCTTGGTCGCATTAGTATCGGTGGGAAAAGTTCTCGGGGTTTAGGGAGGATCAGACTTAAAGATTCCAATCAGAAGAAGGAAGTATTCGCTAAATATCTAAAAAGTCTCCAAGGGGATACTCAGGAATTAATAAAGTTATTGAAGGAAGATGACTGGTTTAACATTGGTCATGAAATTCATAACTGGTATGAGGAGCGGCTCATCTTTGTAATAAATAGTTATCAACCATGTAGTATCGATCAGATGAGCATTAAAGGATTCATCCGATTTGATGAAGGGCTGCTTATTAAAGACAACTATATCGGAATTGGAACGAGCTTTGATTCTGTTCCCCATATGCTTAAAATACGAGATCAATTGCACACCTATCTGCCTGGCTCAAGCTTGAGAGGCGTATTGCGAAGCCAGGCAGAGCGCATTGTGAGGACCGTAGTCAGCGATCAATCAATAATTGGGGATTCAGCTGAACAACTTCTCAGCTTGGCCAGTGATCTTTTTGGAGACAAAGAACAGGGAAGTAGGTTGAAAATTCGTGATGGGCAGGAAGCATTCGAAGTTGAAAGTCAGGCCGCGATGTATAGTCAGGATTTTTTGGCCATTGACCGTTTTACAGGCGGCGGTAGAGATGGGAAAAAATTTGACACTGTTGCGGTGTACAGACCGAGGTATGAGCTGGAGTTTGTTCTCGAGCAGCCGGAGGATTGGGAAATAGGTTGGTTGTTGCTGACAATTCGGGATCTCAATGATGGACTGGCAATGATCGGTTCCGGTTCTGCTAAAGGTTTCGGACGAGCTGAAATAGAAGTCAAGAACACAACAGTATTGTTACCCCAAAACTCCGAGATTTCTGGTACCTTAGAAGATTCTGGGGTCCTTAAGGCTAAACAGCTTTCACTTGCCTCGTTGCTCGAAGATGAAAAGGTTGATACCTATATCGAGGCTTTTACACAGAAGGTCAAACAAGAAGGGGCTTCTAGGGAGAAGGGCGTTGAAAAGGAGGGGGCAAAATGAACGTAATAACCAAAGATGATTTGCAGATCATGGGTGGCAATTTTTTAACTGAGAAGTGCCCCAAATTTCTGACCAACTTGCCAGAGGCTTTAGATTGGGCAATTTTCGAATACTCCAATGGATGTGAATTAATTAAATCAAGCGATCTCACAACCCCAAGCGATGCTTCTCTTGTAAAACTTGAACGCTTAGAAAGAGTTCGCTTTTTCGGTGCGGGTGGAGATCTTGATATCCGGCGCGACCAGAATACGTTATTTTGGCGTTTTGTCGGTCGAAAAAGTAACTTTCCTGCTGAATTTGCTTCGCTTGATTTCTGGCAGAGTGGTGGAATTGCTTCACTTGTCGTCCATGAAGAGACACTCTATTTGTGGGGTGAATGGAGAGGAAACAAATTTAAAGAGGCTAAAGTTGCAGCAGCGAACCTTAATTATCCCATTAGCGGGAAAAGAGCGATTATAAAAACGAATGTTTATTCATATTACGGTAGGCCTCAGTTTTCTTGGTACAGAAGTTTGGAGGGTTTACAATGATAGGGAGAATATCTGAGTACAATTCCAGTATGGGGTTCGGCAAGCTTGTTGCTGGTTCAGAGACATTCTATATTACGAGGCATACTTTTACTGGTCTGGGTATTGAGCCGCAAATAGGCATGGAGCTGGAAATAGATCTGAAAGGCATACAAGTCATAGTGAAAAAAGTTTTGGCTGCACCAAAGGTAGATAAGGGCCAGAAGCATAGTTCCCTTGTGCCTGATGCCCCCCCAACGAGATTTTATAATCCCTACAATTTTGTGAGGACTCTGTCTCCGCAAAAGAATACTTTTTTCGAAAAGGGTACCCCCAAGAAACATCAATGCTATGAGGGATTAACGGGCGAAATTGTCTGTCACCTCACAGTGGAAACCCCGCTATTTATCGGTAACGGACAACCCGAAACTAATAATGGTCATCAAAGGTTCGATTTCTTTAGTATTAATCATAAGCCGGTCATTCCAGCCTCCAGCCTGAGAGGAATGGTCAGAAATATTTTTGAGACAGTTACGGATTCTTGTTACAGTATTATCGATGATAAATACTTGTGGAGAAGAATGACGACGAGGCAAGATTCGAACGGGCTTCAAGCAGCTAGGGTCATTAAAGAGGGTCAAGAATATTTTTTACAAGTCTTTACCGTTCCAGAACTCCCTTCAGGTTATAATAGACAAGGCTCCATGCAACCAGCTGCTTGGATTCGGCGTTATCAGCCTCGCGGAATGGACTGGCACAAGGATAAAGTGGACTTTAAAGGCCTTAACCACGGAGAACCAGCCTGGGCAGTGATTAAACCAGAGCAGCATCCTAAAAAACCGATTCGGTGCTGGCGGGTCGTCGAGCTTTACAAGATTACGGCTGAAACTGAAGCGCGCAAGGCTTTGGAAGAGAAATATAAAGGCAAAGGATACAAGTTGGCCGAGGGTTATATAAATGTGACGGGAAAGAACATTAAAAACAAGCATGATGAGCGTTTCTATTTCGGTCAAATAGAAACTAAACCGTTGCCGCCTCAAATTAGACAAAGATATGAAGAGATGGTGAAACAATACAAGAAGTTAAATGCCGAGGATATCGACAGTACGAAGAAACAAATTAAAGACAGGGGTATAGATGACTACGGGCTGGTCAACTTACATGATCCAGATATTAGCAAATTCATGCTCGAAGATAGTAACCAATTAAAAGAGGGAGATTTGGTTTATTGTAAGCTTGAGGAGGATAGGGTAAGACATGTAGTGCCGGTATACTTGAGTCGCACTAAGTATCCTAGTAAACCCATTGATCTGCTCAACGCGCGAAATTTTCCCTGTAATTCGTTCGAGTCATTGTGTCCTGCCTGTCGTGTTTTCGGGTGGGTAAAGGGCAATACTCATGACGACAGTCAACAGACCGATGCCCAAACTGAGGAGAAACATCCTGTCGCTTATGCGGGGAATGTATTTTTTGATAATGCTCACTTAGTCGGTACCGAGCCAAATATAATGGAGGAAATCGTTTTAGAAGAGCTATCGAGTCCTAAGCCCACCACAACCTTTTTCTACCTCAAGAAAAAAGCTGAGCCAAATATGGCAAATTTCATTCCGAAGGAACAGGGATACAAGAAGGCTGAACATACTTTAAGGGGGAGAAAGTACTATCGGCACCATCCTGAGGCTAAGAAAGCTGATTATCTTAAAAAAGCTGATGTCCCGAAAAGGAAGAGGACAATTAGAGGAGCCTTAAAGAGTGGGAACGTTTTCGAGTTTACGGTTCGGTTCTCTAACCTTTCAGAAGAGGAGCTTGGTGCCCTCCTTTGGAGTTTACAACTGGAGAAAGAGATGTTTCACCGCTTAGGGTACGGCAAGCCTTTGGGAATGGGCAGCGTAAAGATCAAGGTTAAGGCCATGATGCGCTATGATTTCAAAAAGCGGTATGGAAGTATTAAGGATAAAGGGGTAGTTGATGAAACCAATTCGATTCAACATTATCTCGACATTTTTCAAAACCTATACAATGACGGCCTAGCCAACGCAGAACCGTTTATTGATCTTAAAGCAATTTTGTCGAGCCCTGCGAACAAATACCCCATTCATTATCCACGAAAAAGCAGCAATGCTGAAGGAAAATCATACGAATGGTTTATGGATGCTGCTAACTATGGAAAAGATTATGTGGCTTTACCGATGGCCAGCGATGACAAGGGTTTACCCTATGATATCCCGCTTCCTGATAGATTTTCAAACAACAATAGAAACCAGCGATAAGAGAAGGAAGTGCCGCATATTGTTCAAGGACTTACCGCAATATCGATTATAAGGCCATTATCGGCGTTAATAGTCTTAATAAGATGTTGGGATACAAGGGAATTGAAATATTGACTCCAGAAAGCATGATTGGCGAGGAATTATGATGTATTAAGAGCCTTCGGTAGTAAGGGAAATAAATGAAATCCGTGAAAAGCATTATGAAGAAACAAAGGATCTCAGTTCGGAAGAACGTATTAGAAGGATAAATGAAAGCGGCAAGGAAGCAATGAAGCTGATTGAAGAATTAAGGAAAGAGCATCATAAACTCAAGTAGCTCGGTTAGCCAGTCAAACGGTAACCGGGTTTTTCTTTTGTATTCGGGTCAGGAAAAGCCTCCGTAGTTATTCATTATCTTAATCTTAATATCAGTAGTGATTTTATAAATGATTTGGGAAGAATTTCGTGGATATTTTGATAAATAAAGGGTTTCAAAACTTTTAAGAAGAATATTGTTTGTAATAATATCCATTGGCTTCAAAGCGTAATTTATCATGCGATGGAAGGGGAGATCGCAGACCAGGTCTAGATTGGACTTTTTGTTTGAGGTTGAACATCTTGGTGAAAAAGGTAATGGGGGAAAGAAACTTTGGTTTAGTAACCAATCGAAGGAAAATTTGGGACTAGCAAGTGAGGATAGGGGACTACCGATTAAAAGCAAATCTTACCTTCTTTTAGTCTTAAATTAAAATATTTTAGGGGGTGCGGAATGAAAAAAGTACTGGTGATGACGGTAGGCTCAAGCATCGAACCCCTTATTTTTTCAATTACGCAACACAAGCCTGATTTTGTTTATTTTATTTGCTCCGAAGGTTCCAAAAATTGTGTTGATGGAGTAGGAACAGTCCTTACAGATAAGAGAAATAATCGATCATATCGGAGTGTGGTGGCTGAGCTTAACTTAAAAGCTGATCAGTACGCAATCGGCAGTATTGTCGATCAGGATGATTTTAATGACTGTTACATGGGAGCCAGGAAAACTTTGAATCTTTGTCAAAGCAATTTTCCAGAAGTAAGAGGATATATTGACTATACAGGTGGCACAAAAAGCATGTGTGCGGGGATCGTTGCGGCCATGCTGGATCATGGGGAGTTTGAAATCGGAATTGTTTCCGGGGAGAAAAATGATCTAATCGGGGTGACGCCGGGAACTGAAAGAATTAGACGGATGGACCTAAGTAACATTGAGTTTCAGCGCAAGCTTGCTAATATGGAAAAGCTTTTTCTCCAGTATGACTACGCAGCGGCATATCTTTTAGCGAATGAGCTGAGTTTTCTTCAGGTTGGAAGTGAACAGCAGGACGTAATCACGTATTGGACAACGTCATGTAGGGGATTTAATAATTGGGATAGTTTTCAATATGAAATTGCTTTAACTCAGTTGAACATTCACGCTAAGAAGTTTCATAAGTCTATTAGGGTGTTAAAAGAGATCATTTCTGAAACAGAGCAATTTAAACGAGTAGATAAGCTGGGACAAGCGGCCGAAAAAGTTGGCTTTGCTTTGGTCTATGACTTAATTTATAATGCTCAGCGTCGCGCAATGCAACAACGATACGATGATGCTGTTTCAAGATTATATCGGGCTACGGAATTAGTTGGTCAGATCACTTTGACGCATCATAGTCCACCATTATCATCAGGGAATCTCAATTGGCGTGCATTGCCAGATCATTTACAGACGATTTATGGTTTGAGTGTATTTGATTTATCAAAAGAAGAAAATCTTAATACCGATGAAATGCAGAAAGGTAACTCGGGGACAGTTAATTTGGGATTAATGAAGACGATTGATCTACTGGAGAATTTAGATATCAAAGGATCTGGTGCTGTTTTTAGAGAATTCAAGAAAAAAATTCTTGCTCAGATAAAGCATAGAAACGGAAGTTTTTTGGCTCATGGCTCAGATCCTATTCAACGAGAGGAATTTAATTCGTTCAGCAAACTTGTATGGGATTATACTGTTGCCATAGAAAAGCAGTTTAATACGAAAACCAGCTGGTCAGAACTTTTTGCTCAGTTACCAAACCAACTGTAATTGGTGAATTAAGCTGCTTTCTGAAAATAATTATTGTGTTTAAGGTTGTTTTTCAATTGACTTAATCCCAAGGGCATCCTTGATTGACGCTTGAAGAAGCTGCGTGGATTAACCAAGCTAACTATGATATTGATACGGCAGAAGCGATGTTTCAATCCGGGAGGTATATCTATACGATATTTATGATACATTTGGCTATTACGTAGCACGGTAGCCTGCCTATAAGGAATTGAAACCCAAAATAAGTCCACGCATAATGTGGGCTTTTTTCTATGCCTGTAGCCTACCTACGAGGAATTGGACGCGGTTGCCTAGTTTGCAATAGCTGTGTGACGTGTAAAAGAAAAACAGGCAGAAAAAAGAGCAAAGTAAATAGCGTGACGTAAACCCCATAAACTGGTACAATAAGGATATACGATAGGATGCCAAGTTAAGTGAAGTTACCAGAGGTTTAAATGATACAGCGTTAATGATATAGGAAAGGAATGAAAAGTTTTGGCTATAAAAAAACTTATCCGCTTTGACTGGGCGATAAAATATATACTGCGAAATAAGGCTAATTTTGATGTTCTGGAAGCGTTTATTTCCAATTTGCTGAAAGAAATAATCGTTATAGAAGATGTTTTGGAAAGCGAAAGTAACCGGGAAGCTGAAAATCGAAAATTTAACCGGGTTGACTTAAAATGCAAGGATTCACAAGGGAAACAAATAATCATTGAAATACAAAATCAACGGGAGGCAGATTACCTTCAACGCTTGCTTTGGGGTACGTCAAAGGCAGTCGTGGAAGGTTTGGAGCTGGGGAAGGGTTATAGCGAAGTTGTGAAAGTTATATCTATCAGTATTCTCTATCATACCATGCGAGTGGATGAAAAAGAGAACACGGATTTTATCTATTATGGTACAACAGAATTGATCGGGTTGCATACGAAAAAACCGCTTATTCTGCATGAATCAAAAGCGAAACAGAAAGAAACACCTGTCGTTATCAGCAAAAATGTCTTTCCGGAATACTACATGATTTATGTTGAAAAATTTGAAGATATGATAAACGAGGCTATTGACGAATGGGTATATTTCTTCAAGCATGGTGCAATACGCGAGGACTTTAAGTCACCGGGAATACTGCTGGCGGCCAGAAAACTGGATTATCTAATGATGAGCGAGGAAGAGCGACGGGGATATGACGATTATCTTGCCTACTTGGGGCAGGAATTGGGGATATTAGAAACTGCCAAAGAAGAAGGTCGAGAAGAAGGGTTAGTCATTGGAGAGGCAAAAGGCAAGGCCGAGGCAATTTGTCAATATCTCGAAGTACGTTTTGGTGCAGAGTCACAAGAGCTTCAAGGGAGAGTCCGCACGATAACAGACTTGGATGTGCTCAGCCGTTTAACAAATCGAATTTTCGCTGTCGCTCATTTAGATGAAGCAACGGCTCTTATACAAGACTATTAATATCTCCATAGGAATTGCAAGATAGAACTGAGAAGTTGAGTACTCTATGGTGCACTGATTCATTACAACATGTCCCAAATATTATTAAACAATTATTTTATGTGGATAAGAAAATAGGTCCTTGCACATTATGTGCGGGGACCTATTTTCTAATTCTAAGACCTATTTTGAGCACCCTTTGCAGTTAAATAAAGAAAAATAAAGGATTTTATGAGAAATAGTAGAAATGTTAAATATTTAATAAAATGGGAAATTTGCTAGTGAAACAGAAAATTGTCTAACTTATCCTGTAAGCTTAAAGTAAGTTGAGAAAATGGTACTTCATAAGGGGGCAGAAATATGAGGTTGAATATATGCTTAAAGTTTTCACCAACAGAAGGGTTTCCAATTCATTATCACTATTGGCTTCAAAGCGCGATTTATCATGTGATGGAAGGAAATATTGCAGATCAGGTCCATACCCAGGGTTTTGAAGGAGATGGACGGATTTTTCGTCTCTTTACATTTTCAAAGCTATTGGGACGTTATGAGCTATCTAAGGATAAAAAGTATATCCGTTTCCCTGAAGGAGCCAATTGGATTGTCTCCTCACCGATAGACGATATTCTAGGCTCTATCGCAGGGGGACTGCTAAAACAGTTGGCGTTAAGAATCGGCGGGATTAGTGCGGAGATTACTGGGATTCAAGTCTCACATCCGAATGTGCTGAGCGAGACTATTCGTGTACGCACACTCTCACCTGTTGTAGCCTATAGCACTATGTTTCGTGGAGACGGGAGCAAATATACAGTCTATCTGCAGCCCGGAGAACCGGAGTTTAGGCGCATTGTGGCTGAAAATCTCCAGAAGAAATGGGAAGGGATCAGAACTTGGAATCAAGCCGAGAAAAAGGATGAAAGCGCAAGCTCCTATCCCATGAACAACGCCAGTGATCATCTAGAAGGTGAGCGAAGGAGCGTTAACCTTCATATGCTCAATAATCCAAAGATGCACATTTTGGAGTATAAGGGGGGGATCATCAAAGGATACTCGGGGATGATGGAACTATCTGGGCCGCCTGAGTTGCTTCAAGTTGCCATAGATGCAGGCCTGGGAAGTAAGAATGCACAAGGGTGCGGATGTTTGGAGGTGATGGGGAGGGGATAAGACAACAAAGTCAAAAACACCTCTACGTACATTTCGTAAGGTATTTTTGACTTTGCTCAAGGTCTTAGTAAATTTCCTTAAAATCCTTATAGGCAAGCTAAAATTTACAACATTTTATCAGTTTCAAATCCTAATAGGCAAACTAAACTTTGGCAACATTGATTACTTATTATAATTCATATGACAGTTATAAGCAATTTGAAAAATATTTCCATAACATCTTGCATTTATTTGTACCACATTATATCATAATAAGAGAGGAGGTTATCAAGTGGAAGAGAAACTGGTTTATGAACATACCTTCCCCTTAAGACATCATTGGTGGATCGATTCTGGCATTATTGGACTGTACAATATAGCGGGACAACTAAAGGATAGCAATTCTCAATATCATTCCATTCACTATTCCGTTAATATGCAAGAATTAATTTTTCAAGCGCCATCTCAGCAGACGCTAAAAGATTTTTTGGACAGTTGTTACGAAGAATTGGCCAACAGATATTGGAATGTGTCGACAAGAAAACAACGCGAAGCAAACGAGCTTGTGATTTATGATAAAAATACTAACCAATTCGGTCTAATTCCACGCCGCAGTCCCACCCCTATTCCTGGCCTGTTTACGAAGGGAAGTAGTTATCGAGCGGAAAATGAAGAATATGCAAAATTATCCATGAAAATGCAGGAAAGAGTGGATACTTTCTTACTTGAAAATCAAAAGACGCTTTGGGGTGCGAAAAAACGTTTACTTTATGATTCCCCGGTGTGCCATCCAATAATCCAGTTGTTTCCTAACAAAGGTACAAGAACAACTTGCTGTATTTGTGGCCAAGAGAATATATGTAGTGAAGTATCTCAACCTTCATTTCTATTGTTTGCAAGCCCAACCGCGACATTATCTTTTAATTCCGAAGGGAAAAAGCCGGATAAAATTTGTTGGGAATGTCAATTTTTGAGCAAATTTGCTGTAGAGGCTGCTTATTACAAACAAAGGATAAAAGATAGGAAACCAGAAAATCTATTCATTTTACAAATGACGACAAGTCATGCAGAAAAGTTGATCAATAGTCATATGTTTCTTAACGCTCAAGCAAATGTACGCCAATTCGATGAAGAAAATCATTTGTCTAATATTGGAACCACAAAAAGCGATAATCGGTTGCTTTATTATGCTAAATTACCTTATGAATTTCTTTGGGCGTTTTTTCATGATTCGTATGAATCTTTGCGGATAGAAGCAGAAGAGCATGCTCAATCTGCTGAGGAACTGACGATGTTATGTATTAAGCCGGTAATTGAAACACCTCTACAGATATACTTGTTAGTGATTGGGTATAAAGGACAAACATTTATGATAAAAGAAATTATTGCTTATTCAGAAACTGCTTATGCTTTCCGTTTATTACATTCGTTTCATGAAGAGTTTGCTCAAGATCATAAATTTTTATTCAAAGTTTTCCGAGACCTATATCTGCCTAACGAAGGGAAAGCATTTGATATTAGTAATAATCTTTGGCGAAACCGTATTTTGCAAAGGGTTCTTCAGAAAAAGGACATTCTTCAGCAGATGGAGTCTTTTGCTTTTAGAAAATCCTTGAAAGATGATTTTCCTTTTCTCGGAAATTTATTAAATTTTACTCAAAGTTATCAGTTAAAAATAAAGGAGGGGATCGGGATGACTCAAGACCAAGTTGATGTAGCGGTTAATTTGGGTAGGCAGATTGTTCTTTCTGCCAGAGATATTGCTAAGGATATTTCAGGCAGTAATTTTGACAGGGTAAAAGGGGATTTATTCACTTTGCGTAAAACCCGCACTGTCACAGATTTTTTAGAACAACTGAACAGAATCCAGTTCCGTTACAATATTGTCGTTTCCAATCAGATCTTGGGAGGGATATTAGAAAAAGTAACTTTTGACGATTTTAAATCTTACTGCCTATTGGGGGCTTTGAATACTTATAATAATTTCAAACGATCAAAAGGCAAAAAAGATGATGAAGAGACGAGAGACGAAAACCAAGAAGATAAAGGAGAGTAATCTTATGCAAGCTAAATGTTTAACTATTACGTATTTAACGAAAGCTTCCTATGCATCTTTGAACGGTTCGGACAAAGAAGCAGACAACATTTCCAGTATAAAAAAAATCCAAGCGGCGGATGGTAAAGAATATCCCTATAAATCTTCGCAGGCGATCCGTCGGGATTTGCGTGAACAATTGGCCGTTTTAGGAGAAAAACTATCGGAATCTACGGAGGCAAAACAGGACAAAGGTGCCACTTCTACTCAATGCAAACCACAAGAATATATTGATGACGATTTATTTGGTTTTATGCAGGCTGACAAAGAAACCATCAAACGTACCAGTCCAGTACGGGTATCCCCTTTAATTTCTTTAGAAGAGTATCGTGGCGAACTTGATTTTGCCACCAATTATATGGGTGTTAAAGCTGGTGGAAATCCGAATATATTTGAAAGTGAAATTCATTCCGGCATATATCGGGGAACCATTCTGATCGAACTCGACAGAATCGGGGTAGCAGATGCTTCTACGTACAAGTTAGATTTAGAAGCTGCTGAAAAGAAGCGCCGGGTAGGTGTCCTATTGGACGCGATTCAAAACCTTTGGGGAGTAGGAAGACAAAGCCGTTTCTTAGCCGATATTTCTCCTAAATTTATATGCGCAGGACTTATGGCGGTAAAAAATCCAATATTTTTAGAATGCCTTGATGTGGATGCACAAGGAATAGTAAAAATTGGACTAATTGAATCTACCATTAAAGATTTTTCCAACGTAATTAAAGAAACCGTTATTGGAGAGCGTAAAGGTTTTTTCCCTGAGGATACTATGCAGGCACTGACCATGGGCGAAGCCTTTGGCAAGATGAAAGCCTGGTTGGATGGTATATATTAAAATGGTGAGGAGAGCAGAATGATGGACGGTTACGGTTTCTCTGTTATACTTTTAGCGGAAACGGCTTCATTCCGCGATCCGGGTGGACAGCTTTATCATGCAACCCTGCCCATGCCTCCCGTCTCGACGATCATAGGTATTGCCGGAGCAGCCTTAGGGTTTCCGTTTCAACAGGTTTGGGAGTATTTCCTTGAGAATAATATCGGAGTAGGTGTCCAGGATATTAGTGTTAAGGAGAGAAAAAAATCGGCGGGTAAAGGACTGGATCTTTGGAAATACCAAAAGATTGTATCCAAAGAATTACGAAGCGATATTCTAAAGAGAGAGTTTTTGTTCCGTCCGGCGTATCGGCTTTATTATGGCAGCCAAGAACGGAGAGTTATGGAGTCTTTGCAGCAAGCTTTCCACTCTCCTGCCTGGGCCCTAACTTTAGGCACCAGCGATGATATTGCTTTGCTAAAAGAGGTATCGTCTATTGACAGAGTCAGAAAAATTGCGGGAGGTTCAACTGACCTTAGCTACAGGTTAGTTCCCGGAGACCAATCAGATAATTATGCGTTTAACTGGGAATTGATTGAGAAAGAAAAGGTTACGGTTTTTTTAGCCTTACCCATGGTCAAAAAATTACCGGTCCGCTTTGTCTTTGGCGCAGATGGTGAGCGCAAAGGTTCGGAATATCAGACTTTTACTTTTCTAGCCAAGTTTCACAACTTAAAAAATCCCTGTCCTGCTTATTCTTTTGGTCAGGAGACCATCCCTTTATTTTCTTTGGGAAACGGATGATGGACATGCGGACAGAATATGCTAAACCCGATACCGGGGAAAAAGGAAGCTATATTTATCACGTTACGGAATGCCACAAACTTTGGCAAGAATCATTTCAAAGTCGACAAAATGCGCTTGCCTACTTTTGCAGTTCCATTGGGATGTCACTTGAGGATTTTAAGGAACAGACAGAAAAAGCAATCTTATTTCATGACGCAGGGAAACTTCTTCCGACCTTTCAACAGCAAATGCAGCGATTGGTGGCATATCAGCCAACCGATCGTTCCCTGAATTTTCGGCATGAACTGGCATCAGCGCTGTTTCTATTTGTAATGGAACAGGAGCGACTTCAAACAGAAGCAACGTTGATCCCTTGTGAACTGCTGGCCGTGTTAGGTCACCATAAAACTCTGCAAGTGGATTGGCACAGTTTTGAGAGGGAAATGTCCCGTAAAGAGTCACCTGGACTGCAGGCGGAGGAGATTAAACGGGTACTTGAGGTTGCTGCTCAAAATGGTTTGGTTTGCTCTTTTGATACTTTCTTGCTTACAAAGATATTTACACTTTCCCAATGGCCTTCAACCTTGTTCCGAGCACTCAGACAAAGGTTAGAAGAAACAAACCTGAAGAAAATTCCTGCTGAGGAAAGGCAAGAGATTAGGCTGGTTTACGCTTTAATTAAAGGATTGTTGATGGATTGTGACTGGTTGGCTTCTGAAAAAGATAAAGATAAAAGATTGCCAATTAATCATCAAATGTCAAGTTCTATTTTGTGGGGAAAAATACAAGTCAAGGTGGAACAAGATGGGCTGGTTTTTGAAAAACGCCTGTTCCACCTTATATGTGAAAAAACTCAAGGTAATCTATTGGCAATTGCCCCCACAGGTTCAGGTAAAACAGAAGCAGCTTTGCTCTGGGCAACGAATGGAGAACCAGCGAAAATTATTTTTTTGATGCCAACTATGGTGACTTCAAACAGCCTGTATAGACGCATGAGTAATAACTATTTTCAGGATAAGGAATGCGGCTTAATTCATTCGGGAGCGGATACTTATTTTGCCCAGCAAAATGACGGGGAGCAGGATAATACTTCGCAGGATTTACGCTGGGAATTAATCCGCTATCGAGCTTTCATGGCCCCGGTGATGGTGGCAACGGTAGATCAGGTGTTAACCAGTGGGTTCAATATCGGGGCTTGGTGTCAAAAAGAATGGGCCTTGGTGGGCAGTAGGGTTATATTCGACGAAGTTCATGCTTACCAGTTTTACACGCTAGGCCTTATTACTGCGGCGATTGAAAAAATTAAGCTGCTTGGCGGTTCAGTATGTCTGATGAGTGCAACCATGCCAACCTTTCTGCGGGAGCATTTTCTAAAGCTTTTGGATGTACCGGCACCAGTTGTTGCCGAAGAATTAATGGGCAGAAAAAAATGTCAATGGAAATACAGAGAAGATACAATTGATGAAATGATAGGAGAAATTCGGCATTTCCTACAGCAGGGAAAGAAAGTAGCAATTGTATTCAATACTGTCCAAGCGGCACAAGAAGCCTATCGTCAGTGGGTCAAATTTATTGACAAAGAAAAGGTGCTTTGTTATCATAGCCAGTTTATTATGAAGGACCGTCAGGAGAAAGAGGACGCTTTATTGGACAAGGACGATAAAGGTCGTCCTATAAATTACGATTTGGTCATTGCCACACAGGCTATTGAAGTTTCCCTTGATATCAGCTTTGATGTGATGTACAGCGAATGCGCTCCTCTGGATAGTTTAATTCAAAGGGCAGGGAGATGTAACCGCTACGGAAGGGAAGGCGAGTACTTCTTTATTGTATTTCCGGCTTCGGAAACGGCACTAGAATATGTTTATAAAAGTGCGGATGCGGTCCTTAAAAAAACGGCTGATATTGTTAGAGAAAACCAAAAAAAACTTAGAGAAGATGAATTGGCCCGGTTACTAGAAAATGTTTATGAAGGAACTAAATTAGGGCCGGACAATGACGAATTCCAAAAAGGATACCGACTCTATGCAGAAATAGCCACCGCTGTAAATTCCCAAGGGTTTATCTTTGATCTGCCAGTAAATGAACAAACAGCTACCCGCAATTTTGATAATTATCTAAAAATTACGGTTATTCCACAAAAGTTTTATGGGGAAGTTGTGGACTTGTGGGGAAAAAAGAAATATTCATTGATTAGATTATATGAAGTATCAGTTGGGGGATCTCATTTGCGAGAGCTTAAAGCAGTATCCAATCCCATGAGTCTGCCGATTTATGAAATACCTTATACAAAAGAAGAGGGAATTTTGAATTCTGAAAATAGTTTTGAGGCAAGGTGCTTTTGAAAATAGCAAGCGGTGATCAAGATTAGGTTTTGGATGCTTTCCCAATAATATTGCTAAGAAGTTTACAATTGAGTTTCATTTATACTTCAAATTCACAATGCTTAACTATCCAAAGTTGCACATTTTTGGAGTATACGAGGAGGAATCATCAAAGGGTACTCAGGGATGATGGAACTAATAATTGTGTCAACTGTGAAAATGGATGGATGAGCTAAGTGATTGGTGTGAGATTTATTTAACGGGTTGTTCGAAGAGAGTTAAAGATTTCCGAAGTTTGGCCATATGATGCGGAGAATAGGAATTATACTTGATAAATGATAAGTAAAAAAGCAGCTGATTAGGCTGCTTTTTAAAAATTGTTATATTAATTCAAGGTTGCTTTTCAATTGACTTAATCCCAAGTGCATCCTTGATTGACGCTTGAAGAAGTTGCGAGAAATTCAGGCCTGCTTCTTCACCAACATCACGTAACCATTTAGGCAAGGTGCAATTTTTAGTTACAGCCTTATTTGCAGCTTCGTTGCGATATGGTGGCATGTAAATCTCCACAAATACAATACGGTCATTTGCATCGAGTAAGGAGATATTTTCAGGAGCAGAAGGAATGGGCAGTGGCTGGACTTGTTCTTCTTTTTCTAAAACGAGATCTACGAGCATTTCTTTTGCCTTTCGAATACCATCCGCAATATCAATACTCAAGATCGCAGTTCCTGGGAAATCGGGGAAATACATACCCAGGCCTCCATCGCCAGATTTTTCAACAACTATTGGATAAATTAAATGATTGGACACCTGTAATCAACTCCTTAATATTTTTTGTATTTATTTACACCAGTGGCTAGAATTTTATTCCTGATGTTTGTTCAATACTATTTAGCGTTCCTTTTGGGATTACTTGACCGCTGTGGTGAAAAGCTAGATCAGCGTATCTGGTAGGGTCGGTTTTGTGTGAGTAGCGTTGATGGCTTGTGCTTTTACCGTGGTTTGGGGATTTAACAAATCCTTCTTCTTTCAGTTTTTGCAGGACTTTTCTTACTGTTATTTGCTTACCCAACTCCGCGACCTCCTTGCAAGTATTATTATAACACGTATCAATAATGCGTGTAAACTATTGAGGGAAGAATTATACGCATTTTTATGCGTGTAAAAGAGTGAAGTTGGTATTATGCAAAGGTTAGAAGAAAGGTTTAATATTTGATGTAATGAGAAATTAGTTAATCATAACAGAAAAATGTCTAGCTAATACTGTAAACTTTAAGCAGGTTGAGATAATGGACTACATAAGGGGGGCTGTAATTATGAGGTTGAAATAGATGCAGGAATTAGGAAAGAGAAATTCTCAAGGGTGCGGATGTTTGAGGTGATGGGGAAGGGATAACGATTGTCAGAGTCAGTCATTAAGTAAGACAGGAAGTCTGCTAAAAGGAAGTGATGGGATGATCGCATCAATGCGCGAGTTGGCATTGGATTATCTTCTAGAAAACTTAAATCAGGGAGATATGCCAGAGAATTCGGAGGCTTGGTATCAAAATCTCAGACTGAATTCACTAGGCCAATTATTTCCCTATCTGGTTGAGGACAGTGGTAAGGTGGACAAGGTCTATATTTTGGAACGGGAATCCGCTGATACAGCAAAATTAACTGTGGAAGATGTCGTACAAGGGAAGGAGGAGAGTGGCGGGTGCCCTGCTTATAAACTGCCTTTTATGAAACCATCGGGGTCACAGAGTCCTGCTGTTGGACCAGTGATCAAAAGAACCTATGCTAAAGAAGGCAGTGGTCCAAGTGAAAAGATTCTCGCAACAACTGTTAAATATTTTCGGGAGGTATCTGAAGCGCAAAAACCATGGTCTGATTATTTCAAAGAAATACTGGGGATCTTGGAAAGACCAAAGCTTAGACTGGCTGATGGGCTAGTCATGGATTGGGAAAAAGAAGGCTTTTCTTCAATGCTAGCTTGTGTAGTTGAAGGCATTGGACCACAGAAGAACACAGTGTTTCTAACAATTAGAGATGCTCAGGACAAACTCCCGGGTGAACAGTTGGTTTACACAGATTATCTTTTAAAGGCAAAGTTGGCGGGGGAACGTTATGTGACTGGAGGATCGCCCGCCGAGGAAGAAGCGCGTTGTCCGTTATGTGGACAAGATGCTGTCACGGTCTTTCCTAATGCACTTAAAGGTGCAGGGGTTAATCTTTTAAATACAGATCGGATTGGAGTTTTTCCTGGAATCGATGCAGCACAGGCCTGGAAGGGATATGCGCTTTGTGCCTCGTGTTCTGATCTTCTCTACGTCTTTAAATTTCATGTTTTGAAGAAAGGGGGGCCTGAAAAAAAGGGGCAACCATTTGGAGCGAAGGTTGCAGGAGAAAATGCTTTAGTTATCCCAGAGTTTTTTCCGGGACTCCCTTTAGAGGTGCGGCAAAACTGTTTGCATGATGTACAAGAGTATATCCAAGGATTTAAAGAGGATGTGGAGGAGGATGAGAAGGGGTTACTTGATTCACTGAAGGACTCAGAGGGTATTCTGAATTTGACCGTTCTCTGGGCAGATGTTGGCCAGAATCTTGAAAACGTCACTGGTTTGATCACGCAAGTCCTTCCGAGTCGATTACGACAGCTCTCTCAGTTTAATGACTCAACCCAAGAGTGGGTAAGTCCGCTTTTTCCCAAGAAGCCTCTCTGGAGTGGACGGTTTAACTTCAAACCACAATTGGCTCTATCCGCTCTTAACCCCTTGTTTTTACGCCCGGGCGGTAAAAAGGTTAAAGATGCCAATGCCAGTAAACAGTTGTTTCAGCTTAAGCGGCTCTTGGCGGAAGGGGTTTATCATGGCACATCAATAGCAGAGAACCGATTTTGGGATGAAGCGTTAACCACGGCAAGGAGTTATGTCGCTGAGGCAGTAGCTAATAAGGATGGCTATCGGAGTTTGTTATACGAATCGGCGGACAAAAACGGCAATGAGATCTCCGCTGCAGCTTGGATTAAACATTTTAATTGGTATCTCAATTATTTTAGAAGCAAAGAGGTGGGTGTACTTCCAATGAACAAACAACCTTATGAACCTGCTATGGAGGCTTTGAAGCCTTATTTTGGTCCGGAAAGTGGGATTGATTCTCCAGAAAAATCCTATGCTTTTCTCTTAGGCGTACTCTACGGTAAGTTGCTTCAAGTCCAAGGGGCGAGAGGCGTGAATGTAGGTGCGAACGCTTTGACTTGGCTCAAACGACTTACTCTGAAAGGCAAGGATCTTCCGGAACTGTATATTAAGATCCGTGAAAAGCTCTTGTCTTATGAGTCAGAGAAGAGCCCAGATATACGCATGCTAATTCAAGAGTTGGGGCAACTCGGAATTCGTTTAGGTGATCGAATTAAACTAGATGAAGTGGGCACTAACTATTTTTTGCTCTTAGGTCAATCGATGACGGAAAGCATTTTACCGTCGAAATCAAAAGAGGTATAGGAGGTTAAATCATGTCTGATCAAATCAAAACTCTGAGCGGACGGCGCGAATTCTTGTTTCTCTATGATATTAAAATGGGAAACCCTAATGGGGACCCTGATGAAAACCGACCGCGGGTGTTACCAGATGGAACGTACTATGTGACAGATGTTCGCTTAAAGCGCTTTAGCCGAGACTTCTTAAAAAGTCGCAAGTATGAAATTCTCGTGGACAATATTGAGGGGCGTACCACGAATCTCACCGGTCGGGTCGTACATTACTTGGCCAATAATGGCAAGGAGAAGGTCGATGGACAAGAGCTGGTCAAGGTACTGTTAGATGCCTTTATAGATGCTCGGTTATTTGGAAGTTCTTTAGCCTTTAAAGAAGAGAAATTCAAAGATGATAAAGGAAAAGATCAAACATGGAAAGCCAAACCTGTGCCAAAAACGTTAACGGGTGCGGTGCAACTAAATATGGGAGAGGTTCTACACCGAGCGGAGAGCGTCGATATTCATGGCACGTCTGTCTTTGGGAGTGATGAAAGCAAGAGCCAAGGAACCTTCACCTCTTATTACGGACTGCGTTATGCGTTGATTGGCTTTTCGGGGTTTGCCAATGAACATTCCGCAGAGCTTTCTCGTCTGAGCGATGAAGACTATGAGCTTTTATTAAAATCTCTTTGGCACGGAGTAAGGAGTGCTGGTAATACACGTACCAAGGTTGGACAAATCCCCCGTCTAATCCTGAGCATCGACTATCAACCTGGAGAGGAATTTCAGTTCGGGCGTTTGCACGATTATGTGAAACTCTTAGCGACGGCGGAAAAAGAAGAAAAAGAGTGGTCTTCGCCAGATGATTATCAACTCGATCTCGGCAAACTTGTGACTAGAATTAATGAACAGAAGGGTCGGATTTCCACCGTGCGCTATGCAATTTCTAAGGATATAGGTTTGACCGATCCGTTGCCGGAATATTGGGAGGAACTTGCTATTGAAGATCTCCCCAAAGGACGTTGAGGCAAGTGACTGAATTAATTTCTTTCCAATTAAGAGGACGATTTGCTCATTTTTTGCGAGCGGAAGCGGGAGCTAGCGCTTTGAGCTATCCCATTCCACCACGCACCGTTATTCTTGGGTTGATTGGAGCGGTGCTTGGTCTGCAGAAGGACAGCCCTCAGGTTGTATTAGAACCGTTTCAAGTTGCCTTAGCAGGGAAAGTTCCCCAAGGATTTTGGCATAAAGCTAAACTTCGTAAGGACCCTCCCGAGTTACTACCTCAGGTGGTTAAACGATCTCAATCAGAGGAAAAAACCACGAAGCCGGAACGAGCAACGTTGATTGCGCAGGAGTGGCTGCTTAATCCTAGTTATACCCTTTGGGTATCCTTGCCAGAGCCCTATCATGAGGAGCTTGAGAGGCGGGTAAGAGAGCGACAGTGGTATTATCAGCCTTCCTTAGGGCTTTCTGAGATGATGGCAGATCTACAGTATTTAGGAAGTGAGACGGCTAAACCCTTGCCAAGTGGGTGTTATGAGGTATCTTCGGTAATTCGGCAAGGGCATGGAGAAATTCAGGTTCCCAAAGTATTAGAACGGAACCTTGCCTTGCATCTACTCCGGATGCCGAGATCAGTCACTCCAGAGCGGGTATTCACACATGAGGGATATATTCTAGAAAGGGATGGCTCCCCAATTCCTGTTCTTACATCGGAAGGGTATGAAGTGGCTGGGAAGGTGATTTTGTTTTTATGAGTGCGGTGATTCATTCCCATCCACATTTAGAGCTTCATGAACATATTGAACAAGTCGAGAGTGGGTTGAAGGCCCTTCTTCAGTGGCATTCTCAAGAAGTCAGGGAGGTCGTAACCGAGTGGTTACCGAAGCTAGCAAAATTTCATGATCTTGGTAAAGGTTCGGCGGCCTTCCAAACCTTTATTCAGGATCCTCAGCATTATCGAGGGGATCCCAAAGAAAAGGCTCATACTTCTCTTTCGTTGTTTTTGACGCTACTCTTAACTCAAGGAGACGGATGGAATGCACTCGATGCCCTCTGCTTAGGCGCGGTGGTTCGGGGTCATCATACCGCCCTACCGACAATCCCAGAACGCAAGATCGGAGCAGTATCCTGCTCCGATCGGGACATAAATAACTTTGCCGGTGGAGAGAGTGTCAGGGTGCTTAAGAAGCAACTAACTAACTTGGACTTTGTCGAGTTGGAACGTCAAACGGGCCTTCCCGTGACCAAGGATTGGGAGCGGATTCGTGATGACCCTGCAAGTTATGTTATAAAGATGAAACGTTATATGAATGAGGTATTAATTAAAACTGTCCAAAAGCTGACTGAAGAGGAAGCAGTGGCTTATCGTTTAAAGATTCAACTGTTATTCTCCATGCTACTAGAGGCGGACAAGGCTCTGCTGGCTGTCTCAAATCCGGAAAACTATCTTAAACGAGAGATTCAACAGTGGGATGCGCAATGGGTTGAACAGCGGATTAGAAACTTTGAGGATCAGAATAAGGAAAAGGATCTGCCTCAGGACCTGGAGTCACTGACCAATCAATTGCGTAGAAAAATGAGGGAGGAGGTTAAGCTTTCGATTGAGGGAAAATTTGAAGACCGCATTTTTAGCTTAACGGCTCCTACAGGATGTGGTAAGACGTTATTGGCAGCGACCTGGGCACTTAAAATGCAGGAGAAAATCCGCAGAAGAGCAGAAAATCCACCGAAGATTATTGTCGTACTGCCATTTCTATCGGTGATTGATCAAACCGCCAAAGAGTATGCCAAACTATTAGCCATCGGAGGAGTCGAGAAGGATGGTCGTTGGCTCTTGACCAGTCACTCTTTATCGGATCGGAGCTATGCTCAGGACATGGAAGTGAAAGATGAACGATTTTTCGTGGACACTTGGCGAAGTGAACTAATTATAACGACCTACGATCAGTTTCTGATGAGTTTAATGGATCCGAAGGCTCGCTACCAAATGCGTTTCCATCATCTTTGTGATGCGCTGATTATTATGGATGAAGTACAATCATTGCCCTGCCAACTCTGGCAACCTCTTGATCGAGTGTTTCAGGGCTTAATGAGTCTAGGGAGCAGCAAACTGCTCTTGATGTCGGCAACTCTGCCTTCGTTTGTTTCCCAGCACACTCCTTTAGTAAAAGACTATCCGGCGTATTTCTCTGCTTTTGCTAGGTACAAGCTGGTATTTAGCTTGGAAGAAACGATAAGCTTGGACGCCTTCTGTGAATTGATGGTAGAGCGTCTGCCTGATTGGATCAGTGAACACAAACGGGTTTTGATCACCTTGAATACGCGGGGGAGTGCCCGAAAGGTTTGGCAGGAAATCAAGGAGAGCTGGATTGACGTTGAAGAAGGAATGAAGCTCTTCTTTATTAGTGCCGATGTGACCCCTAAAGATCGACTCGTTATTGTGGATGAGATTAAAAAAGGGTACCCGTGTATTGTGGTCTCGACCCAGTCCATTGAAGCCGGGGTGGATATTGATCTAGACTTAGTCCTACGCGATTTTGCTCCTCTCGATAGTTTGATTCAAATAGCCGGCCGCTGTAATCGGGAAGGGAAAGGTTCGCGTGGAACCGTGGAAATTTTTGATATTGTTAATGAGAATGAGCGTCGCTACTCTGAGATGATCTATGATGCGATTCATTTACAAGTGACGCGCTCTCTACTCCAAGATAAAGACGAAGTTCAAGAAGAAAATGTATTGTTGTTAGCAGAACGCTATTTTGCTGAACTATCTAAAAAGAAGGATACGGGCAAAGAGCATTTGGAAAGGTATATGCGTTGGTTGGAGGATGACCCGGTCAGAGAACTATTGCGAGGAAAAGAACGGCAACAGTTTACGTTCCTCGTGAGTGAGGAAGATCCCGAATTGTTAGAGGATCTGACTCAAGCAAGTCAGGTGGAGGATCGGTGGGAGCGGCGCGAAGCGAGGCGGGCTTTAGCAGGACGGATTGCGATGGTTTCCATTCATGTTTTTGCTAAACCGGGGTTTAGCCCACGGCAGATTGCCAATGAACACCCTGGAGAGCTATGGATTCTAAGATCAGGATATTATGCACCAGCAGGTGGCTTAAATGTTGAAGGAAAAACGATGATATTATGATGGTGTCTTGATCGTTGTATTGGATAGCTACTTGAGGAGAGGAGGGTTGAAGTGCTTAGTGAGAACGAATTTAACTTAACGGGAACCCTTATCTGGTATTATTATTGCTGTCCGCGTGAGGTATGGTTAATGGTGCATCAGATTAATGCTGATCAAGATGATGGCAATATGGATTTAGGGCGGTTTATTCATGAGAACACTTATAATCGAGATAAGCAAAAGGAGATATCGATCGGACATATCAAACTGGACATTGTGCGTCAAGACAGGGACAAATTGGTCATCGGAGAAGTGAAGAAAAGTTCCAAATACCTTCAAAGTGCACGCATGCAACTGGCCTTTTATCTTAGAGAACTAAAAGACCGAGGAATTGACGCGAAAGGAGAATTGTTATTTCCTAAAGAGAAACGGAAAGAAGAAGTTGAGTTGACGCCAGAGCTGGAACATGAATTGGATGTGGCGGCGTTGGAAATTGAGAGTATCGCACAGCAAGATACTCCTCCACTTCTTCGGAAAATTCCCTTATGTAGAAATTGTGCTTATAAAGAATTCTGCTGGGCGTAACAAGAGTTATTTTAGATAGAATCGAGGGGAAACCTTTGAAAAAAACGCTCTATATTTTTTCAAATGGACAATTGCACCGCAAAGATAACACCATCTTCTTTGAGAGTGAAGAAGGGGATCGTAAATTTATTCCGGTGGAGGACACGTCGGAACTGATGGTTTTTGGTGAGGTTGACCTGAATAAGCGCTTTTTGGAGTTTTGTACGCAGAAGGAAATTATAATCCATTACTATAATCATTACGGGTATTACACAGGCACGTTTTATCCTAGAGAACACTATAACTCGGGTTATATGATCCTGCGACAAGCGGAGCATTATCTTAAACCGGAATCCCGACTGCACATTGCCCGACAGTTTGTGACTGGGGCCGAGCGCAATATTCGCCAGGTCCTAAAATATTATGCCAATCGTAGTAAAGATGTTGGGGAGCAACTGAGTGAGATCGAAAGATTGGCAGAAAAAATTAGCTCATCAGCAGATATATCTGTACTTATGGCCATCGAAGGGAATATTCGGGACCAATATTATCGGGCGTTTGACGCGATCCATGGGCAAGAAGACTTTATCTTCGATGGTCGTTCTAGGAGGCCTCCAAAAAACGAGATCAACACATTGATTAGTTTTGGCAATACGATCATGTATTCTACAGTCCTTAGTGAAATTTATCGGACCCATCTTGATCCACGTATTGGTTATTTGCATACGACAAATTTTAGACGGTTTACACTCAATTTAGATGTAGCGGAAATCTTTAAGCCGATCATTGTGGATCGCGTCATTTTTTCTGTGATTGGCAAGAAAATGATCAGTAAGAAGGATTTCAAAAAAGAGGGGGGTGGGTTAATACTCAAAGAACAAGGTCGGAGGGTGTTTGTTGAGGAGCTGGAAAATCGGTTAAAGACAACGATTAATCACAGAGAGATTGGATCACCCGTTTCTTACCGACGATTATTGCGCTTAGAACTGTATAAGCTGGAGAAGCATTTAATGGGGGAAAAAGATTATGAGCCTTTTGTTACTCAGTGGTAATTGAAAATGGCTAAGTGTTAAAACGGAGGAAACGCTATGTTTGTGATCGTAGTATACGATGTCGGAGAAAAGCGCGTTAATAAAGTGCTTAAACGTTGCCGAAAGTATTTAAACTGGGTACAAAATTCGGTTTTAGAGGGAGATATCAGTGAAAGCAATCTGAAGAAATTAAAAATGGAATTGGAACGAATTATTGAGTCTGACCATGATTCAGTGATTATCTACACATCTCGTACGACTAAGTATACGGATCGAGAAATTATGGGCTTGCGTAAAGGTGGAGAAGAGCTTATTATTTAGAGAAAGGGTAAGGAACCGCATTCTTTGTGATGTCGTCGATGTACAATAAAGTAAAAACCCTTGGAGATCGACGACAGTGATAAGTCCTACCTATGCGGTTTCCCAGTTATGGGGTTGTTAAACTATATTTGTTGGTCCCGGGAAACTCATTATTTTTGGGCCAAAAATGGGTCCGTAGCCTGCCTATAAGGAATTGAAACCCGTAAAATTGCAATGAACTTTGAAACCGCTGCTGGTGTCCGTAGCCTGCCTATAAGGAATTGAAACTTCCTCTTGATTGCTATCATTGCCGTGTGGCTGCTAGTCCGTAGCCTGCCTATAAGGAATTGAAACCTGTGCACTTTTGCTTTTCTGCTTTTTCCTGCAACCGTCCGTAGCCTGCCTATAAGGAATTGAAACAATTTAACAGCTACGATGGACCAATGCTCCTGCATGGTCCGTAGCCTGCCTATAAGGAATTGAAACTGCAAGGAGATTGCGGAAGATATGATATTTCCGCTCCGTCCGTAGCCTGCCTATAAGGAATTGAAACTCGGACTCATGCAGATATTTGCATTACTCTGATGGCTCGTCCGTAGCCTGCCTATAAGGAATTGAAACCATTCGCATGGAAGAAACCCTCGAACAGGCTCAGGCTTGTCCGTAGCCTGCCTATAAGGAATTGAAACTCGGGAATAGCCTTTTCTAATTCGCTAAAATCTCTCGTCCGTAGCCTGCCTATAAGGAATTGAAACCTGAAAAATTCCCGGCAACAACCTTTAATTATTCAGTCCGTAGCCTGCCTATAAGGAATTGAAACCAACGAAGGAGGAAAATCATGACTAATCAACACGGGTCCGTAGCCTGCCTATAAGGAATTGAAACCAGAGATAATGTAGTTGCGCATCACGTAAGTAAACAAGGTCCGTAGCCTGCCTATAAGGAATTGAAACTATTTCCAACCGTTCTTAATCTCGTACTCTTTTACGTCCGTAGCCTGCCTATAAGGAATTGAAACCGTCAACACAAAATAAAAAGGAGGAAAACACATGAGTCCGTAGCCTGCCTATAAGGAATTGAAACTCATTACTATGGAGATTACCCCCTTAACTATCTTCTTCGTCCGTAGCCTGCCTATAAGGAATTGAAACTAATCTTTTGACTCCAAGGTTAAATGCCGCTGTCCCAGGTCCGTAGCCTGCCTATAAGGAATTGAAACTGTGAATTACTCAGTGTTTCTTAATCAAGCTCTATCGTCCGTAGCCTGCCTATAAGGAATTGAAACTTTCTTCGGTGGCTCCCTGTGGCAAGGGGGCCGCTTCGTCCGTAGCCTGCCTATAAGGAATTGAAACCAGCAATAACATAGATTCCTAGCGTCTCAAAAATAATGTCCGTAGCCTGCCTATAAGGAATTGAAACATGCCAAAAAGTGATCTTGCTCTAATGGTTTCTCCGTCCGTAGCCTGCCTATAAGGAATTGAAACTCTGTATTGAATCCTAGTTCAGTTAAGTATTGTTCCGTCCGTAGCCTGCCTATAAGGAATTGAAACTTGAAGTAGGGTTTCACGACAATCTAAGAGATGCAACAGTCCGTAGCCTGCCTATAAGGAATTGAAACTTTCTTCGGTGGCTCCCTGTGGCAAGGGGGCCGCTGTCCGTAGCCTGCCTATAAGGAATTGAAACTTTTAACAAATTCATACTTGATTAAACTTCTTTTTGACGTCCGTAGCCTGCCTATAAGGAATTGAAACTGTCTAACCCAAATATCTTTCTGCCATCACTACCGGTCCGTAGCCTGCCTATAAGGAATTGAAACAACTTAAATGTACCATCTTTCCCGATGCTCACCTCAGTCCGTAGCCTGCCTATAAGGAATTGAAACGCTTTTACAGTGACGTCTAGCGTTGGCGAAGTCCCGGTCCGTAGCCTGCCTATAAGGAATTGAAACAACTTAAATGTACCATCTTTCCCGATGCTCACCTCGTCCGTAGCCTGCCTATAAGGAATTGAAACGTGATCTTAGCCAGCTCAGTCCGGATGATTGGTCGAAGTCCGTAGCCTGCCTATAAGGAATTGAAACGGTTCAAATAGTATCCAATATGGAGACGATCCCGAGTCCGTAGCCTGCCTATAAGGAATTGAAACTATATCTGTTTGATGCTTCAAGATGCTTTGTAATGCGTCCGTAGCCTGCCTATAAGGAATTGAAACGGCAGTATCCTTCGTCGCGTTCCTCGGCTAGTCTGGGTCCGTAGCCTGCCTATAAGGAATTGAAACCAGAGAGTATGGGCCATAGTTACGGCAGATTGCGCGTCCGTAGCCTGCCTATAAGGAATTGAAACTAAAAGTACACAAAAGTGATTGACTAAACACGCATGTCCGTAGCCTGCCTATAAGGAATTGAAACTCAACGTCCCCATCCATACCCATTAGTGTTGTTTTCGTCCGTAGCCTGCCTATAAGGAATTGAAACTCTAGTTCTATATCTATATCTGTTTGCGGATGTCCGTCCGTAGCCTGCCTATAAGGAATTGAAACCTTCATGGGTTATCCAGCGTTTGAATTGCTTGGCTTCGTCCGTAGCCTGCCTATAAGGAATTGAAACTTAGTGAGAAATTTCCTTCCAGTTACGAACGCTTCTCCGTCCGTAGCCTGCCTATAAGGAATTGAAACCGAAAAGGCGCAGAAAGTTAGAGGTCCACTAACGGAGTCCGTAGCCTGCCTATAAGGAATTGAAACTATTCATACGGAGCAATATCATGCGGTACCCTCCAGTCCGTAGCCTGCCTATAAGGAATTGAAACGGGTTATTAATGAGGTTTTTAGAGTCCTATTTTAGTCCGTAGCCTGCCTATAAGGAATTGAAACGAAAAGTAAGGTAGGGTAGTAGAAAGCAGAGAGCTGGAGTCCGTAGCCTGCCTATAAGGAATTGAAACTCGGACCCATGCAATATGTTGCATTACTCTGATGACTGTCCGTAGCCTGCCTATAAGGAATTGAAACTATAACAGGCATAGAGCATGGCAAGATGATGATCAAGTCCGTAGCCTGCCTATAAGGAATTGAAACCATTTTATATCCATCAGGCCAGTCAGGGCTACAATATCGTCCGTAGCCTGCCTATAAGGAATTGAAACAAGTCTAGGTCATTTGGCTTAAGTGCAAAAATCTCCGTCCGTAGCCTGCCTATAAGTGGTTGTTACAAAAAAGCAGGAACAGGCAAAAACAAACCCTGCAAGCGAACAAGCGTGTCACTCGTTTAGAAGTTTATACTCCTCCTAAAGCTCCCGAAAGACTTCTCGATACTGAAAAAGGATACGTCGCGAAAAAACACCCTAAAAAAGGATATAGTACTTCCTTGGTTCCATCTGGGG
>Ga0209347_1001497_pt1 | contig 37290 bp, 35 predicted proteins | sample AutmiccommuBRH23_FD_187382 | JGI IMG/M metagenome (GOLD analysis project Ga0209347, IMG submission 187382) | Deep subsurface microbial communities from Mt. Terri, Switzerland - Autotrophic microbial communities BRH/23 (SPAdes) (version 2) | ecosystem: Environmental > Aquatic > Deep subsurface >... | reverse complement strand
AAAAAAATAGGAAAAACTATGATAATTAAGACAGCGCAAAAAGGGCCCTTAAACTTATTTTTAATGATTAGGAGGAATAATCATGACAGATAAATTAGAGTTAGCAAAAAAGGTCAGCTATGCACCTTGGATCGCCTTTGTTCGGATCTTCTTAGGAGCATATTGGCTATATGAAGTTACGATTGGGCATAATTGGAAAACAGGCAGCTTTACTTCTGGAGCACATCCAGGTTGGTTCGGTCCTGATGCCGGAAGCTATATGATTAAACAAGGTAATGCAGGAATGGAAGCAGGAGGCTGGGCTTGGTTTGGCAACGTTTTAGATTTTATGTACCCGAACGCCGCAATGTGGGGATACTTTGCAGTAGCTGTTCAGTTTTTGCTAGCGTTTGCATTTATTTTTGGTATTTTCGCCAGACCAATGGCATTGCTTGGTTTAGGTATGGACTTCTTTATCTTCATGCTTGGTAATTCACGGATACCACCATTCTTTACACTCGGACATTTATTCATTTTAGGAACAAATGCCGGAACGTACTATGGTGGAGATGCTTGGTTAGTTCAGAAGTATAAAGGTTTAAAGTCGTTGATAACCTTAAGCTTTGTTAATTTGCAATTACGCAGATTCTTGGCTTCAGTGGCGGCAGTTCTGGCAGTATACTATTTATTAAAGATCGCTGTTATTGAAACCGGTAAGATCAAAATGGTTAGTATGGATTTGGCTGTTCTTCTAGGCTTTATCTCTTATGGTTTATTCGTGTATCGTGACAAGGTTAATAATGTCTTATTGACAACCTCGTTATTGCGTATTTGGTTAGGATATAGATTTCTGCATGAAATCTTCGTACGCAACGTACCTGCTGTAAATGGTCTACCAGGTTGGGGAACTAAAGAGCAATTAACTGAAGTATTCCAATTTGTTTCTGATAAGCACTGGGGATTATTTTCCGGAATTGTTGATACGGTATTTACGCCGTTTGCCGGCTCATGGGGCTTTATCTTCGCGATAGTCCAAACTACAGTTGCGGTAATGCTGATATTAGGAATAAGAACCAGACTGGCTAGTAAGATTGGATTAGTTTTCTTATCTGTCTTGATTTTAATCGGCTTTACCAGATATGCACCATTCGTTTTTGGCTACATGTTTGCAGTTTATACCTTAGATGGTGGCAGAATGTTTAGCTTTGACTCCATAAATAACGTGGAATCAAAAATTGGTTTTAGAATTTCAAAATTAGCAACAATCATCTTGTTTGCGATTTCCTTAGTATTCCTGATTGCTGCTAATATTGATGGAATTGCACCAGACGGCTACAAAACTACTATGGGTCCTGTAATGGGAGCGATGGTCGCAATGCTCACAGCATTAGTGGGAATAACCGGCTTAATGCAAAATAAGCTGTTGTTCTTTAAAGATGACGAGAAAGCTAATCAGCAACTAAGTGTTTAAAACATAAACCGAATTTTAATCAGCTAGAGTTTTTTTCTCTAGCTGATTTTTGTTTGCATAAAAAATTAGAACAGGCAATAGAGAGAATTCGCTTTTTCTCTTTCTGTATATTTTTAGATTAGATATGAGAAACTAAAAATATTCTAAATTTGGACTAATGGCTTAGTTGACGCTAAAGAGTGAGGAGAGAGGGTCAGTCTGGAAAATATTGAAATACTTCAAAATACTTTGCTGGAGAAGATGACCAATTTCGTGCTTGACGTACTTTAGAATAAGTGTTAATCATATAGTAAGACCATAGGCAACATGTTGGTAACCAAAAGAATACGAGGAGATAAAATTAGATGACTCATAAATTTGACTTCAAAAATATTAACAAGCTGGATAATGAATGGAGAAGGCAAAACCTGCCTCCCGTACTCACCATTGAAAAACTAGGTTTAAGTATGTCCGATATAGTTGCGGATATCGGTTGTGGAATTGGCTATTTTACGATTCCAGTTGCCGAATTCGTAGGTAAGCGGAACAATGTTTATGCGTTAGATACATCTGACGAAATGCTAGAGGAACTAAAAAAACGAGCAGCACTCGCTGATGTATTCAACATTGAAACTATTAAAACTAGCGAATACGATCTTAAGCTGCCTGCAGAATCTGTAACATTTGCTATTTTGGTCAACGTTCTTCATGAAATTGAGGATAAAAAGAAATTTATCGAGGAAATTAAACGGATCTTAAAACCTGATGGCAAATTAGCAATAATTGATTGGGAGAAAGAAAATATGGAAGTAGGTCCGCCGATCAATCATCGAATCGGGAAAGAGGAAGTCCTAGAACTATTTAGTTCCTTCGGTATTAAACTGACAAATTCGCTGCAATTTACTAAGGCATTCTATGGATTAATTGGCGTAAAGGGCGCAAATGGCAAGAGGCAGTGACGGAGAAAATGCTATCTCGCTTACCCGATTCTAACTATTAAAGTAGTTAGAATTTTCTGATTTTTTATAGTACAATAAACTTATAGCTAGATAATTATAAAAAAAATTGGGGGAGTGATGAAGATGTTTTCTGATAAATATGACCTTAATCAATTGCAGGAGCAGGTGGGTATACTTGAGAATATTTTTGAGAAAGTAAGAATAATCGACCCCATAAAAAAACTACTAATTAATGCTGAAGATTTACAGCCGTTAGATTTAGAGACTCACTGCTATGATTTTTGGCAAAATAGCAAGATATGCGAAAATTGTGTTTCTATTCGAGCCTTTAATGAGCAAAAAACAATGATAAAATTTGAGTTTAGTGAGAATAAACTATATATGGTCACGGCTATTCCTCTAAAAATAGCGGATAGGCTGGTTATCCTAGAGATTATCAAGGATATCTCCGATGCGCAAATGATTGATAATTTTGATGAAGCAAGATCAATTGATATTGCAAAACACTTGAATAATGCAGATGATAGATTAATTAAAGACGAATTAACAAAGGTATATAATAAGAGATTTATTAATGAGAGACTACCTCATGAAATATTCAACAGTGTACTTAATGAGAAGCATTTATCAATAATCATGGCTGATATCGATAATTTTAAAAGCATCAATGATCAATATGGGCACGTTTTTGGGGACTATGTTCTTCAGGAGTTTGCCAATGAATTATCCAGAGCGATTAGAAGGGACATAGATTGGATCGCTAGGTATGGCGGTGACGAGTTCCTCATTTTCCTAAAGGAAACTAATTAAGAGGATGCTTTTATCGCTGCAGAACGAATGAGAAAAGGCATTGAAAAAATGGAGTTAAAGTTAGAGCAAATTACCATAAGGATCTCGGCAAGCTTTGGCATCTGTACAACTTTTAAGGAAGAATTAACAATAGATGAGATAATAGATTGTGCGGATAAAAACTTATACTGTGCAAAAGAAAGTGGCAGGAATCAAGTTCGCGGTCAGGATTGAAATTATAGATAGATTAGGATATTTCTTTACAGCTCAAGGAGGCGGTTGTCATTAAAATAAATACATTTGATCTAGTAATTGCTCTATCTACTGCAGTCGATTTAATCGATGATAAACTCGCAAACCACCAGAAAAGAGTAGCTTATATAGCCCATAGCATTGCTAAAGAGCTTAATCTCTCCAATATTGAACAACAGAATATTTTAGTGGCTGGGGCACTACATGACGTGGGTGCTCTAACCTTATCGGAAAGACTAAATCTATTGCAGTTTGATACGAATAACCCTCAATTACATGCGGAGATTGGATATATGTTCCTAAAAGGTTTTAGTCCTTTTAAGGAAATTGCCGAAATTGTTAAATATCACCATACTGAGTATAACGCAAGGAGTTTAAATGGGATACCGATCGGCAGCTTCATAATCAATTTGGCGGATAAAGTAGATATTACCTCACCGAAAAATAAAAACATCCTTAACCATCGAGAAGTAATTAAAGGAGAAATTAATAAAAATAGCAGTCTTTTTTCGCCAGAGGTCTTGCTAGCATTTAATAAATTAGCTGAGAAGGAGCACTTTTGGCTTGATCTTGTTAATCCGGCAATCGATAATCTTCTTAATCGACTTATTGCCCCGGCTTATTTAGTACTAGACATCGAAAGATTGTTAGAAGTATCTAAGCTTTTTTCCAGAATTATTGACTTTAGAAGCAGATTTACTTTTACCCATTCTAGTGGAGTAGCTGCAGTAAGTGAAGCAATTGCAAAAATAACGGGCTTTACTCCTAAGGACGTAAAAATGATTAAAGTTGCTGGTTATCTACATGATTTGGGCAAATTGGCTGTTCCCAATAGTATTCTTGAGAAGCCTGGGAAGTTAACTCCAGAGGAATATAATATAGTTAAAGGCCATACCTATTATACTCGAACAATTCTAGCCAATATTAATGGTTTTGAAGTTATTAATGATTGGGCTTCGCTTCATCACGAAAAGCTTGACGGAACAGGTTATCCTTTTCATTATCAGGCTAAAGACATTTCTATAGGGTCAAGAATCCTTGCTGTAGCTGATATTTTTACTGCCCTTAGCGAAAATCGTCCATATAGACAAGGCTTGGGGAAAAATGAGATTTTACAAATTCTTAATAAATATGTGAAAAGTAATAGTCTCTGTGCGAGCATCGTCAAGATTACTGAGGACAATTATGACGAAATCTATGCTGCCAGAATCCAAGCTGAATCAGTAATGGAGTCGGAGATTGAAAGCTTTCAGGAAAGTTTGCATTTTGCAAAGCAGATATGAGAAATTAGTGATTGCTTTTTGACAACTGCAAGTTCATTGCCATTTCGCCGGACAGCTAACCTGTCCCCGAGTCTAGTGATCGCTTGTTGACAACTGCAAGTTAACTGACTTTCGCCAGACGCTTAACCTGTCCCCTTAGTCTTGGTATTAATTGTGCATTTCTGGAGAATATATAAAAAGGCTGTTTACTGCTTACTACATAGAACAAGGAGGCAATGAAATATATGAGTGAAATTATTAATAATCGGGCGCACAGGCAAAAAGTTTTAAAGGGCTTGATCAAGGATCTGCATGCTGGAAGGAGTTTTGATGAGGTAAAGGCAGAATTTGATGAGAATTTTGGAGGAGTTGCCGCTTCAGAAATCGCCGAGATGGAGCAAAACCTAATAATGGAGGGCATGCCAGCTGAGGAGATTCAACGTCTATGTGACGTTCATTCAGCTGTATTTCGTGGTTCCATCCAGGAGATCCATCATCCGGAAGAGGTACCGGGTCATCCGATATATACATTTAAACTAGAAAATCAAGAGATCAAAAAGCTTTCACAAGAAATCAGCGAGGAATTAGCCAGACATCAAGTCAAGGATGATCAAGAGCAAATATATAAGCTTCTAGAAAAAATTAATTTATTGTGGGATATTGATAAGCATTACAGTCGAAAAGAAAATCTGCTATTTCCCTATTTAGAAAAACATGGCATCTCCGGACCTACCAAAGTAATGTGGGGCGTGGATGATGAAATTAGAAGGAGCATAAAAGATTTAAAAAAAATGTTAAGCGACAATAATGCTGAAAGTCAGGAGACGGTTCAAAACGGTAATGAAGTAATTACCAGAGTTGAAGAAATGATATTTAAAGAGGAAAACATCTTATTTCCGATGGCTTTAGATAATTTGACAGAGGATGAATGGTTGAATATTCTTGATGAAAGTGCTGATATTGGCTACTGCTTGATAGATCCGGAAGAGCGATGGAGACCGCTTCGATCAGTGGTTGCTGATGATGATGCCCAAACAAATCTTCAAGACGGGCACCTAAAATTTCCTTCAGGGTCGCTTACTTCCCGAGAAATATCAGCTATTTTTAATAACCTTCCTGTTGACGTAACTTTTATTGATAAGGATGATGTAGTCAGATACTTTTCCCAACCGAAGGAAAGAATTTTTGTTCGTACCAAAGCCGTTATCGGTAGAAATGTCCAAAACTGTCATCCGCCAAACAGTGTGCATATAGTTGAAAAAATGCTTGAGGACTTCAAATCCGGTAAGAAGGATAGTGAGGATTTTTGGATTAGAATGGGTAATCAATATATTCTCATCAGATATTTTGCGATCAGGGATACAGATGGTTCGTATATCGGGACAATTGAGGTAACGCAAAACATTCAACCGCTTCAGGAACTCCAAGGTGAAAAACGCCTAATGTCAGATTAACGATCATGGGTGGCTCTGTGAAATATTTTCAAGAGAAAGCAGGGTGAAAATGTACTTTAACGTTATTGTAGGCTTGATCATCCCCTGGATATTAGCGATGCCTTTAATATTCCGACATCAAAAAATTCTCGTATTAATCGCGCCGATAGCAGCTGTTTTAGCTTTTTCCATTGATGTATTAGGTTTTCAGTTTGATTATTGGCATATCAAACCTATTCACGATAACCAAACATTTTCCGCCTTACCCTTTCATTTAGGCTTATATGCTATTTTAACCTGCTATATGGTTGTCTTAATTGCCAAGCAAAAAGTAAATCCCTATCTGCTGATAGTGGTTTTTGCTTTAATAACTACCATATTAGAGTTAATAGCTGTAATATTAGGAAGAGTGGTCTATTCTAATGGGTGGAGTATTATTTTGACCTACTTTTCTTATCTGCTCCCTTATTTTTTGGCTTATATGTACTACCTCTTGTTAAAGAGACTCGCAATCTTATAAGCTATTCTAGAGGTGAGAAGTATTCTCATGGCACCTCTCACCTCTAGTTTATGGATCAGGTATTGCAGATGAAGTGGGGAATATCTCGAATTTGACCGAGTCATAGTCTGACAGTGTCTAGGGCAATTTCTACCGCTTTTTCTGAGTGAAGATAAGTAGTATCAAAGATTGGGCAAGGTACTGCACCCTCTTTGATTAACAAGCCGATTTCCGTACAGCCAAGAATGATTCCTTCTGCTCCTTGTTTAAGTAATTTATTAATAATCTTGACATACGCTTTTTGAGATTCTGAATTGATCTTCCCTAAAACCAATTCAGAAAAAATTACTTCGTTAATTATGGCGATATCAGCTGAATTGGGAACGATTACTTCCAGAGCGTATTTGTCCCTTAAGCGATCCTTGTAAAAGTCTTGCTCCATAGTATATTTGGTGCCGAGCAAACCAACTTTTTTAATTCCGCTGGCTATTATTTTCTCTGCTGTCGCGTCAGCGATATGCACTAGGGGTATCTTAGTTGCTTGCTCAATATAGTTAGCTACTTTATGCATAGTGTTAGTACATAGGACGATAAGATCTGCTCCGCCATTTTCAATTTTTCTACCAGCTTGTGCTAATAGTTCACCGGCACTCTCCCAGTTTCCGGTATTCTGATGTTCGTGAATTTCCGCAAAATCTACACTATACATAATAATTTTTGCTGAGTGCCAGCCACCTAATCGTTCTTTCATCAATTGATTAATTGTTCGATAGTATTCAATTGTCGATTCAAAGCTCATGCCGCCAATCAGTCCAATAGTTTTCATTCAATGGCCTCCTTTATTAAAACTATTATACATCAAGAAATGTTGATCTGTTATTAAAATTATTCTTAGAAAAGAGTATCTTTTAGCGTTTGAATTAAGCGGTTTATTTCGGATAGCGAAATTTTAAAATATTTTGAATTATTAAGCAGGATTTTTGATTTTGGAGTAGAATATTTATTAGGTGATATATTATAATTATAAAAGGTGCTAAATTATAATTGTAATGCGCCATCAAATTCGCTATAAGTTGATTTATGCAGAAGCGCCTTAGGTACAAAAGTGTTCTTCTTTGTAAATGAACTTAATAGTTCAAAACGCCATAAAGTATAGAAAGAACTCCACTTATTAAAAGGTGGAGTTCTTTCTATACTGCTGCTGAAGTAGGGTTAGCTACTTCAAATAGGCTATACCAGCTTCGTTGTCCAAGTCTCCAGGTTCCAGATATCAGTAACAATCTCTCGATAAAACTCTGGTTCGTGGCTTATCAATAAGATGCTTCCTTTATACTCTTTTAATGCCCGTTTAAGCTCACTTTTGGCTTCTACATCTAAATGATTGGTAGGTTCATCAAGCACTAACAGATTTGTCTCTTTGTTAATCAGCTTGCTTAGTCGGACCTTAGCTTTTTCTCCCCCGCTTAAAACGACAATTTTGCTCTCGATATGTTTGGTTGTCAAGCCACACCTAGCTAGAGCGGCACGCACTTCATACTGAGTATAAGCCGGGAACTCCTCCCAAAATTCTTCGATGCAGGTTTTATTATCAGACCCCCGCATTTCTTGTTCAAAATAGCCGATATATAGATAGTCGCCCAACTCTACGGAGCCGGATAGCGGACGGATTTCTCCTAAGATACTTCGTAGTAAGCTGGTTTTACCGATTCCGTTGGCGCCAACTAAAGCAATCTTTTGACCGCGCTCCATCTGGAGATTAAGCGGTTTGGATAATGGCTCATTGTAACCAATAACTAAATCGGTCACCTGAAAAATTAGTCTGCCTGAAGCTCTGGATTCCTTAAAATTAAAATGTGGCTTCGGCTTTTCCTTAGCCAGTTCAATAACCTCCATGTTATCTAGCTTTTTTTGTCTGGACATAGCCATATTCCTTGTGGAGACCCGTGCTTTATTTCGGGCAACAAAATCCTTTAAATCGGCTATTTCTTGTTGTTGCTTCTTATAGGCGGACTCCAGCTGCAGTTTCTTAGCCTCGTAGGACTGCATGAAGCTATTATAATCACCGACGTAGCGGCTCAGTTCTTGGTTTTCTACATGGTAGATTAGATTAATTACACTATTTACAAATGAAATATCGTGGGATATCAGAACAAAGGCATTTTCATATTCTTGTAAATAGCGCTTTAACCATTCAATATGCTGTTCATCAAGGTAATTTGTCGGTTCATCGAGCAGTAAAATATCCGGTTTTTCCAGCAACAGCTTAGCAAGCAGCACTTTAGTTCTTTGACCTCCACTTAAATCTTGGACATCCTTATCTAGACCAACCTCGTCTAATCCTAAACCTCGACCGATCTCTTCAACCTTGGCATCAATCACGTAAAAATCATTATTTGTTAAAAGGTCTTGAATGGTTCCCACTTCTTCAAGCATTTGCTCCAGCTGGTCAGGTGCAGCATCACCCATTTTTTCATACAGCAGGTTCATGTTGGACTCTAAGTCAAAGAGATATTTAAAGGCGGTTTTTAGCACATCACGTATGGTTTGTCCTTTCTCAAGACTGGCGTGCTGATCTAAATAGCCGACTCGAACATTCTTTGCCCATTCAATTTGCCCCTCATCGGGCTCCAACTTTCTTGTGACTATGCTCATAAATGTTGATTTGCCTTCACCATTAGCGCCTATTAAACCAACGTGCTCACCCTTTAAAAGACGGAACGAAACGTTATTAAATATTGCTCGGTCACCAAACCCATGGCTTAAATTTTTTACAGTTAAGATACTCATTTTTGACACCCTTCGTTGTATAAATCAATTATCGCTCTATCTTCGGTTTCAACAAGACTCCCTCTTCAACATCGTAAGAGGGAGTGTTTCAATCCTCGAAATAAGTCTCGCTAAATTCAGATGGAGTTATAACTCCACCTGAATAAGTCTCGCTTTATTATAGCTGAATTTATGAATATTTGAAAGTAGGAGAAAAAAGATGTAAGATAATTTCTAGCTGGCTTATTGCAATAAGACTTAGCAATGGATTTTAGAAAGGAATTAACAATTATGTATAAATACAAAGTAAATATTGAATACGACGGCTCAAAGTATAAGGGGTGGCAGCGGCTTGCAGGCACGGAAAAAACGGTGCAGCAAAAAATCGAGACACTATTAAGTAGGCTGCTGGAAAGAAAGATCGAGATACATGGATCGGGAAGAACAGACGCCGGTGTTCATGCCTATCAGCAGGTCGCTCATTTTGCGATAAACCAGCAGCTCGATACAGATCGTTTTTTATCGACAATCAACGAAATGCTTCCTCAGGACATTGTTTTTACCAGTATTCAAGAGGTACCCGAGGACTTCCATGCTCGATTGTCAGTTAAGTCTAAGCAATATGTTTATAAAATCTGGAGTAGTCCTATTCCTTCAGCTTTGAGGAGAAAATATTTTTTTCATGTTTCTATGCCTTTAAATATTCCAGAAATGAAAAGGGCTGCTGATTATTTAATCGGAACTCACGATTTTCAATCATTCACCGCGGTTAAAGCAAAGAACAAATCAACTGTTAGGACAATTTTTGCTATTGATATTAAGTCAAATAACGAAGAATTGGAAATTTACTATCACGGTGACGGGTTTTTATATAAGATGGTTAGGATTATTACAGGCACTCTTTTAGAAGTCGGTCTCGGACAAATGACCCCGGAAGAGGTATTAGCAATTCTCGAAAAAAAGGAGAGAAGATTTGCGGGAGAGACTGTTCCAGGTTATGGGTTGTACTTATACAAAGTTAAGTATGAATAAAGCGAGACTTATTCAGATTAAGTCTTGTTGAAACCGAAGATAGAATTAGGGGTGATAATTATCACCCCTAATAAAAAGTTTGCACTGATATTTGTAACTGTAATTTAACCTGTTACTAAACCAACCTTGAATCAGCCTTGAAATTGGGATTTAACCTGTTGCACATCAGTGTCAGTGGCTTGCATTGCTGGTTGGTAATATCCCTTTTGAATAGCCGTATTAGCCAATTGAAATTGGAATTGCTCATCAGCATTGCGGATTTGTTGTAGTTTTTGTCGAAGCTGCGGATTTGAGCACTCGCTGATTGCCCCGAGTATAATCAGTGAGACTGCTTTTAACCATTGAAAGAACATCATTAACAATTTGTTTTTCCTGCATGATTTTACCCCCTATAATATTTTTTCTTCTACGTCGAAAACACATCCAAGCAGAAAAAGATCGTTGTGCTCGGAGAGTGCCCCCTATAATATTTTTTCTTCTACGTCGAAAACACATCCAAGCAGAAAAAAGATCGTTGTGCTCGGAGAGTGCCCCCTTTAATGTAGAAATGTCATTAATGCTTGTTTTGTTGTTTGGGCAGATTGTGTAGATTGCTGCAACATCTGTTTTAGCTGCTGATCGGTGCATTGACTTGCATATTCCTGTAATTTTTGGATTGCAGTATCGTGATGGCCAATCAAGTGTCTAAGATTTTGCAGCTCGATTTGGTTTAATTCTGACATGTTCGGTGCTCCCTTCATAGATATTTTCCTCCTACGTCGAATAACTTCCAGCTGGGAAATAATCGTTGTGCCCGGAGGGTGCTTCATAATATTTATAGAATTTTAACCTCAAACGCTAACACAGTTGTATTTTTCCAAAAAAACTAAATTTGATTCACTAAATTAATAATTTTATTTACTAAAGTGCTAAAAAAACTGATTAATCAAATTTCTTATTTCGAAGAACGAATAAAAAATGTATACTGTGGTTATAGCGAAATTTGTCGAAGGAGTTGTAGCCATGGAATTTATTATAACTTTTATTTTTTCTACACTACCGGAATTTTTTCTAATCATCATTTGGGGAGCAGCTTTATTTGGTTTTTCTTTGAGAAAAAACTGGGTTAGGCTATTAATTATGGCTGCTTTAATCGCTTTAATAAGTGAGATGAATTGGGGCTTTGAAGTATCTGCTGATTTACGGATTGCAACTACTTTCCTATTAATGGTCGTTTTTTATAAGCTATTTCTTAAGGATAAGTGGAGCATCTCATTATTTATGTCCTTAGTTGTCTTTATTTCGCTGCTTATAATGGAGATTATCGTTATGGTTGTGTTCCTGCAAATATTCAGCTATGAACAAATTTTGAACAACATAGGGGTAAAATCTTTAGTTATTGCTTCCTATTCTTTGCCGCTTATACCGCTAATATATCGAATAAAGAAAAAGAACTGGTCGATTCAAGTTTTTTTTAAAAAGCGGTTCAGCAGCCCAACAGCGACCTATCTTTGGATAGCAATCCTTTTTTTAATTATTTTTCAGGTCTATATGTTAATCTATTTGAATTATTCCTTTTACATAAACAGTCTAGCACTTGTTAAGAAGATTATCTTTAATATTAATGGTTTACCTATTTACAGCTTAGCAATTTTAGTGCTAAACATCTTGTTAATCGTTGTGATAATTAAGTTAAAAAACCATTATGCAAAAATCGAGATACATAAAACAGAGGTTAGTTATATTGAAAATTTAGAAAAACTCCTATCTAAATTGAAGATGGAAAGGCATGATTTTATTAATGAAATCCAGACCATCAATGGATTTACGCAAGCTAAAATGTACAGCCATTTAGAGGAGTATATGTCTGAGCTTGTTCAGCATATCCGGACAGTAAATAAAGCCATAAAGATTAAGAATGTTCCGGTAAGTGCTTTGATCCACACCAAAATTGGCCAAATTGAAAAGGATGGTATTGAACTGAAGATTACTAAAGGAACCGACGATACCTTTCCACAAATAAAAGGTTATGATTTGGTAAAGATCGTCAGTAATCTTCTGGATAATGCCCAGCGGGCAATTTTGGAGCAGCCAAAGAACAATCCATACATCGAGATTTACTGGGGAAAAACCGCTTCAACAGCAGTATTAAAAATTTCTAATAATGGGCCAAAAATAACAGAAAAACCTATTGACAGAATATTCAAAGAGGGATATACTACTAAGCAAGATACGGAAAATAATGGATTAGGATTAGCGATAGTCCGATCGATTATTCAGAAGTACAAAGGATTAATAGAGGTAGAATCAACTGAAGATAGGACTAGCTTTATTGTAAAATTGCCTCTTTAAAGGAGGGAATATGATAACCAAGTTCTCCTACTGGTTGGCTCGAAGGTTGGCCGAAAAGGCTGAACGTGATGATGAGGATTATATTCGCTACGGAATTGAAGTGGTTTTAAGTACACTTTCCAAGATAACAATTTTCCTCATCATATCCCTAGTTTTTAATGTATTTCTCGAAATGTTTTCCATAATTCTCTCATTTGTTGCTCTCAGAGTAATTACTGGGGGAGTCCACATGTCAACTTACTCCAGATGTTTAACTACTTCACTGCTGATGTTTGTTTTACCAACATTTTTGTTCAGGCAAATAGCAGTAGACCACTCTTCAATTTATTTTACTTCCGTTGTTTTTCTACTTGCAGTGATCTTCGTTTTTATCTATGTACCGGTTTCTGCTGCTAATCGACCTATACCTCAAGAAAAGTACCAATTCTTCAAGTGGACAAGCCTAATCTTTTTGATTTCTTGGTTTGTTCTAATGACCTCATTGTTTTACTACAGCTTCCCCCGCTATGGCTACATTGCTTTCTACTCAACTGTGGGAATACTTCTGCAGACATTCACCTTAACTCCATTTGGTTATGCACTCCTAGAAAATATTGATAGATATCTATCGAAAAAGGAAAGACAGTTAGGAGGTGTTAAGAATGAAAAAGGTATTTAAGATGGCAGCAACTTTATTTGCTGGTATCGCAGCTATGGAAGTAGGAGCAGCAAGCATTTTCCTTGTTTACCAACCAGAGCAGCCCAAAAAATAACTTTTATTTCGAGAGATAAATAGAGCAGTTTTATTTGGATGGGCTAAGACCCATCCTTTTTCTTTTCCAGTCTCACCTCTTACCTCTCACTTCTTGTAATGGATAAATGCCTTGGAAAAATGCCAGACTAAGTTTGATTCCGGTGAGAATACCATTGTCGTAGAAGGAGGTTTAATTAATGAACAAGAGGAAGATTGTAATTGTCGGAAGTGGCGCAGTTGGCTCAACCTTTGCTTATACAGTGCTGATAAAAGGCTTGGCTAATGAGCTGGTAATAATTGATATTAACCGCGATAAGGCTGAGGGAGACGCTTTGGATCTTAATCATGGAATTTTACTGGCTCAGCCGATGGAAATCTATGCCGGCAGCTATGCGGATTGTGTCGGTGCCGACATCATAGTAATAACTGCTGGTGCTGCGCAAAAACCTGGTGAGACCAGAACTGATTTAATACAGAGGAATATCGCAATTTTTCGGCAGATATTAACGGGTATCCGGGAATATAATAGTACAGCTATACTGCTTATTGCCACGAACCCGGTAGATATTCTTACGTATATCGCCATTAAGCTAACAAGCCTGCCTAAGCATCAGGTAATTGGATCAGGCACTCTACTAGACAGTGCCCGCTTTCGTTACTTAATCTCCGAAAAAATTAAGATTGATCCCCGAAGTATTCATGGATTAATAGTTGGTGAACATGGCGATACTGAACAACCAATTTGGAGCTTATTAAATATCGCTGGGATTAATCAGACCCAGATTAGTCAAGAGTCGAGACTATATCTAACAGATGACGAAAAAGAAGAGATTTATTATAAAACAAAAAATGCCGCCTACCAGATAATTGAGAAAAAAGGCGCAACCTATTATGCAATCGGCTTAGCCCTAGCCAGAATTACAGAAGCAATTCTAGGGGATCAAAAAAGCGTTCTACCGGTCTCAGTTTACTTGGACAACTATAAAGGAATAAGTGATGTTTGTTTAGGAATTCCTTGTGTGATTGGCAGGAAAGGAGTTGAAGAGATCTTAGATTTACCGCTTGTCAGGGAAGAGGAGGAGAAGCTTAAACTCTCAGCCAAGCAGATGCAAAAATTTATTGAGGAGATCAGGCTAACACAGTGAATATTTTCTAGAAATAGACACAGAATCGTTCCCAAAGCCTTTTAAATAAAATAAAAGTAGTTTATCATTGAAATAGTACCCAATGGTCACAAGGATCGAAACGATCACTTATTTAAGATAATTATCGGTAGAGGAGAATGTCTAATGGCACTAAAAATATTTACTGACAGCGGTTGTGATTTTCCTAAGGAACTATTTAATGGGAAAGTTCATATTATTCCCTTGCATGTAACCTTTAATGAAGGAACCTATCTTGATCGTGTGGATTTATCTACAGCAGATTTTTATCAAAAAATGAGAGAGCAGGAGGATCTGCCAAAAACAGCAGCACCATCACCGTACAGCTTCTTGGAAAAATTCCAGAAAGAACTGGAGCAAGGTGATGAGGGAATCATAATCTCACTATCTTCTCAATTAAGCAGTACCTTTCAAAATGCGAGGATTGCTGTGGAGATGTATAAGGAAATAAATCCTCAGGCTAAGCTTGAGGTGCTTGATTCCAAAAACGCCTCTATAGGAATGGGAGTAATTATTAGCAAGGCTCTAGATTTCCTGCATGATACGATTCACTTTGAGGAAGTAACTCAAAGGATTAGAGAGGTAATTGATCGTACATATACCCTGATTTTTTTAGATACTTTGGAGAATGTGATTAAAGGCGGCAGATTAGACCGCGTAAAAGGGAAGATAGCGTCCGTATTAAATATTAAGATCTTGATGAAAAACAGCTTCGAGGGCTCTTTAGAGATAATCGACAAGGTAAGAGGCTCCAAGCAAGCGCTTAATCGTTTATTTGAACTGGTAGACGAATATGGCGGCAACATCGAACAAAGAGTGCTGGCTATTGCCCATGCAAATTGTGAGGAAAAGGCGCAAAATATCAAGAGGCTTTTTGAAGAAAAATACCAAGAGGCAAAAATAGTCCTAACAGAAATTGGACCTTCGATTGGTACGTATTCTGGTGAGGGCGGGATATTGATTTCATTTTAGTTTGGCTCAGTAAGAATATTTTTTAGAAGGAGTGTATTGACTAATGTCAGAGGAAAACAGCAATAAAGGTCAGAAAAAAAGAAGTGAGTTGGCTGAAGCAGATAAATGGGATTTAGGGGCGATTTACGCTACGGATGAGGATTGGGAAAAGGATTTTAAAAAAGTTAAAGAGTTGACAGAACAATTAAAGGGCTTTGAAGGCAAGCTTAAGGAATCAGGAGCAGACTTATTAGCCGGGTTGAAGCTAATAGATCAGATATCGGAAATCTTAGGCAGAGTTTTTGTTTATGCCAAAATGAAGCTGGATGAGGATAATACTAACAGTATTTACCAAGCTTTAACGGATCGAGCATATAGCCTAAGTGTTTTTGAGAACAGCATAACCGCTTTTGTTTTACCGGAGATCTTGGCAATTCCGGCAGAAAGGCTAGCTAACTTTTTGCAGGCTGAGCCGGGTTTAAAGCTGTATCAGCATTATTTAGACGAGATTCTAAGAATGAAGGAGCATATTTTGCCTGCTGAACAGGAGCAACTCCTAGCCAAAGCCGGTGAATTGGCACAGGCTCCGGATACTATTTTTGGAATGTTAAATAATGCCGATATTAAATTTCCAATAATAAAAAATGAGGAAGATGAAGAGGTAGAACTTACTAAGGGTCGTTACATACAATTTATGGAGAGCAGCAATAGAAGGGTACGGCAGGAGGCTTTTAATGCCTTATATAACACCTATAAGGGACTAAAAAACACCTATGCTGCTACTTTAAATGCCAATGTTAAGAAAAACATTTTTTTCGCCAATGTGCGCAAATACCCTTCGGCATTAGAGGCTTCCTTATTCGAAGATAATGTCTCAGCCGAGGTTTATAACCAACTAATCTCCACAATTCATAAAAATATCGACTTAATGCATCGTTATGTAGCAATTAGGAAAAAATTGCTGGGGCTTACAGAGTTACATATGTACGACCTTTACACACCAATAGTTAAAGAAACAAAAATCAAGGTTACCTACGATAAGGCTAAACAGCAGGTTCTAGAAGGTTTAGCTCCTTTAGGTGAGGAGTATGGTGCACTTCTGCAAAAAGCCTATACTTCTAGGTGGATTGATGTTTATGAGAATGAGGGAAAAACAAGCGGAGCCTATTCTTGGGGTTCATACGGTACCTCACCTTATATCCTGTTGAATTATCAGGACAATGTGAACGATATGTTTACATTAGCTCATGAATTGGGACATTCTCTGCACTCCTATTACTCTCACGAGAATCAGCCCTATGTATATTCCTCTTATAAAATATTTGTAGCTGAGGTGGCATCAACCCTAAATGAAGCTTTATTGATGGATCATCTGTTAAAAATCACAACCGATAAAAATGAAAAACTGTACTATCTCAACTATTATTTAGAACAGTTTAGAACAACAGTTTATCGGCAAGCGATGTTTGCAGAGTTCGAGAAGCTAATTCATCAGCAAGTAGAAAAAGGCGAAGCCTTAACAGCTGATTTGCTAAACAAGCTATATCGGGACTTAAATGTAACCTATTATGGAGAAGAGATTGTCGTTGATGAGTTAATAGATTACGAATGGGCAAGGATACCCCACCTATACATGAATTTTTATGTTTATAAATATGCTACGGGCTTTTCCGCAGCTGTCAGCCTTGCTAAGCAAATTTTAACCGAGGGAGAGCCGGCAGTTCAACGCTACATGGAGTTTTTAAAATCAGGGGGCTCCAATTATCCGATTAAGCTGTTGCAAAAGGCTGGAGTCGACATGAATACAGCTGAGCCTATTCAAAGCGCTTTAGAGGTATTTAGAGAGGCTTTGGAGCAAATGGAGTCATTATTAGAATAATAGCTAGTATAGATTTAGAATATCTCCCACATAATATACAGGATGTTAAGAAAAGCTGATCCTGAAATAGATGGGGGAGATTTTTTTTTGAAAAAAGTGATCATGATCTTAATTGATTCCTTAATGCCAAAAGACTTAGAAAATGTTATAAAGAGGGGAAAAGCACCTGCTTTACGCTTTTTGATGGAAAACGGGGTGTATAATTCAGAATGTGCAACAGCCTTTCCGACAATGACTGCCTCGGCAGATGCCACATTAATGACTGGAGTATATCCGGATAAACACAAAATCCCCGGTCTTATTTGGTACCATTCTGAAGAAAAGAGAATCGTTAATTATATTAATGGAATAAGAACTGTTCTGAAGCTAGGGATAAAAAAAACAGCTGAGGATGTCTTGCTCAATCTGAATAATAGACACCTAAGCCAAGAATATAAGACGATTTTTGAGGAAATTGAGGATAGCGGCAAAACGGCTGCTTCAATCAACTTTATCATCTACCGCGGACGGGCTGATCATCTGCTCAAACCGCCGTTCATGGTCAACCTGCTTACTAAGTTTGCTTATCAGAAGAAGAAGGTGCGAGGTCCTAAGCATTTAAGCATTGGGGCTGTTTGTCAGCCGAAATTCCGGGGAAGAAAGCTTCCTTGGGGATCAAACCAGACCTGCTTTAAGGCATATGGAGTAAATGATGATTATGCGATAGATTTAAGTAAGACGCTGATTGCCAGTGGTGATCAACCGGATTTTATGGCAATTTATCTGCCGGATCATGATCATTATCTCCATAGGCATATTCATTACCCGTACAAAAGTTTGGAAAAAATCGACGTAAAAATCGGTCAATTCTTAGATTCTTTTGGCAGCTGGCAACAGGCCTTACAGCAGAATACCTTTATTATTCTTGGCGATCATGGACAGGTGGAAATAGGCAACCAATCTGAGAATAATATTAATTTGGATAACTTATTAAGAAAACATCAGGTAGTTAAAATCGGCAAAGAAGTAACTGAGACAGATGAAGTGATTTTTGCTAATAATGAACGAATGGTCTATGTTTATCCGTTGAAGAAGGATAGAGAACGAGCAATAATTAATACCCTTTTGACAGATGAGCGGATAGCTTTTATCGCTTGGAAGAGCGGGGATAGTGTGGTTGTCGAAAACTATCGGAAGAAAAGATTAGAATATTCGAAAGGTGGTAGCTTTACCGATCCCTATGGGGAGAGTTGGTCATTGGAGGGTGACGCAGAGTTGCTTGATATTAAAGTAGATGATCAGAAGAAGCTTAGTTTTTTTCTTTATCCGGATGCCTTATCCAGATTATTTGGCGCCTTGTTTGCCCATGAAAGCTTTGTAATAGCGGCAACTTCCAACCCTTATTATGAGTTTATCTCAGAGTCTTTCCCCACACACATTGGCGGGGCAAGTCACGGTTCCCTTCATCGAACTGACTCGACAATCCCCCTCTTAGTAGTCGGGGCAGAGAAATCTCCAAACAACGTGAAAAGAATAGTTGATTTAAAGGATTATATCTTGCAATTACTAAATATTAATCCTTCAAATCCTTAAACTCATTCTTAAAAAAGCCTCAAGACAGGTTGCAAATCTCATTGCAGTCCATCTTGAGGTATTTTTTAATTTCCTAAAAAAAGATATTACATCGGAAGATAACAGTTTATAATAATTCTATAGTTCTACTTTCATTAAAATTAAGGTAATATTTACATTGAGGAAAGAATTAAGAAAACAAGCTATTTCTTTATAAGGAAGGGAAGTAAAATGATGGATTTCCAAGTTATTGCTCACAGAGGTGCTTCGGCAATTAGTCCAGAAAACACCATTATTGCTTTTAAGCGGGCTATTGAGATCGGGGTAAATGCCATTGAAACAGATGTCCAAATGACCAAGGATGGGCATTTAATATTAATTCATGATGAAACTTTAGAGCGGACAACAAACGGGACAGGTTGGGTCAAGGACTATACTTTGGAAGAAATCAAGGAGCTTGATGCAGGCAGCTGGTTTTCTTCGATTTACGGAGGAGAGTCCATCCCGACATTAGATGAATTTTTTAAGCTAATTTATCCTACGAAGCTCTGGGTTAACTTGGAGATCAAGGTTGGCTATGTTCTTTATCCGGGAATTGAACAAAAATTACTGCAAACAATCAGAGAGTATGAGCTTGTAGACCGCGTGGTTATCTCTTCTTTTAATCATTACTCAGTAAAGATGATAAAGGACTTAGATCCGGAAATCCGAACTGCGCTTCTCTATATGGAAGGACTTTATGAGCCTTGGGCGTATGCCCAAATAATCGGCGCTGATACCTTGCATCCCTATAAGGAAGCTGTCTATCCAGAAGTCGTTCGCTGGGCGCATGAATGGGGTATGGGCGTTTATCCATTTACAATAGATGACAAAGAGGAAATGCTAGCGCTGATCAATATGGAAGTTGATGGCTTGATGACAAATGAGCCGGATAAGCTGATCAATTTATTAAAGGAATTGGCTAAAGCCAAAAGTATAGAGTAGTTTAGTAATTCGGTAAAGATCCCGTTTGGCTGACCCTTATCATCCAGATTATTCATCGAGATAAACTTTTTAAATGTGGTAATAACCTCCTCAACAGAGCGACAGTTCGCCAAATTAACGACCTGCAGGCTGTAGCCATAATTCAACAGATGCATATGACTGTCAATAAAGCCGGGAACAAGCAGCTTACCTGCAATATTTTGCAGCGAAGTGTTGCTCCCTTGATCCATAAGCTTACTCCTTTTCGGCTAGTTTTCCAGCTCACTACTAATGGTGGCCTCAATATCCGCTAGTGCTTTTTCGTAGAAGACCTCCCATTCGACACGCTTAGGTGGAGGCAGCAATGTAACGGTCAGATCAATATCGACCTGCCTAAGGGTGTTTTTTTGCCATTTAATAAAGCTGTAATATAAAAGTCGGGTAAGGAAAATTGGATATTCAAAGCCCCGCGCTAATAAAGCAATTTGTTCTTGCTCAGTTTTTTCCGCTAAAGCCGGGAGGTGCCGATAAACCTCGTCAAGCTTAGAGAAGGCCTTCATTAAAGAAACCGGCAATTGCAAGCTATCATTGCTGGGATCTAAAAAAAACTTGAAATAGGTTTGACTGGACATCAGCATATAGGCATCGATATTCTCAACCTGGAATTTAAGTCCGCGTTCCAAAGCTTTCTCGACAGAGCTTTCAATTAAGGAGTAAAAATCGGTACTAGAGAGATATGCATATAAAGGCTTAATTCTGAGCAAAATCTTCATATAATAGTTTTTCAACTGGTTAAGTGCATTGGCATCCTGATTTAATCCGGCAAGCCACAGTTCTTGAATCATTTGCCTTGACAGCTCCTTACCGTTATTCAAGGCTTGAAGTTTTTCATCTGCATCCATATGAACGCCTCGTTTCTTAAGAGAAGTAGAAATATTCATCTATATTATAGCATGAGAGATTTTTAAGGGGTAATTAACATGTTTAAATTTTTGCGTAGAAAAATTCGCTTTTTATTTCAACAGAACCAACGCACATTCTCTAAAAGGGAGTCCGGGAAAGAAGAGTTAGACTTTCCTTTAGTTTCTGAGTTAATCGAGGAAAATCAGAGCTTTGTTCAAGAAAAATTCGGGACGAATCTTGGAGTCAACTACCGAATAATTCAAATAGGCAAGGAAAATTCTCGTAAAGGATTATTAATTAGTATTGCTGGAATGGCAGAGAAGGAAATTCTCTATGATAATATTATTAAACCCTTATTGGAAATGGAATTATCCGGTGAAGAGGATATTATTGATTATATTCGGGAAAAAGTAATCTCCGTGTTAGAGTTAACCATTGAAGATAATCTTAATAATCTTGTTGCTGAATTGGCTAATGGACAAAGTGTCTTATTTATTAGTCGCGAAAAGCGGGCAATTGTGCTAAATGCTGAGGGCTATTCAGTTAGAGCAATTGAGGAGCCGCAAAGTGAAACGGTGGTTAGAGGACCAAGAGAGGGCTTTGTAGAGAATCTGCAAACTAACTTGATTATGTTAAGAAGAAAAATTCGCAACCCTGATTTAAGAATGGAAGCCAGAGTCCTTGGTACAAGAACTAATACGCGGGTGATTGTAGCCTATATTAAAGGAATTGCCAACCAAGAAATCGTTGAAGAGGTTAATCGAAGGCTCGACTCTCTAAAGATTGATTCCTTAGTTGATGCCGGTTTTATAGAAGAATATATTGAGGATGCGCCTCTTTCCTTATTTCCGACTATTGGAAACACAGAAAAACCTGATGTGACTGCGATGCGGTTATTAAATGGGAAGGTCGCGATTTTTACCGAAGGCACACCATCGGTTCTGACAGTGCCACACCTCTTTATTGATGCTTTTCATAAGGCAGATGATTATTATACTCGATCTGTCTATGTTTCTTTTATGCGGATTGTCAGATTGATCGCTTTTCTATCGGCAACCCTGGCTCCAGGAATTGCCATATCTTTACTTAACTTTCATACAGAACTGGTTCCGACTCCGCTTCTAATCTCGATTGCCGAGGCAAGTGAGGGGGTTCCTTTTCCATTGGTTTATGAGGTCCTGTTTGTTTTGTTAATGTATGAATGGCTTAGAGAGGCTGGATATAGAATGCCGGGGCAAGTCGGTCAGGCAGTTAATATTATTGGGGCGGTAATATTGGGAGAAACCGCTGTTACAGCTGGACTCGTCGGCGCACCGACAGTAATTTTGATTGCCTCAGCGGCAATTGCCACATATTTAGTTCCTTTTTTATTTGATACGGTTACACTCTTAAGAATTATGTTTATTTTAGTTAGTGCGGCATTCGGCTTATTCGGAGTTATCTTGTTAGGAATGGTTATAACTGCGCATCTTGCTTCCCTACGTTCTTTTGGGATTCCCTATACAGCTCCGTTATTTCCGATTAATTATCGGGACTTAGGGGATTCGATAATCCGCTTGCCCTTATGGAAGCTTAATTTTAGACCACGGACATTAAGACCGGCAAATTTACGGCGTAGCTGGGGGAGAGTGTGGGATCGTGAGAATAATGAAAAGGAATAGTAAAATAATAACGTTTTTAATTATTAGCTATTTTTTGAGCAGTTTGCTTCTGCTAAGCGGCTGCTGGAACAAAACTGAATTGAACGAGACCGTGATTGTTAGCGGGACCGGGATAGATATGGATGAAGATGGGAAAATTAAAATTGCTGTTCAGATAATTCAACCAACCAGAGTTAAGAAAAAAGAGAGTAGTGCTTTTGTTGTGTTTACATCTAAAGGAGAATCGGTGTTTGAAGCGATTAATAATTTTACCTCGGTATTTGGCAGAAAGCTGGTCTTTAACCACTTAAAGATTATTATTATTGGACCTAACATAGCAGATACTGACCTGCAATCGGTTCTGGATTACTTTTTAAGAGATGGCGAGTCCAGGCTACGAGCCAGTGTTTTTTATGCTGACCAGCCTGTAGAGGAGATATTAAAAGCTCAATCACCCTTTGAACCGATCACGGCGATTAGAATTCAGAAGGAAATTGAGATAAATGACGAATTACTGGGCTATGCTCCTTTGGTGAGGCTGTATGAATTCGAGAGAAAAATGCTGGTCTCTGATGGAGCAACATTTGCCCCGATTATTCGCAAAGTGCTTAATGAGGGTTATCCCTTAATCTCGATTCATAGTATAGCAGTTTTTAATCATGGGAAAAAAGTGGGAAGCTTAAATAAAAAAGAAACACGGGGAGTTCTTTGGCTTACAAATCGAGTAAAGGGGGGCTCGATAATCGTTTCATTACCACTAGCGAGCGGAGCAGCGGACAAAAAAGAAAAAGTAACTTTAAAGATACTTACGGCAAAATCAGACCTAAAGCCTACGGTAAAGGGTGGAAGAGTTACTATTCAGGCGAAAATCGAGACGACTATGAATATTGCGGACGTTGAAGGATACTTAGCAATTAATGAGAGAGAGATCAAAGAAATCGAAAAAAAAGCAGAACAAGTGATCAAAGAAGAAATAAATTCTTCGCTCATCAAGAATAAAAAATGGCAAGCTGATATTTATTGCCTAAATCAGCTTGTTCATCAGCAATACCCCGACTTTTGGCAGGAAAATAGAGATAATTGGGGCGATTTATTTGCTGAAATGGACTTAAAGATCGAAGTAGAAGCAAAAATCCGAAATTCCGGATTTCTCAAGCATTCTTTAGAATAGGGAGAAAATCATGCGAAAGCAAAAAACAGCAGTTTCCACCAGACAAACACTCTTTCTACTTACAATGATGTTGCCAATGATGGGGCATTTTATACTGGCTCGGATCTTCTTCGACTGGGCGGGAAGAGACGCTTGGGTTGGAGTTCTTGCCGCTTTTCTCCCCGGAATCTTAGTATTTATCGCTGTAGGCAAGCTTAACGAGAGATTGTATGGAAAAACGATTATTGAAATGTTTAATCAATGGTTTGGGGCTTGGTTGGGGCGAATCTTCAGTTTGCCGTTAATCATCTACTTTTTTTTTCTCTCAACCATTACTCTTTATGGTTTGATCAATTTTATTGAGTCGATTTTTTTGCTAGATACCCCTAGCTGGTCCTTAGCGGTGGCATTTGGGATAGCTGTTTTTTATTCAGTCCATTTAGGAATTGAAATTATTGCTAGGGTGGCGGAATGGATTCTACCATGGATATTTGTTTCCGGTTTTATTTTATTTTTTTCATTATTACCGCAAAAGGATCATAGTCTATTATTACCGATCCTTGAGCATGGAGTTCAACCGGTTATCCCGGTAATGATTCTAATTATGGCAAATCTCGGAGAAATGCTGGTAATGCTGATGATTAACGTTAGAAGGAATCCAGGGAAATCAATCGGTTATACCAAAATCTATCTTATTACGATGGTGGTTAATCTGTTTACTTTTTTGGGGACAGCTATTGGTCCCGTAGCAATTTTTGGCGAAGAGCTGCTTCAGAAAATGAATTATCCAATCCAAAGTACTACTAGGATGATGACTCTTGGCTTTATCGAGCGTTTGGATGCCTTCGGACTTACCTTGGTCATTGTAGGAAGCTTCGTGCGCTTAGGGATCTTGCACTATGCAACGAGTCTAGCTGTTTCCGAGTGGTTGAAAGTAAAAAATTACCGGATTGTTAACTGGTTAGTGGGGGTAGCACTGATAATTGTCTCTCTGGTGATATTTGGCAATTTCAGGGAATTTAATGACTTTCTAAAGAATGTATATCCTTATGGGATATTTTTTGCCGGTCTGCTTGTGCTAATTTGGCTCGCCTTGGCTTCAAAAGATAAAGTGCAGAACAGAAAGAGAAAGGCTGGATAACGTTAGAGCAACATTTCAAAACTTTTTAAACATATATATTGACTTTATATATTAAGTAGGAGATAATATAGTGAGACTTATTCAGATGGAGTGTTTTATCTCCACCTGAATTTAGCGAAACTTATTTCGAGGATTGAAACAACGCCCTATTACGGTGTTGAAGAGGGCGTCTTGTTGAAACCGAAGATTAGAAACAAGGAAAGTTTTACAAAACGATAACAACAGCATATTGTATTTTAGAAGATATCCAAAAACAATAGATATTTCAAGGAGGAGTAGTTTTATGAAAAAATTTGAATTACCACCACTACCTTATGGCTATGATAGCTTGGAGCCATACATTGATGAGAAAACCCTGCGCATCCACCATGATATTCATCATCAAGGCTATGTAGATGGTTTAAACAAAGCAGAAGAACGATTGGCAGATGCCAGGAAGTATGGAGATTATTCTTTAATTAAGCATTGGGAGAGAGAAGCGGCGTTTCATGGTTCAGGGCATTATTTGCACAGTATTTTCTGGACTAACATGAGCCCAAATGGTGGGGGTCTACCGTATGGTCCAATTGCTGAGCAGATAGATCTGGACTTTGGCAGCTTTGAGGATTTCAAGAAACAATTAACTGCTGCAACCGTTGCAGTTGAAGGTTCAGGATGGGGAATTCTCGCGTGGGATCCTACCGCAGAGAAGCTGGTAATTCTCCAAGCGGAAAAACACCAAAACCTAACACAATGGGGAGTAATTCCTTTATATGTCCTTGATGTCTGGGAGCATGCTTATTATCTCCAATACCAAAACAAACGGGCAGCTTTTGTCGACAATTTGTGGAACCTAACTAATTGGGACGATATTAATCGTCGTTTCGCTATAGCTAAAGCGAAGTAACCCCCTCATAACTGGCTTATTAAGTCGATAGTCTCATTCTAAGAACTAAATCATCCTATTTGATGATTTAGTTCTTTTTTTAGGTTTGTCTCATAGAGTTTTAAGAGCATTATTTTTTCGATAATATTCGGGGTGAATTAGGTTGTTTTCAATAAAAAAAATCTTGATGATTCTGGTAGTCTTATTAATAATCTTGATCTTGTTACCTCTGTTGCAGCCAACGCCTCGGGAGGATTTTGTGATTAAATTTTTCCCGATTGATAGTAAGGTGAATTTTATCGATATCGGCTCTCGATTAGAGATTTATCAGAAGGATGCTCGCTACAGAGTTGTTGGTGAGTCATGGGGAGAAACAAATGAGAAGGTATACTTGCGTCAAGATCTTAATTTGCTTTTTCAGAATGGTTTCCTAGTGAAGCGTAGTTATCCTTGGAAGGAGCAGACGGCTTGGCTGATCAATAAAATTCAGATCTTTATTGACAAGGCTTCAGTATACAACCTCATTTCCTATCATCATGCTGAGATTCATAAGAACGATGTTATTACCAGCCAGCAAATCGTTACAAATGACCGGTTGTATGCAATATATTTTCAGAATAATTGGGAGTTCTTTAAAGACCCGCAAAATGCTCGGCAAAAAGAGCAGCAAGACCAGATTAATTTAGCCCTCACAATTCAGAGGAAGGAGCTTTTGGAGCTGGCAATTAAAGAATTGAATATTAATCAAGGAAATTATGAGATATTTGATCTAGATACCTTTTCCTTGAATAAGGAATCAAGAATATTAAAGGACAAAGATTGGGAGAAGATCCTTGGGGGGGTCTGGGAAGGAATATATCGTGAATATGTTCTGGGATTTTCTGACGATGAATTAAGCTACTTCTCTCCGCCAATGCCGTGGATTTTAGTCGATAAGAATGCTACGCATTTGCTAATCTTGCTCCAGAAATCTAATCGGAGCTTTGAAAAATTATTAATGGAAATCTAGAATCTGCGTCATCTTAGGCTTTGTTAATCTTCAGCATCGAATGGAGTTTTTTATTAATCTGATTCTTGTTGTAGATCCAGCCAATATATGAATCAATAATATTGTAAGATTCATCTAATAAAGCAATTGCTAAAAAAGGGTACTGGTTATTTAGCCTGTAGCGCAAGTCTATCCAACGAACCTCATACCCATAGGAAGTTTTTTTACTTTCAGGAAAAGCGTAATCGGAAAAATATAATAATGCTTGAATTTTTGGGTCTTTTTTAGTTGTTGCAATAGCTTGATTGTCGGCAGCTTTTTTCTTGTTATCTACCCAATTGAGAATATCTCCGCGAAGCACCCCGATATTTACTTCATCAGGAAGAATTGCGATGACATTCCAAACAGACCAGCCGATCGTTGGGACTATTTTTAAGTTTCCCTGGAGAGCATGCTTGTTGACCAAAGTGCTTACTTTCTGCCAATGAATTAACGTTCTTAAGAGGATATACAATATTGTAAAGCTGAACACAGCGATAAAGAGCATTGTTGGATAAGGAAAGCTGATACTCCATAAAATAATAGCTAGCAAATGGCTGACAAAAATAAAGGGATCGAAGATATTTATCACATCTAGCGATATCCATTTATTGCTAAGGGGCAGTAGAGCCTGAGTTCCATAGGAATTAAAAATATCTAGAAAAACGTGAAGAAAAACTGCGACAAAGGTCCACAGCCACAAATGGGCAAAAGAAGTTTGGAAAAATAAATTAAGCAAAAATGAAATAATTGTTGGCATGATAAATAAAGCTGGAATAGAGTGAGTGATTCCGCGGTGGTACCTTACATAGCTCTTGGCTCCACCAAAAAAACGTGAAAGGCTATCAAAATCTGGTGCTTGGGAGCCAATAACTACCCCAAATAAAACTGCTTTTGTTAGTTCTGGATTGCTAAAAACAGTCTGGTCAATGGTCGATAAGCCAACTAAACTCAGCCCAATTACAAAATGGGTTCCTGTATCCATTTACTTTAACCTCTCTTAACATTCTACCTCTAACTTCTAGAATATTATAAGTATTAACAATCCAACCTATTTTTAATCCCCTCACAAAATCCTCACACAAATTTGATGGAAATTTTATATTTTAAAATGAATTATCAAAAAAGTCATCAGATTGTCTTATGGTGCAAGTCAGTTTAATGGTTTTGGTATTTATCCGGCATAAGCATATCCTTATACACAAGGAGAGCCGTTAAAGGATCAAGAGGGTTGGTGGAAGAACGTAAATCTAGCTGAAATGGGAATTGATACCCGCAGAGGCGGAAGAAATATGGGAAGAGAGCTTTTATTAAAATAATAATTGTAAAAAGCTCAAACTGAAATAATCAGCTTGAGCTTTTTTGCTGTTACGGTTTACGGTTAAGAATTGTTACACTATCTATCTACAATTTCTTTTGCGCGTTTATAAATAATTTCCCGAATATGGGTTGGCTCTAACACGTCCACTTGAGCCCCGAATCCTAAGAGGGTAGAATACACCCATTCATCTTCAGAATAATCAACTTCGATAAGAATGCTACCATCTGACTGAAAGTCTATCTGTTCTGTTTCAAAGTAGTCCAATACTCGGTTATACGCCGAACTTGCAAACCTTAATACTAAATGAACAGTCCGTTGTGTTGACTCATCTGTAAAAATGTTAGAACTGTCAAAGGTTTTTCGAATGAATTCTGTACCTTCTAAAGAAATTCTTTGAATTCGCTTCACTTTAAAAAGTCGAAAATCCTCACGTTCTCTACAAAAACTATACACATACCATACCGACATTTTAAGTCCTAACATTAACGGTTCAATAAGTCGTTCACTTGTATGACCAACTCGATCGATGTAGGATATTTTAAGAACTTGGTTGTTTTTTAGTGCTTCATTCAGAAGATTTAGTTTTTCTTTTTCAAAGTTCGAAATGCCCCAATGGGTCAAATCCATCTGTATGCGTTCATTGGTATCATTTTTCTGGGATAAATATTCTAATTTATCGATAAGGCTTCGAGTCGAACTATTACCAATGGTCTTTTCCATGCCTTTGAGTACAGATATGGCAATACTTATCTCTTCTGAGTTCAGCAAATGTTTGTCCATTTTATATCCTTCAACAAGCCCGTAACCTCCATCATAACCTTGATAGGAAACAATAGGAATTCCGGCTTCACTGATGGTCTGCATATCTCTAATAATGGTGCGTATAGAAACTTCAAATCGCTGTGCCAACTCTGCCGAGGTAATTTTTTCTCTATTTAGTAAAATGGTCAAAATGGCTAGTAGTCTAGATATTTTCATAAGGATCTCCTTACATGACAAAATAACTATAACTTTGCTTTATATTTTATGTCTATTACTTCATTAGGTCAAATAATTCTTATGCCCTAAAAGTTGCAGTGAATAAAAAAGTGCCCTACCGGACACTTTTACATTCTCTAATACAAGTTGTTAGACCTGCTTTTGCCATCTCTTCAGATAAGGCAACGTACTTTCCAAAATATCCTTTGCTTGCTCCTCGGTCATACCTTCTTTCACCATAAACGGAATACATGATGAAATCATTTCTTCAATAGTTTCATCCTTTCTAAAAGAACCACCTTCAAAACAGTACTTGCAATACTCCTCATTTTGACTCCCATCCGCGTTTGCTCCAAATAATGATTCATTCGCCATAGGCATTCCACAACTTTGACATATTTTTTCCATGATGCTTCACTCCATTCTTTGAGATGTCTGAAGTCAACATAAGTATTTTTAACTTACCTGAAACATCAGCAACTCAATTGATACCCTTAGTATATTCTAAGTATTGTGACACCTGTATGTCATGTTTAAAATAACAATAATAAAACCAGACAGTTGACCTGTCCCCAAAGCACGCTTTAAGTCAGACAGTTGACCTGTCCCCGAAGCGCGCTTTCCCCAAAGCCCGCACTTGCTGAGTAGTAAAAAAACCGCCATTTGGGCGGCTTTTTACTTACCTTAGATATTGATACATTTCCATAATGATTTTTTCTCTATTTTTTAATACTTCATTAACAACTTTTTCAGCTTGGTATTGACTAAGCTGTTCAGCTTCATCAATTTTCTTCTTTTCTATCGTAATGGTGTAATTGAGAACGTTTAATAGCATAATGGTTTCCCTCCTGATAATGAATTTGTAATTCAGGTGTCTGTTATCACCTTTCCTATTCTGACTGTCGGCTTTAATACAATAGTTATCATTTAACTACACTTCCTTTCTTTTTTTATTTAAAGCACTATGAAAATTCCTAAAAAAAACACCATAGTCAAATACTATGGTGTTTCAAAGGAAAAAATGACATAAAAAACCCATAGCCGTATACACGACTATGGGAGAAGATCTCGATCAGTCAATCAAAGGAGCTTAAGCCCAGTCGTGTAACAAAGGATATTTAGTTAAGTAAGCTGTAATTGGATATAACATCATCTTACACGACCTCCTTGTTAATATTTTCACTACACTTTATATAATAATGGTTATTGTTTCCTTTGTAAAGGGGTAAAAATAAAAATTTTTCTTCAATTATTCTTGCCCGTATCAAAAACCATTTATTATAATAAATTAAGGTGAAGTTGCTAAATTGTTAATCTTCCATACATTTTTATTAGAGTCCATAATACATTTAACAAAATAATAATATTCTCCTTTTCCATTTGGAGTTTGGGAATCCTTTTCAAACTCTAATGTGTAAGTCATTATTAAGTTGAACTCGTTCTGATTTCTAGAGGCATTTTTTTCTATGTCTTCTATAATTTTGAAATTTTTAATTTTTATACCTGAATAAATCATTCTCACTTCTTCTAAGGTATTATTATCTTGGAAGTAAGAGTTATTAAAGGTAGCTATTGTTAGATATGGATTATTATTATTAATTCCTTCAACATATAGTTCTAGTATGGAAGTTGGTGTTGCACGTTCTATTCTCAATTTATCATTCTCTGATAATTTTTGCTTGGCTTGTTCAGGTATTGGTATTTCACCGGAGCGAGTACACCCTGTTAATAAAATTAGTAAAGTAGTAAAAAGTAGTAACATACGTTTTTGTCTCATAATTCTCTCCTATGCATTAATAAGGGATAAAGATAGAGTTATTAATTTTTACGGTGCTATATCCAGTATTACTATACCCATAATTCCATCTTACATGATAGTAATCATAATTATGAGAATTTACAATAGGTTTACCAACAGAATCAGTGCCAACACAAATTGTTGCGTGATTGTACCAACGACTAGAAACATTAAGACCATCCCAGTCATAATACACTGGGTTACCCTTGATAATATCAGTATCAGTAGGGTTATCTTTAATAGTTCCAAAATTATATGCTATATTTTGTCTGTTGTAGTGAGCACCAGTCCAAGACCAGTTAGTGGAGACAGTATCATCGGTAGTGCTAGTTGTTCCTTTATTGTCATACCACCAAGCACCTACTCCATTATATTGTGTTGCCAATCCTTGCATTGGTAACTTTCCACCTTCATACAATGATTGAGAAACATAGTTTGCACAGTCACCACCATTAGGATTAAAGTTTTTAAAGAGCGGATTGTAATAAGATTCATAGTTCGTACCAGCTGCATAAGGTTTTACATAATTATCTGCATAGGTAGTAACTCCGCTTCGATCAAATGTAATATAATAACCTGGTTCACCCAAAATACTAAATTCAGTATTATTTATATCAGTTTCATTTTCGGAGGTGAAAGGTTTAATTATTTTTTGCTCATATTGATCTTCGATTAGTAAATCTGGAGTTGTAACTTCGGACAATGGACCTTCATCATAACTATCTTGTATAATTTCCCATTGACCATTTATTTTCGCAAACATAACATAGTGATTAAGTCCTAGTCCAGAACTGTTTAAGGTGCCATCTTCAGCCTTCCAATCAAAATGGATCCATTCATATACATTAGCGCTTGCTTTATATTCTTCAATATTTATATCTATAATGTATGGTGTGATTTTTGATAGGACAACTCTTATACCAAGTTTCTTTTCCATCTTAGCATAATTTGATTTTCTATCATTTTCAAAAGCAATAACATTTTTGCTTAACTTCTGTTTTTCTTCAAAATCTTTTAATAACTTGCTATTGTCTTTATTAGAAATGGTTTGTTCTTGTCTAAGCTGAAAGTACTCTTGAATAAGTAAACTAATATTATCATTAGGTAATGAATTTTTTGCAAAAACGTTCGAGGGGAGCAATAAAGAGAATAAAAATATTAACATTAAAAATTTTGTGAATATCTTTTCCATACTAATCCTCCTAAAGTTTCTTATTTAGTTTAGACTTACAATACACACACTTAAAAAAGGTTGAAATAGCATTGAATAGGTATTAAAATCCGCATGAATACAGGGATTGTTACCACAATTAAGGGGTCAGATCTAAATTGATCAAAGAAGAGGGGTTATTATGCAGAAAAGTGTAAACGAAATTGGAAAAATACTTAAAAATCAAGGATATTTAGTTAAATAAACTGGAATTGGATATAACATCATCTTACACGACCTCCTTGTTAATATTTTCACTGCACTTTATATAATAATGGTTATTATTTCCTTTGTAAAGGGGTAAAAATAGAAATTTTTCTTCACAACTGAATTTGGTGAGCTACTTAACCTAATGCCAGCTTATAGAGTTGATTCTTCACCCAATCTTTTCTTCTGTTAATTCTCGGTATAGAGTTCCAAATACTGTCGTAATAGTAGTAAAAAGCATTAACTAATGTTGTCTCGTTGGCAGTTAAAGCATAAGGCATACTTGCTGATGACCATGCGGTGATTAAGCTATTCTGCTTAAACCAAAGAGCCACCGGAATTGTGTTAGGCTTATTTTCTGTAGAAAGAAGTGCTATCTCAAAACTTTCGTTATTATCTAGTCGTTCAGCCAGAAGCCGAAGGTGTTGCTGAAAGTATACCTTTGATACAGAGATATTCCTGCCGGTAATCAAAGATAAATCGTTATAAAGAATCTTATCTGCATGAAGCAAATTTTCCAGCTTTGCTAAGTTGTAAATATGTCTGTTAGCAATTCTGTCAATATTGCTGTGGAAATTGCTATTAACCTGCTGATGATAATATAGGCATTTTTTAATCATTGTTTCTTCAATGTTATTATCCTGCAGGATCTTAGTAAGTAGGTTTTCCGATAAGGTGATGAATAAGGGGATATCTGCGTAAAAATAAGAATTTTCTGATTTTTGTCCCATTTCAAAAACCTTATCGAGGAAATGGTCTATCTCTGTAATAGAATGCATCTCAATTAGAGGAAGGGATTCAGTAAGCCACTTTTCAAAAATGCTCTCATATAGTTTGATTGTGACTTTGTCATTATACAAAGCGGTATAACGGGTATTAAGATCCTCATCAACAACAATACCAGTTAGAGCTGCGGTGTTTTCCACAATCAATAAAGTGATTTTAAATGAGGAGTCAATGTATTTCGGGAAATAGTACGACTCTATTCCGCCCGTAAGATGCAAAGGGAGCCACTGTCTAATGACTGAAGCAAGGTCGACTACTTGCCTGTCAACAGAATGAATTATTTTTAGCCGATGGTTTTTTTTTAGTAATTGGAAGAGCTTCTCATTCCAAGAATCCAAATAGTTAGTGTCCTCTACCAACCATGTCATATCCTCTTGGTTTACCAAGAAAAGCTGCTGTCCCTCAGGCATGGCAAGAGTATAATCCAACAGTTCCATTATCGCCCTTCTTCTTCCTTCATTTCCCTTGTATACCTTAAACTCCGTTTGATAAGTATTTCTATTTTCGCGAAATATCGGCTTGCTATAACTTTGAATAGCTTGAGGTGGTTCGGAAAGAAAGCGACATAAACAATTATGAACCTCTTTAGGTGAATCTATCTGCAGTATGGGGTCGTAGTTTTTTAATATCTGCAAGATGAATTCCTTCTTAGCAGCCGAATCTATGGAGAGAATATAATCAGCAATTTTTTTTAAATAAACAGACCTAGTAGTCAAAGGTCTTTTATGATTCTTCCATTTACTTATCAATGAATAATCTACATGAAGTGCCGTGGCCAACTCTATACCTCTGATATCTAGAGCATTCATGAGGTAGGTTAATTTCGAAATGTTTTTCTCCACAACAAAATCTCCTCTGTCTATTGCTTTTTTGGATTTAGTTTATCAGTAGTGTCAAACTTTTGTCAACTAGTTCTCCTTGACAAACATCGCAATAATATATCAATTTAGTGAATTTTAGCTTATCGTAAAGGTAAATGAAAAATTATTGATACCAGCTTGATTTAATGGGAGGGGAGACGATGGATAGAGGAAAGCTTAATCATCATGATGAGCAAATTCTTGCGGTAACACCGGTCAGGATGAAAGCGGGAATTTTCTCTAGCGAGAATTATACTCTGGTTTTAACAAACAAGCGTTTTATTTTCGCTATTTGCATTGCAGAAATGCTAAAGAAAGAAGCCTCGGTTGAATCCCAAAAGTCCATGGAGGAAGGAAGAAGCATCTGGGGAAGAATTTATTCACTCATGGGAACAAGAACTGCTTACCATAAAAGGTATCTGGTAATGAGACCTCAGGAAATACTGGCGGAAAACAATGATAATTTTTACTGTGTTCATGAGTTAATTAATCAAATTGAGTTAAAGAAGAGTCGTAATCTATATGACAGCGAGGGCGAATATAAGGGAGAAGAGGCTGGACGAATTTTGATAAAAACAGTGGATCTATCCTATAAGCTAGATATAGAGAGTTTTGTAGACATAGCTGAGTTTAGAAGTCACTTAAAGAGTATTTTTACCCACAGATATAAGGAAAGGTAGAATTATCAGTGAGCTCAGTTCAGCTATGCTGAAACATCGGGTAATCTGACGGAGATTTGTTGAAAGCAAATTAAAAAATCGAGGTGAAGAGTTCATGAAGAAGTATCTAACAGTTATGCTTATATTATCCTTGCTTTTATTAATAGTACCAGCTCATGCTGCTAGTCCTTGGCAACCCGTCTCGGGACCAATTGAGCCAATTGAGATATTTGTTCCTCAGGTTGTCTCGGCATGGACAGAATATGAAATAAAAATTAACATTAATGATCCAGAAATAAGAGAAAATGCAACAAAAATAAAAATTGGGGGATTTAACGGAATTATACTTGAGAAATCAGGTTTAAAACCGCTGCAAGAAGAGGGAGAATATCTTTATTCCGGTGAGAAAACCCTTCTATTAAAAGTCCTGGCCAAGCAAATAATTGACGAAGAGTACATCAAAAAGAATGAAAAATTAAAGTACACAACTTTTAAAATCCATTTTTGGCAAGAGCTTAATTTGACTAAGCAAGAATATGAGAACCATCCGATTAATAAAGCGGCTCATGGTATAAAGGAAGAAGATAATGGCACGGTTACTGTCTCTCGTCAGCTTGGGAATGGTCAAGTTACTTATGAGGTCGCAGCGCCAACAATTTCAGTGACAAAGCCTATGGAATATGCAATGACTGATTATTATAAGATTTATCTTAGAAATTTTGATATGTATGATAACACAACAAAATTTAATGTCGGGAATATTCGAGAAGGCTCTGATGAATACCAAATATCGATGTCCGGTAGTATTGGAGTGAATAGCGATCTATTTACTAAGGATGAGCTACTGAAGGCTGCGGATCTTAGCACCAAAATCCTTTTAGATGATACGGCACCAATGTTAGAGGTTCCCGAGGCACTTCTTAAGTATAATGGGATGGACTACGGTTTTTATCGGACAAAAATAATTGCTAATGATCTATTGGGAAAAACGGTAGGCTTTGAAAGCTATATTCTTTATATAGTTGAGCAAAACTTCTTTTTTTATCGGGATGGCAGACAAATAAACTTCCGCTTTTCTAAAAGTTATTCGGCTGATGCTAATCGGGGAGATGCTGTTGCCAAAGAAGTTCTAAAAACCTTTGAAAACATGATCTATAATCTTCAGGTTGTCGAGCAATATCAAGGAGAGTATGCTCTTCCCAAAACAGAAAAGCAAGGACCCGTTAAGTATACCCTTAGCTTGGTCTCAAATGGCAGAACGGTGTTTAACAACGGTGTTTATAATACAGGGACAGTGGTTGATTCGGCTTTTACCCCTGTGCTAAAAATCGAAAAGAGCGGGAACTTTGACGAGAGCGAAAAGCTGTATTTATATGGAGAAATTTTAAATGCGAATTCCGAAACAGCAATAGGCTTTGTAGAAGCAAACAATTCTCTCTCGAAGAGTATTACGTATCTAGCAAATGATGTCGTTTCAGTTTTAATGAGAACTTATGGAAAGATGAAGGGCAATAAGTTTAATCCTGAAGAAAAGGTGGAATTTAAGCTGAAGGATTCGACCGGAACGGTCGTTTCTAATAAAGTTGTGTATACAGTTAAGATAGCCGATGCTGCTCCTCGGGTTGTGTTTAGTAATCCCAATCCTAATCAGATGCAAAGCCAAAGTGAAAGCGCCTTTAGCTTCAAAATCGAGGATCCTGACTCACAAAACATCAAGGTAACTATCTCTACGCCTTTTGGCAGGGTTAAGGGACAAAATGGTGATTGGGTAAAAAAACTTGAACTATCGTCAAAACCAGGTCAGGATATCAGCATTGCTTTTCAGTCCCCTGAAGTGGGTAATTTTCTGCTGAATAAAGAGATAGAGGGTTTAAGTATGTTGGCGCTTCAAGAGGGAACAATTCTTCAGGCGATTGCAGACTTAGAAGCCCTTGGAATGGATCGCTTTATCAAAGGTCTTGAAAGTAAAGCTGATATGATGAAGCGAATCGAAACCTATGGTATGGATCTAGATAATTACGAAGAAAAAATGAAAGTATTTAACAATATTTTATCAAACCAAAAACTGATTGATAATTGGAGCAATCTTAATGATTTAATGAACAACATTAATAATGTGGGTTTTGTTAGTCAAGTTCAACAGCAAGGTGCTACTCTTGGTCAAGAGTTGAACGAAGCATTAACCTTTAATAATAAAACTGTTTCAGAAATTGGCAGTGATATCGGAATTGCTGGAATTAGTCTCTTACAAACAGGTGTAGGAGGATTTGCAGCTGCTGCAGGTTATCTTACTGGTAGTGACGGTAAAGCACTTGGAATTGGGGCAGATAAAATGGCGGCCTTCAATCTTATGACAAATGTTTGGAAGGGCAATTTCAAGTATTGGTCCAAAGCAGAAAAGATTGATCGAGCAGAAGAGCGAATTGAAATGATACCAATTATTGTGACAGCTGTAGATGAGGGTGGACTGATACACCGAGCTGTATTATTGATTCCCGTTGTTGGATTGGAGGTTTAGCTATGAAAAAGATAATCTTACCGATAGTGTTGTTTTTAATGCTTTTGGTGACGCCAACTTTTGCAGCATCCTCGCCAGAGTCAGCTATTCAGAGCTATTATAAAGCTTGTGAATCAGGTAATGTGGATGCTGTCTTACAGGCAATGGATTTAGAGTATGTTGAAGAATATCTTGCTGAGATTGATATTTATAGAGCTTATATCGAAGCTGCTTTTCAGGTTGCAAAAACCGATAG
>Ga0209347_1001496_pt1 | contig 37298 bp, 38 predicted proteins | sample AutmiccommuBRH23_FD_187382 | JGI IMG/M metagenome (GOLD analysis project Ga0209347, IMG submission 187382) | Deep subsurface microbial communities from Mt. Terri, Switzerland - Autotrophic microbial communities BRH/23 (SPAdes) (version 2) | ecosystem: Environmental > Aquatic > Deep subsurface >... | reverse complement strand
CGGGAAAAGAAATGAGCCGCTAAATGTGAAATATATAGTAGAAAAAATCGCCGAACTGAGAGGTTTGCCTGTAGAAGAAATGGAACGAATTACTACAGAAAATGCCAAAAGAATTTTTAAACTGTAAGGGAAGTTGCGAATGTTGGAGGAATTAAATTGATTTTAAAAGAGGTAGTCGTCGTAGAAGGTCGAGATGACACTGTGGCAATTCAGCGAGCAGTTAGAGCAGATACTATAGAAACCAGAGGGTCTGCACTATCGCCAGAGGTAATTGAGCAAATTAAGCAAATTCAAAAAATCCGCGGGATAATCGTCTTTACTGATCCAGATTATCCCGGAGAAAGAATCAGGAAGATTATTAGCCAGGAGGTACCAGGAGTTAAGCACGCCTTCCTTACAAGAGATGAAGCTCGAAAAAATAAGAATATTGGTGTGGAAAATGCTAAGCCAGAGGCGATTATCAAGGCGCTGCAAGCTGCAAAAACAGAATGGATAGAAGAGCCGGAAGAGATAATTAGCCTAGAACGTCTTCTTCATGAAGGATTAATCGGCGGAGCCGGGTCTAAAGAACGAAGAACAGAATTAGGTAATATTTTGGGGATAGGTTATACTAACGCTAAGCAACTTCATAAAAGATTAAAAATGTTTCAGATCAGCAACGAGACATTTACAGGAGCAATGAAAATGCTTAGAGAAAAGGAATGAAAAGCGTGGGAGTAAACATCTCAAATCGGAACGAAACATTAAATATAATCAAAAAGTATGGATTTACCTTAAAAAAAAGCTTAGGTCAGAATTTTTTAATTGAGCCGAAAATTTTAGATAAGATAATTGAAAAAGCTGAAATTGATCAAACAACAGCAGTAATTGAAATCGGACCGGGAATTGGCGCATTGACACAGAAGCTGGCTGAAAAGGCTGATAAAGTAGTAGCTGTAGAAATAGATCACCGATTGGTGGCGATATTAGAAGAAACCTTATCAGAAAATCCTAATGTAAAAGTTATTAACGCCGACGTCCTAAAAATATCTCTGAAAGAATTAATTGCAAAAGAGCTGGCGGATGCCGACAAGATTAAGGTTGTCGCCAATTTACCGTACTATATAACGAGCTCAATCATTATGAAGCTGTTGGAAGAAAGACTGAATATCGATTCAATAACCGTTATGGTCCAAAAAGAGGTTGCTGAACGAATAAGTGCTAGTCCAGGCGGCAAGGAGTATGGTGGTCTGTCCTTAATCGTGGAATACTATGCCGAAGCAAGAACCCTTTTTACAGTTCCCAGCTCGGTATTTATTCCTAAGCCGAATGTTGATTCGGCGATTCTTCAACTAAATATTCGCCAAAGACCACCAGTATCCGTCGATGACGAAGAATTCTTATTCAGAACAATCAAAGCTGGATTTGCGCAGAGAAGGAAAACAATTATTAATAATTTAGCGCATAATTTACTTGGTGAAGAAAATAAAGAACAGCTTGAAAATCTGTTAAGGGAATTAGAAATCGACAAAAAGCGACGGGCTGAAACTCTTTCATTAACGGAATTCGCTCGGATATGCAACCTGCTGAATCAGAATAGACAAGCTGCTAGATAAAATAAATATTGACAAAATAATTGTCTCATTGCTATAATTAGAGTTTTTTTGACTTTTCGCCATTGCTATGATATAATGTCTCAGGTAGAGAGGTGGTAGTACAAATGGCAAATAATTCACTTAGTGCTATTAAGCGGAGTCTAGATGACTATGTTGGCGAGAAAATAATGTTAAAAGCTAATGGGGGTCGAAGAAAAACGATTGAACGCACAGGAATATTGGAAGAAACCTACCCTTCAGTTTTTATTGTCAAGTTAGACGAAGAGTTACATTCATTCAAAAGAGTTTCATATAGCTATGCCGATATTTTAACGTCTTCAGTCGAGCTAACCATTTGCAAAGATGATGGACAGGTTAAGATTTCTCATAGTCAATCATAAACGGTAGAACTTCAAAAGTTCTGCTTTTTCTTTTAGGTTATGCCATATTTTGGAGCGGAATAAGTCTTTCTTTAATCGTGTTATTAATTTAGGGAAAATACATATACTAACTAAAGTCCACGATAAAAAAGGAGGTAAAATTATGAGTCGAAGACGCGGTGTAATGTCGGATCAGTTTAAAATAGAACTAGCTAAAGAGCTAGGTTTTTATGATACTGTTACAAGTGAAGGTTGGGGAGGAATTACCACTCGAGATGCAGGGAACATGGTTAAAAAAGCTATTGAGATAGCAGAGAGAGGCTTAGCTGAGCAAGGTCGATCTTAGAGCGCGTGGACATTTGCTAGGGATTCAGATTCCCTAGCTTTTTCTTTTTAACATAAAATGCTACAATAAAGCGAGACTTATTCAGATATAGATAAAAAGTAGGTGATGTAATGAAACTATGGGAAAAAGCACCAGCCAAAATTAATCTAACCTTAGATGTTATCGGAAAAAGAGAGGATGGCTATCATGAAGTAGAGATGATCATGACGATGATTGATTTAGCCGACAGACTCTCTTTTGAAGCAATTGACGAGGATGAAATAATCTTAGAGTCCAATTCAGGGATAGTTCCTAATGACGAGCGCAATTTAGTATATAAAGCGGCAAAGCTGTTTAAAAATACCCATTCGATAACCCAGGGAGTACGAATATACCTTGAAAAAAGAATACCGGTAGCGGCCGGGTTAGCAGGTGGAAGCAGTGATGCGGCAGCCACACTTCGAGGGTTAAATCGTTTATTTGCTTTGCATTTAACGGATGAAGAGTTAATGCAGATGGGAGAACAAATTGGTTCTGATGTACCGTTTTGCGTTGTGGGAGGAACGGCAATTGCTACAGGACGCGGAGAAAAAATTAAAAAACTACCTTCTTTACCAGTTGGCTGGGTAATAATTGCCAAGCTGCCAATCAGTGTTTCGACCTCGGAGATATACAGAGAGCTAAACTGGGAGGAAATTAAGGAGCATCCGAAGACAACAGCAATGCTTGAAGCAATAGATAATCAAGATTTCCGAAAAATCGCCAGACTTTTACATAACGTTTTAGAGGATGTCACCTTCTCGCTTTATCCCTCAGTGAAACATTTGAAGGAACAAATGCTGCAATTTGGTGGAGAAGGAGTCTTAATGTCGGGAAGTGGGCCGACAGTATTTTCCTTAGTTAGCAAGGAGTCTAAGTTATATCGCTCATACAATGCTTTAAGAGGGTTTTGTAATGAGGTATATGCTGTACGAATTTTAAGATAAGTTCCCCTTGATTAATCCGAATAATAATGATATATTCTGTAAAAACATTCGCTTTTGGAGGTAAATATGAAAAAGCTGCGGCGAAGCGAGCGGTTGGTCGATTTAACTCAACAATTTTTACATAATCCTCATACCTTAATATCATTATCCTTTTTTGCTGAACGTTATCAATCAGCCAAATCCTCGATTAGTGAAGATCTAGTTATTATAAATGAGTTGTTCCAAGAAGAAGGAATTGGCGAATTAGTTACTCTGGTTGGCGCTTCTGGTGGCGTTAAGTACATACCTTCTATTGAATTAGCAGAAGCTCGAAAAAACATCGAACTGTTGTGTACAAGCCTATCTAACGGTGACAGACTACTACCTGGGGGCTATTTGTATATGCTAGACATTATAGGCAATCCCAAGTGGTTAAAGCAGATCGGCAGAATGTTTGCTGCCGTCTTCGGAAAAGAAAAGTTGGATACTATTTTGACGGTAGAGACAAAAGGGATTCCGATTGCATATGCCGCAGCCAGCTATCTGAATATTCCAGTAGTTGTCGTTAGACGTGATAGCAAAGTGACAGAGGGATCTGTAGTAACTATTAATTATGTATCAGGCTCAACAAAGAGAATTCAAACAATGTCCCTTGCCAGAAGAGCGCTGCAGGAAGGCTCAAACGTCTTAATTATCGATGATTTTATGAAGGCTGGTGGCACAGTTAAAGGGATGATTGATTTGCTTCAGGAGTTTAAGGCTAATCTTAAAGGAATCGGTGTATTTGTAGAAGTAGACGGAGCACAGAATCGCTTAGTTGAAGAATACGTTTCATTAGCCAGATTGGTAGAAGTTGATGAAAAGTTTAAGAATGTTAAAGTAGAATTAGGAAACTATTTTAAGGAGGATAAGTAAAATGGAAATTATCTCAACAAACAAAGCACCACAGGCCATTGGCCCCTACTCACAAGCTATCATGGTACCGCCCTTTTTATTCACATCAGGACAAATTCCTTTAAAAGAAAACGGAGAATTGGTTGAGGGCAGTATCGAGTTTCAAACTGAGCAAGTTTTTAAAAACTTAACTGCAATTTTGGCAGAAAAGCAGCTAACTCTTAATGATGTTGTAAAGGTGACGGTCTTTTTAAAAGATATGAACGAATTTCAAGAAATGAATCAAGTTTATGCAGCTTTTTTTGGGGAACATAAACCGGCAAGATCAACAATTGAGGTGGCAAGACTACCAAAAGATGTCAAGATAGAGATTGAATTAATAGCTTATCAGGCATAAAGAGTCTCTTGATTTTTTTTTCTTTTTTTTGTCAAATTAAGAAGGGATTTTTTGAGATGTGGAGAATACTTAAACTCAAGCTCGATATTTATAAAAGAAGGTGGTGAATACATAATGGAAGTAACTGACGTAAGACTTCGCCGCGTCAACACGGAAGGGCGTATGAGAGCGATTGCATCTATTACTATAGACGATGAATTTGTAGTTCATGATATTCGCGTTATCGACGGAAATAATGGGATGTTTGTGGCAATGCCCAGCAAACGTACTCCCGATGGTGAATTTCGTGACATAGCTCATCCGATCTCCTCTTCCACCCGTGAAAAAATTCAATCAGCTGTTTTAGTCGAGTACGAGCGTGTTGGCGAGGAAGAAGAAGTTGTTGCAGGAGCATAATGATTTACTATTTTCTTGGAGCTCAGAAAAGAGCTCTCTTTTTTTGTGTTTTCACATGAAAAAATTTCAAGAAGAAAATTCCTTGAAAAGCAATGCCAATTGAGATATAGTCTAAATGGATATTTACGAAAAATGTTTGAGAAAATGGGGGTAGGTCATGTCCAATTTGTATTCGATTGTACTGGCTGCAGGACAGGGTACACGGATGAAATCTAAAACACACAAGGTTTTGCACCAGCTTGGTGGCAAACCAATGATCGGTCATGTTGTAAACCTTTTAAATAGGATAAATTGTCAGGAAACTGTTGTCGTGGTGGGCTACCAATCCGAGAAAATAAGGGATTATCTTGGGAAGCAAGTAAAATATGTCGAGCAAAATGAACAATTAGGTACAGCCCATGCTGTTTTGCAGGCCAAACCCCTGTTAGAAGGCAAGGAAGGCTGCACGATAGTTGTTTGCGGCGATACGCCTCTACTTACAGAAAGCACCTTATCTGAGCTGGTAAATCAGCACATAAGCAATAAAGCTGCTGCCACGATCTTAACTGCAGAAGCAAATCCACCAACGGGATATGGGAGGATTGTTAGGAATCAGTTCGGGGAGGTATTAAAGATCGTTGAAGAAAAGGATACTTCCGACAATGAAAAGATAATTAAAGAGGTTAATTCCGGGACATATTGTTTTGACAACAAGCTGCTTTTTAAAGCGCTTTCCCTCGTCAAAAGCAATAATAGTCAGGGTGAATATTACCTAACTGATGTGATTGAAATTTTGCACAGTTTGGGGGAGAAGGTGATTGCTCACCAAACAGCAGATTTTTCTGAAACAATTGGAATAAATGATCGGATTGCCTTGGCTAATGCAGAAAAAACATTAAAGAAGAGAATCTTAGAGGGTCATATGCGGGCAGGGGTAACGATTGTTGATCCGGATAATACCTACATTACAGAAGATGTGCGAATTGCTGCTGACACAATTATTTACCCGGGGGTACATTTTCGAGGAAATACTGTAATAGAGAATGATTGTCGGGTAGGTCCGAATGTTGAATTGACTGATGTCTTAGTGGGAAGTGAAACTACTATTACGAACTCTGTAATTGTTTCTGCTTCGATAGGTGAGAAGGCAATAATCGGTCCTTTTGCGTATATTCGACCAGGTTCAAATATTGGTAATTCGGTAAAAATAGGAGATTTTGTAGAAATAAAAAATTCGACGATTGGGGATAAGACTAAAATTCCTCATTTGTCATATGTTGGCGACGCAACCCTTGGAGAAAATATTAATATCGGATGTGGAACGATTACAGTGAACTACGATGGCTTCACTAAGCATCCAACGCAAATTGGTGACCGATCATTTATTGGGTGCAATACCAATTTGGTTGCTCCAGTAGTAGTCGGCAAAGACGTCTACGTTGCAGCAGGATCTACTATCACAAAAGATGTCCCTGATTTTTCTTTAGCAATAGCTCGGGAAAGACAAATAAATAAAGAGGACTATGTAAAAAAAATTCAAGAAAAAAATAAGCCTAGCTCCTAAAAAATAGGTTAACGTGGAGGAAAAAAATGCCGTACAAAGACGCGACTTTAAAGGTTTTTACTTGTAATGCTAATCCGGATTTAGCTTACGAAATATGTAAAAGTATTGACATTCCGATGGGTGATTCTGAAGTGGTTCATTTTAGCGATGGTGAGATTCAAATCAGGCTAAATGAAAGTGTTCGTGGAGCAGACGTTTTTGTAATCCAACCAACCTCCGCCCCAGTCAATGAGCATTTAATGGAACTATTGGTAATGGTCGATGCCTTAAAAAGGGCTTCGGCAAAGAGCATAAACGTTGTAATGCCATACTACGGATATGCAAGACAAGATCGGAAGGCAAGAGCTCGTGATCCGATTACTGCAAAATTAGTTGCTAATCTTATAGAGACTGCCGGAGCGCATCGATTGATCTCGATGGACTTGCACGCGACACAGATTCAGGGATTCTTCGATATTCCTGTAGATCACTTATTGGGCGTTCCGATATTAGCCGATTTCTTTGCTGAAAAAGAGCTAAAAGACATCGTAATTGTTTCGCCTGATCACGGTGGTGTGACACGCGCGCGGAAAATGGCCGAAAGACTTGGAGCGCCGATAGCTATTATTGATAAAAGACGTCCAGAGCCAAACGTTGCCGAAGTAATGAACATAGTTGGTAAAGTAAAAGGCAAAATAGCGATCTTAATTGACGATATTATCGATACAGCCGGAACAATAACAGTAGCCGCAGATGCTTTAAAGCAAGCCGGGGCGGAAGCTGTTTTTGCGACTTGCACTCATCCTGTATTATCGGGTCCGGCAATCGAGAGAATTCAAAAATCGCAAATCAAAGAATTGGTTGTAACAAACACCATACCTTTACAGCCAAATAAAAAAATTGACAAAATAAAGGTTCTTTCTGTCGCTCCGTTGATTGGTGAAGCAATAATCAGAGTTCATGAGGAGCTTTCTGTCAGTAAATTATTCGATTAATTTGGTTTAGTTCCCCTCATAATGGAAATACTGAGAATAATTCAATTAAGGAGGGGAAAATATCGTGCAGCAAATTAATTTTGAAGTTGATTTTCGCGAAAAGGGGACAGATTCTTCTTTGCGAATAGTTAGAGACGAAGGTTATATACCCGGAATATTGTATGGATATAACCACGCCAATCATCCGATTAAAATTAACCAAAAAAACTTTAGCAAACATCTTAAGGAGCATGGTAAAAGCGGCATTTTTAAAATTAACTTAGGAAATGAACAGGTTTATGTGAAAATCAACGAGACTCAAAGGGACTTAATAGACGGACAGGTTATCCACGTAGATTTGCAAAGTATAGAAATGAATAAGTTTGTGGCAATGTCGGTTCCATTGCATTTCTTTGGACAGGCTTTAGGTGTAAAAAACGGCGGTACAGTTCAACAAATATTACGGGATGTTAAGGTAAGAGCGTTGCCAACGGCTATTCCAGAATCTATTCATGTGAATATTACGGAACTGGATATTGGCGATGTGCTTTACCTAAGACAGATAGCTTTACCTCCTGATGTAGAGGTTCAACATGACCTTTCTACTGTTGTCGTAACAATAGTACCTCCAAGAGCAAGTGATACAGAGGAAGATAGTGCAACAGGGGGCGAGCCGGAGGTTGTTAACGCACGGGACGGTAGAGGAATCGACGCTGCTAAATAGAGTGATAGGTTCAAAATAGAACATAATTTATCTCAGGATAATTATGTTCTTTTTATGTTACAATTAGGACAAGTGAGTGAGTGGTTGAGGAGGATTAAAATGAAAATAATTTTCGGATTGGGTAATCCGGGACCAAAGTATGAATATACTAAACATAATGTCGGTTTTATGTTTATAGATCACTTAGCTAAGCAGCTGGGAGTTCATGCAGCTACTTCACGGATTGCCAAGCACAATGCGCTGATAATTGAAGCCAGACAATTAGGTGAAAAGATACTACTGGTAAAACCATTAACCTATATGAATCTTTCTGGTGAGGCTGTTCGAGCAATAGTAGATTGGTATAAAGCAGAAATAAAAGATATTCTCATTGTTTATGACGATTTAGCTTTGCCTCTTGGGAAACAAAGGCTAAGAGAGAAAGGAAGCGCCGGTGGTCATAACGGAATGAAATCTATTATTCAACATCTGGGAACAGAAGAGTTTAAACGAGCTAGAATCGGGATAGGGCATTCAGAAACAGAACCCACAGTCAATTACGTATTATCGCCGTTTTCTAAAGAGGAACTGCTGATTATTGAGGAAGGCCTTAAGAAGACCTCCCTAGCCATCGAGGATTGGATTGGGGGGATAGAATTCCTGAAGGTAATGTCTAAAAGCTACTGACTTTGGCCTGGAACAAAAAAATAGGTGGATTGAGATGAAGGATTTTTATAAAAAATTGTATGGCTATTGGTGGAGTGGGGAATTAATAGAATAAGCAAAAAACTATTACCACAAAATGGAGGCCGTCAATGATTAAATATGTATGCAAATACTGTGGACATAGCCTAGGTCAATTAAACCAATTGGCAGTGAGTGAAAAGCAATTGGGTTTGCAAACCTTGACCAGAGTAGAGCGACAGAGTATAATTACCTATATGCCTAATGGCGATATGGTAGCTAATGTTATTTGTGAATACTGCCAGGAAAGCTTAGAAGAAAATCCGGATTTACTGCTTGTTCCTAATCCTTTGCAGTGAGGTTAAAAGATAAACAGGTCAGACTCTGACTTTGGCTGTTTAGCTAAAGTCTATTTTGTTGTGGCAAAAAATGTGATTACCGCTTCTTGGGAAAGGGGGATATTATGGAGATTATACTAAAAAAATTCTCAAAAAGCACAGAGTTTCAATCAATAATAACAGGGCTTGACAATGGCTTGCATGAGCAATTGATTACTGGGTTAGGTAATTCCGCAAAACAAGTGCTAATGGCCACAATCTACAAAGAAACTAAGAGACCATTAATAATTGTCACAAATAACCTTCTACAAGCTCAGAAGGTTTATGATGACCTATCTGATCTAGTGGACAATGACCAACTGTTTTTATATCCGGCTAACGAATTAACCTTTACCGGCATTGAAGCTCAAAGTCCAGAAACCTTAGGACAGCGAATATTTGTCTTGCAAAAATTGGCTAGTGGTAATAACGGCATCTATATAATCCCATACATAGCTTTAAGTAAATTTTTACCTCCAAAAGAGCATTTTGAAAAATCAGTAATCGACTTAGAGGTCGGTAAAGAAATAGAACTGGAAAAACTATTGACAGGGTTAATCTATTTAGGATATGAGCGTACTGAGATCGTCAGCAAGCATGGTGAATTTAGTGTGCGTGGTGGAATTGTTGATATTTTCCCCTTAACTAATGACAACCCAGTCAGGGTCGAGCTATTTGATGTAGAAATAGATTCCTTACGAATATTTGATGCAGGTACTCAAAGGTCGCTAAAAAAACTGAATACAATCACGATTACACCTGCCAAAGAGTGGATTGCTGCAAAAGAACAATTTCAGCAAGCCGCAATTAAGACAGAGGGTCTATTAAATGAACAGCTTGAAAAGGTTAGAGATAGTCTAGTTAAAGAAAAGCTGGTTAAACATTTTATGTGGGAAATCGAGCAGCTAAAGGAGGCATCCTATTTTAACGGGCTGTATAAGTATGTTTCGGTTCTTTATGATAAAAACACTACCCTATTAGATTACATTGCAGCAAACAGTATTATTATCTTTGATGAGGCCAATCGGATTATTGAGGTTGCCAAGCAGGCAGAAAAAGAGATCAATGAATGGAAGACGGCATTATTGCAGCAAGGAGAATTTTTGCCGCAGCTAGAGGTTAATCTTAGTTATCACGAGATAATTGCTAGAAATAAAAAACAGACACTCTTCTTGTCGATTTTTTTAAGACAGATACCTTATTCTACTCCGGAAAACATTATTAATTTTATCACCAGAAATATGCAAAACTTTCATGGACAGATGAACGTTTTAAAATCTGAAGTAGAAAGATGGAGGAAGTTAAATACTCAGTTAGTTTTTTTGGCGGCGGATGCAGAAAGAGCAAAGCGCTTACAAAGAATCTTAGATGATTATGGTATGGAGGCGGATTTTGTTCCCGTTCCAAGTCAATTAACAAGTAGACCAACTATTTTACTGGGCAACCTGCAATCTGGGTTCGAAATGTCCTCTATTCATTTAGTGCTGGTAACTGAAGGAGAAATCTTTTCTAAGAGTCAACGAAAAGCTAGAAAGATTAATCAGCAGTCCAATTCGGAAAGAATAAAAAACTATACAGACTTAAGGATAGGCGATTTTGTTGTTCATATTAATCATGGGATTGGGAAATATATTGGAATTGAAACTCTGAATATTAATGGGATTCATAAAGACTATCTGCATATAAAATACGCAGGTAATGATAAATTATATGTACCAATTGAGCAAATTGATCTCGTACAAAAGTATGTTGGAGGAGAGGATAGAGAACCAAAGGTTTATTCTCTTGGCGGAAGCGAATGGAATAAAGTAAAAAATAAGGTTAAATCATCGGTAAAAGATATTGCTCAAGATTTAATAAAGTTATATGCTAAGAGGGAATCAACTGTAGGATATGCCTTTCCTAGGGACTCAGATTATCATAGCGAATTCGCAGCGCTATTTCCCTACGAAGAAACCGCAGATCAGTTAAGGTCTATTGAGGAAATCAATTTAGATATGGAAAAAGAAAGACCGATGGATCGCTTACTATGTGGGGACGTTGGATATGGGAAAACAGAAGTAGCGATTAGGGCTGCTTTTAAGGCGGCGATGGCAGGAAAGCAGGTTGCGGTATTAGTTCCTACAACAATTTTGGCACAACAGCACTTTGAAACCTTCAAAGAACGGTTTACAGATTACCCGATCAAAATTGAGGTAATTAGTCGATTCCGTTCAAAAAAAGAGCAAACTCAAGTAATCAAAGGAATAAAGGATGGAACAGTTGATATTGTTATTGGCACACATCGTTTACTATCCAAGGACGTTGTATTCAAGGAGATTGGTTTGTTAATCGTTGACGAGGAACAAAGGTTCGGAGTGAAGCATAAGGAAAAACTTAAAGAATTTAAAGCAAATGTGGATATATTAACCTTGACTGCCACTCCAATACCAAGAACTCTACATATGTCAATGCTCGGTGTCAGAGATTTATCTGTAATTGAAACTCCACCAGAGAATCGATTTCCTGTCCAAACTTATGTGGTCGAGTATAGCGGAGGAATGGTCAGAGAGGCGATTGAGCGGGAGATAGCTAGGGGAGGGCAAGTATACTTTTTGTACAACCAGGTAAAATCAATTCAAACAATGGCTGATCAAATTAGTATGCTGGTGCCTGATGCTAGGGTTGCCATAGCACACGGTCAAATGTCAGAATCTGAGCTGGAAAGTACAATGCTGGATTTTCTTGAAGGTGAATTTGATGTTTTAGTTAGCACCACAATTATCGAAACAGGAGTAGATATACCCAATGTAAACACCTTAATAATATCTGATGCAGACAAGATGGGTTTATCGCAACTCTATCAGCTAAGGGGCAGAGTCGGACGTTCTAATAGAATTGCCTATGCTTACTTTACTTATCAACGGGATAAAGTATTATCCGAGGTTGCTGAGAAAAGACTCCAGTCGATAAAAGAGTTTACTGAGTTAGGGTCTGGTTTTAAGATCGCGATGAGAGATCTAGCGATTCGCGGTGCAGGCAATTTATTGGGAGCAGAGCAGCACGGATTTATTGCCTCAGTTGGCTTTGATATGTATAGCCAGTTGTTAAAAGAAGCTATCGATGAATTAAAGGGTGAAACAAAGGAAAAAGTCTTAGTAGATCCGCAGATTGAGTTGGAATCAGATGCCTATTTACCTAGCGACTATATTTTGGATGCTATGCAAAAAATAGAGATGTATAAAAAAATCGCTAATATTGTTGACTTAGATGGGGCCTCCGATATTGAAGATGAACTAATTGACAGGTTTGGCGATCTTCCCGAGTCGGTAAGTAATCTGCTATCCGTTGCTAAGATCAAGAGTTATGCTTATTCTTACCAAATAGAGAGTGTAATCCAGAAGGGAAAAGAGATCCAAATCAAAATCGCGGCTAGTCAGAATCAATTAGTTGATGGTTATAAGCTTTTCAAAATAGCTAACGATTTTGGTAACAGGATTAAGCTGACTACAGGTCATCAACTAGGGATTAAGATTAATACAAAAAATTTCACAGATAAAGAAATGTTTCAATTAATTGAAGAGTTTTTAGCAAGGTATGAGCAATGCCTAAAATTGGAAGGGGTTTTGAAATGACGTTAAAAATCAGAAAAATATTCTTTGTAAGTCTGATGGTTATTTTGGTCTTAACTTTAGCTGCCTGCTCAAATGATCAGGAGGCAACGCCTGGAGTAGTTATCGCCGAATATTCTGGTGGACAAGTTCTGGATACTGAATTCGCTACCTATGTGAATATAATTAAATTCTTCGACCCAACTTTTGAAGAAACAATCAAAGATGCCGAGGTTAATGAGCAGGTGCTGAAGCAATTTATTGGCGAAAAATACCTATCAGAACAATTTACAGGTGTTAAGGATAATCAATCTTTGGCAGAAGATACTTTTGAACAGGTTAAATTATCGATGATCACAGCAGGCATTACAGAACAGGATCTTGCCAATTCCTTGAAGGATCTTAAGCTAACGGAGGAAGAGGTTATTGATTTTATTCAGAGATATTATGGTATTCAAGATTATTTTGTAGAAAAGAAATATCAAGAGGATCAGGAAGAATTCTCTGTAGCAACAGTTAGTCATATTTTGATCGAAGTAAGTGACAATAGAACGGATGAAGATGCTAAGGCACGTGCCGAAGAGGTATTGGCTAAGCTTGACGGCGGCGGTGATTTTGCACAGCTTGCTGCTGAATATTCTGACGATCCGGGAAGCAAGGATGTCGGCGGCAAATACGAGAATGTTCCTGTAATCCTTTGGGTTCCAGAATTTAAAGAAGCTGCTTTAACCCAAGAGATAGGCGAAGTGGGTGGTTTAGTAAGATCAGATTTTGGCTATCATATTATTAAGGTGGATTCAAGATCTCTTCCTGAGCTAACGGAAATTGACCCGCAGGTTGCCGAAACTGTCTATAATGAAGGGTATGGTAACTTCATAACAAATGAACTGCCTTCAATTATCACGGAGATTAAACTGTAAGTATTTTGAGTTAATTAAATATTATCTAGTTAATGTCCACTTGAACGATGTTTTTCTTGTATATTTACTTGGTAACAGAAGCATACTATGGGTAAAGTTAGAACAAAAAATTTTTTTATTAAAGCAACAGATATTTTGCTCATAAAAAAAACCTCTTGGGACAGCATAAAAATATTAACAAAAATTTCTCAAGAAAATTAAGTAATTAATTATACAAGAAAGCGAGGCATCAAGAAATGAAGGCAACAGGTATAGTGCGTCGAATTGATGATTTGGGAAGGGTTGTAATACCGAAAGAAATTCGGAGAACCTTAAGAATACGTGAAGGTGATCCACTGGAGATTTTCGTTGATCGTGATGGTGAAGTTATTTTAAAAAAATATTCTCCAATTGGGGAGTTAGGTGATTTTGCAAAAGAATTTGCTGAATCACTGTATGAGAACTTAAACCATTTGACTATCATAACCGATAGAGATTCAATTATTGCTGTGGCAGGGGCGACGAAAAAGGACTATGTCGATAAAGCTGTAGGGGATGTAGTTGAAAAAAGCATGGAAAGCCGAAAAACGATATTTGTCCAAGAAGCTGGAGAAGTTAATATTGTTCAAGACGGCAGAGAAAGCTATTCATCCTATGCCATAGCTCCTATTATCTCCAGCGGAGATCCGATCGGGTCTGTAATCTTGATTAACAAGGGCACTGAACCAATGAACAGCCTGGAAGTAAAAATGGTGGAGACAGCCGCCTCATTTTTAGCAAAACAAATGGAACAGTAAGATTTACAACTTAGAAGCAGGCTATGCCTGCTTTTTTTTCGGCTTTTGAGCAGTTTTCTACATAAGCATCTTTAAAAAAGCCAAAATAATAATTTACTGATATAATGTTAGAGATCTAAGTAAATTAGAAAGAGAGAGCAAACATGGGGAGTAAAACAAAACAATCTTTAATAACCGGCGCAGCGATACTTGGTTCGGCAGCCTTGATTTCTAAAATATTGGGGGCGTTTTATCGCATTCCCTATCAGAACATTACAGGTGATATTGGGTTAGCAGTGTATAATAAGGTTTACCCGCTTTACAGTATGCTGTTGATTTTAGCTACTGCCGGTTTTCCAATTGCCATATCAAAAATCGTATCTGAACGTTTGGCTGTAGGGGATAAAAGAGGGGCAAAAAGAGTTTTTATTATTTCTGCCGGCATCTTGTCAGTGCTGGGCTTAGTTTTTTTTGCTGCTCTCTATTTTGGTTCGGATAAATTAGCTGAATTGATGGGGAATATCAATTTATCGATAGCCATAAAGAGCGTCTCGTTTGCTCTGCTTATCGTGCCGGTAATGGCTGTGTTGAGAGGTTACTATCAGGGGCACCAATATATGACCCCTACAGCTATTTCACAGGTAATTGAACAAATTGTTCGAGTGATAACAATACTAGCTCTTTCCTACATATTTATGAAAAATGGGCGGGGAGTTTATTATGCCGGTGCCGGTGCGGTATTCGGAGCCACCACTGGAGCATTATTTGCCTTTTTAGTATTATTATTTTATTGGAAGAAAGTAAATAGTTCAGAGCAGGAATCCATAGCAGACTTAAGTGTGGCTCAACAATCAGAAAAAGAGTCTGTTTGGCAAATAACCCGAAAAATCTTATATTATTCTATTCCCATTGCAATAGGGGCTTTGGTATTGCCATTATTAGGCGTAGTGGATTCGTTTTCGGTATCGAATATTCTCAGCTACGGAGCTACCCTGACAGATAACCCGTTTGGTACATATCTAAAAGGACAAGCCTTGGTCGAGTATTCAGAATACTGGTTCGGGGTATTTACCAGAGGGCAGCCTTTAGTTCAATTTGCAGCATTTTTTGCTACATCGTTGTTTTTAGCCTTAGTGCCGGCTATTTCTGAAGCCTATGCGAAAAATAACGTTATATTAATCAAAAAACGCACAGAACTTGCTCTTAGGATCACCTTACTAATTGGCTTGCCGGCATCAATTGGGTTAGCGGTTTTAGCTGAACCAGTTAACATTATGTTATATAGGAATAATGTTGGAACAGGTACAATGGCAATACTAGCCTTCACGACGTTGTTTTCAACCCTTTTTATTACCTCATCGGGAATCTTGCAAGGCATTGGGAAGGTTACACTGCCAGCAAAAAATTTGTTAATCGGCATCGTGATCAAATTACTGTTAAATGTTGTATTGGTATTTTTCTTGCACATTAGTGGTGCGGCCATAGCCACAATAGCTACTTACGCCGTAGTAACAATGTTGAATATTTCCGATATAAATCGTCATGTGGGGGTTAAAATAAGTCTTAGAACATTCTTTTTAAGACCGGCTCTAGCCTCGCTCCTAATGGGTGTAATGGTCTACCTATCTAAGGAAGCTTTGGAGAACCTGTTGCCTTTGATTATTATCTCTGAAAGAACTTCGATGGCTTTGGTAGCGGTAATCTCGGTCGGGGTTGGAATTTTTGGTTTTCTGATCAGTCTTTTTATAACCGGAGCGATGGCAAGAGCGGATCTAGAGCAGCTACCACGCTATGGGACAAAGCTTCTGAAGATCGCGGATAAATTTAAAATGTTAAGAGACTAAGGAGATTTTTATGAGTGGAAAAATAATAATAGTGGGTTTAGGTTCAGGTACAGAAGAACAGCTTTCCCTTGGTACTTTTCGGAAACTAAAGGATAGTAACAATTTATTTTTACGAACAGCGGCACATCCCGTGGTATCCTTTCTAAGAGAAGAAGGTATAACATTTAAAACTTTTGATGGGCTGTATGATAGCCACACAGAATATTCGCGTGTCTACGAGGAGATCGCTCTGCAATTAGTAAAAATGGCAGAGGCGGGAAGTGAGGTTGTCTATGCCGTTCCGGGGAATCCGATGGTTGCTGAAAAAAGTGTGCAGCTTTTGATAGAAAAGGGCAAGTCTCTAAGCATAGGGGTTGAAGTCCTAGGCGGAGAGAGTTTTTTAGATACCCTGTTCTCGAGACTACAAATTGACCCGATAGAAGGCTTCTTATTTTTTAACGGTGAGACCCTTAAAGCAGCAGATTTGAATCCCGGTAAGGATATAGTTATTGCTCAGGTTTACGACAAATGGATCGCTTCTGATGTCAAGCTAACCTTAATGGAAGTTTATCCAGATGATATGCCAATCTGGATAGCTGCTAATTTAGGTACGGACCAGGAACAAATTAAAGAGGTTCTGTTATTTGAATTAGATCATCACCAGAGTGACTTTCATCATTTAAGCTCTCTCTACATTAAAAAGGCACAAAATGACAATATTTTTCATCGACAGTTTCAGAGACTGGTTGAGACAGTAGAGATATTGAGGAGTCCAAACGGTTGTCCTTGGGATCGTGCGCAAACTCATCAGTCAATTCGCCAGAATTTGATCGAGGAGACATACGAACTGTTAGAAACAATTGATGAACAGGATATGAATCACATGATTGAAGAGTTAGGCGACGTAATGCTGCAAGTTATCCTGCATAGTCAAATAGCCAGGGAAGAAGGTTTTTTTGATATTGCTGATGTCGTCCAAAGCTTGAATCAAAAGTTAATTAGAAGGCATCCTCATGTATTTGGTGGTGAGAAGGCTGATAAAGCATCAGAGGCGTTAGAATACTGGGAAAATAGCAAGAAAAAAGAAAAGAAAGAAAATAATTCAGACGACTCAGTCCTTGCGGGAATTCCCAAAGATTTACCAGCAATATTAAAAGCCTACAAATTGCAAAAAAAGGCAGCCAAAGTAAATTTTGATTGGGAAAAAATAGAGCAGGTTTATAGCAAAATTGAAGAAGAGCTTAAGGAACTTCAAGAGTCCAGCGAAAGAGAACAAATTGATGAACTAGGTGATGTTTTATTCGCAGTGGTTAATTTGGCACGTTTTTTAAAACTCGACCCAGAAATGGCCTTAGAGAAAACCAACAAAAAATTTATTAAGCGTTTTAATTATATTGAGAAGAAGCTGAAGGAAAATGGCATATCGTTAGCTGACGCGACATTGGAACTGATGGATAGTTATTGGAACGAAGCAAAGAGAGTTTTAGCGGAGGCACCCTCCGAGCACAACGATCATATTTCAACATAGAAGCTAAACCGACGAAGTAGAAATATTTTTAGCGGAGGAGGATAACTTGTGAGATTAGATAAATTTTTAAAAGTATCAAGAATTATCAAGAGGCGGACAATTGCCAAAGAAGTTACAGACCAAGGAAGAGTAACTGTTAATGGTCATAATGCCAAAGCAAGCTCGACGGTAAAAGTAGGGGATATTTTAGCTATTCGTTTTGGACAAAAGGAAATGACCTTTAAAATACTTGCCATTAAAGAAACAACAAAAAAAGACGAAGCAAATGAAATGTATGAATTAGTCAGCGAAGAGACTTTATAAAAGAGAAACTCTACCATTTTTTTTGTTCTAAAAATATTTGCCAAGCCATACTATTTATTAAGGGAGGGCGAGGATAATGGATGACAGAACAAAAAAAATGTTTAAACATGAAATAATATTGATAGATAGAGAAAACTTACAAGTCACCGGTGTCAAGGATGTTGAAAGCTTTGACAGTGAAGAATTTTTACTAAGTACAGAATATGGGTACTTAAACATTAGAGGAGAGAATCTGCATATTAAAAACTTAGATTTAGAGCAAGGCTCAGTATCAATTCAAGGAATAATAATTGATATGGCCTACTTAAACGATAGCTATTCATCGGAGAAAGCTAAAGGTTTCTTTGGCAAGTTGTTTAAGTGACGCTAGAACAACAATTTTTCTCTCTAGTACTAATGTTTTTAGGTAGCCTGAGTGTGGGATTTGTCTTTGATGGATATAGAGTATTTAAGGGCAAGGTAAACTTAGCCAAATTTATCGTTTTTATTATTGATGTAGTATTTGGAATTATTTCTGCTTTGTGGATTTTTTTCCTTTTATTTTGGAGCAATAATGGACAACTTCGAATAATTATGCTAGCAGCTTTTTTTGTTGGGTTAGTCGTTTATTATTTAACCTTAAGTAGATTGATTATAAAATTGTGGATAATTGTCGATAATTTAATAGCAAGTGTTTTTAAAGTAATCGTAAAGACTTTAAATCTGTTAATTATTAAGCCATTAGTAGCACTATATCGGCTATTTACGATGCTTCTTGGATTTATCTTAACCTTAATTAGTGCTTTGGTCCTACCATTTAAAGTTTTGAAAACAAAATTGCCAAAAAAAGAAGGATTTTTCTCCTTTTTAAAGAAATTTAAAAGACAGAAGTAACTTTCTTAAAAAAAGGGGTAAAAGGAATGCCAGAGGACACCATTAACTCAAGCAAAAAAAGAGTTAGGGTATTAATTATTATTCTCCTAGCTTTTACGGTATGGGCTGGATTTACTGTTTTTCGACAGTTGGTGGAGATTAAAGAAGTACATGGGGAATTATTGGAACTGTTAGAGGATGAACAAGAAGCCCTAGCTGTTAAAGAGGGATTGGAGAATAAGGTGCTTTTACTCCAAAATCCGGAATATATCGCTGAATTGGCTAGGAAATACTATTTCCTTTCCAAGCCTGGGGAATATATTTTTATCTATCCAGATAACTAAAACTTACTAAGGTTGGATAGGTGTCTTATTGACATGTTTTCGAACCTTCATGTATAATCTGTTTAGCTTATTTTTTTCATTTTTTAAGGAGGATCATTTATTACATGGCAATTGAAATAGGCAGCAAAATGGAAGGAAAAGTAACAGGGATTACCCATTTTGGGGCGTTTGTAGAGCTGCCCAGTGGAGAAACCGGACTGGTTCATATCTCAGAAATTGCTGATAGCTACGTCAGGGATGTAAACGAGTTTCTAAAGATTAACGATGTTGTTTCCGTTAAGGTTATTAATGTAGAAAAAGACGGGAAAATTGGTCTTTCTCTAAAAAAGGATCAGGTCAAAGAAAAATCCGAAAGACCGCCGGCGAACAGAGCTAAACCGGCAAATAAGAATCTACGACGTGTCCCTAGTGAAAGCTTCGATGATAAGTTGAGTAAGTATTTAAAAGACAGCGAAGAGCGTCTCTCAACCCTTCGAAAGAGTACTGATTCAAAAAGAGGGGGTAGAGGAGCTCGCCGCGGGTAAATATAGATAAAAGTTGCACCTTTTTGGTGCACTTTTCTTTTTTTTGTAATCACCCAAATAATTATGGTAAAAAGTAGTCTAAAGTTTATTATTGACAAGGTACTCATACCTGTAATATAATAAAATTCGTGACTGACGCGGGGTGGAGCAGTTGGTAGCTCGTCGGGCTCATAACCCGAAGGTCGTAGGTTCAAGTCCTGCCCCCGCAACCAATTTTCTTACTTCGTCGAACAATTATCGATGTTAGAAAATTATCCAGGTGCCCGTGAGGGTGCAACCAATAAAATCACTTTAACTACGTCGAGTAAGCATCAAGCTAAAGTGAAATCGTTGTGCCTGTGGTGCAACCAATTTTTGTACAACGTCGAGTAAGCATCGATGTTAGAAATTATTTTTTAATATATGGCGGTGTAGCTCAGCTGGCTAGAGCGTACGGTTCATACCCGTAAGGTCGGGGGTTCGATCCCCTTCGCCGCTACCATTTTTTGTACAACGTCGAATAAGCAGCATTGTTCAAAAAATATCCGGGTGCTCGAGAGGGTGCTACCATTTTTTGTACAACGTCGAAAAAGCATCTTCGTTCAAAAAATATCCAAAACTATACTATCTGGCCCGTTGGTCAAGCGGTTAAGACACCGCCCTTTCACGGCGGTTACAGGGGTTCGAATCCCCTACGGGTCACCAATCCAGATATGAGAACTTCTAGTACGGACGATTAGCTCAGCTGGGAGAGCACCTGCCTTACAAGCAGGGGGTCGGCGGTTCGATCCCGTCATCGTCCACCATCCTTTTTCTTAATCACCCGAAAGGGTGTTTTTTTTATTTCACCAGACAAAGAACTAGTGACCTAATTCTTTCTCTACTGAAAAAGTGAGAATATTTACACGTTAAGAAAAATATTTTTTAGGAACTTTTGTCGGACTTAGAGTGTTTTTAAAGATAATCGACAGAAAACCTAGGAATCATACGTTCCCAGCATCGAACAACAGTAGGTAATACCTCATTGAACTTGAAGAATTTGTCGTAAACTTTTTTTTAATCGCCCCTGAATTTTGACAAACTTTACTATTGAAAGTGTATATAATGTATTCCACGATAGCAAAAAATACAGGTGGTGTAACTATGTTGATTAGATCTAATGTGAAAAGCAGTTTTGCAATACCCGCAAGCTTGGTAAATGGTAACTTGAGAATTTTACATGAACTTATTAGAACGATAGTAGGCAGTCTGAGTGAGTTAATATTTAAAAAGTGGGAAATAGCTTATCTGTTAATGGGCTTTTTGCTTGGCAGAGCACTAATATTGAATGAGCTTTCGCCATTCGCTGTTCCTTTTTTTGCTGTGATGTATCATTTGAGAAGGGACAAACTGTTATACATTCTCTTAGCTATATTATTAGGGTCGAATATGGCACATTATAATAATTCGCCGACGATATTTTCGGCAATAATTATCTTTGTGTTTACCCAGAAGATTTTGAAAAATAAATCTAAAGCAGAGATTTCTTTTACCCCCTTTATTGTCCTATTTTCAGTTCTAGTGCCAAAAATAATACTTCAAATGTATCTAGGCTTTGAAGAGATAACCCCGCTAATAATGGCTGGAGTTGAGAGCTTGTTAGCATTTGTCTTAACACTGATTTTTGTCCAAGCTTTACCTATCTTAGTCTATAAGAAAGAGCGGGTAAAGCTGGGACAAGAGGAGGTAATTGCTTTAACTATAGTTTTAGCCTCGGTGATGACTGGCACTTTGGGGTGGAGCGTTAATGGATATCAAATTGAATATATTCTTTCCAGCTATTTAATCCTTGTATTTGCCTATGTTGGCGGTGGAGCAGTTGGAGCATCAGTGGGAGTTATCACAGGCTTAATATTAAGCTTGGCCAATCCGAATGCAATTTATCAAATTAGCTTACTAGCTTTTTCAGGATTATTGGCCGGGTTGCTTAAGCAGGGGAATAAGCTAGGAGTGGCATTAGGGCTTTTATTCGGAACTACAATATTATCTGTATATTTGGGAAACCAGCAGGATATTTGGAAAACAATAAGTGAGTCGTTGATTGCCTTAGTAATCTTCTTTTGGACTCCACAAAAATTATTTAAAGAAATAGCTAAATTTATTCCCGGAACACCTGAATACCATGACCATTATCAAGATTATGTAACTCGCATACGCGATGTAACATCAAAAAAGATCGAACAGTTTTCCAAAATGTTTTCTCAATTGGCATTAAGCTTTAACGATATATCCGTTAAGCCTAATTTAGATCAAAGCAGCCAACTAGATCATTTCTTAGGTCAGGTATCTGAAGACCACTGTAAAACCTGCTGGAAGCGAAAGAAATGCTGGGATGAGGAGTTTTATCGCAGCTATCGCTTAATGACTGAACTAATGACGGTAATTGAAATGAAAGTAGAATTACAAAAAAGAGATATTCCTGAAGACTGGCTGCAGCATTGTGTCAAAGCTGAGCAAATTGCTTTTCAGCTTGTGGATATTTATGAGACATACGGAGATCATCTGTATTGGAAATCGCAAATTGACGAAAGTAGGTTGCTGGTTTCCCATCAGCTGTTTGGAGTTTCTCAAGTAATGAAGGATCTGGCAATAGAAATTCAAAAAGAAAGTAAAGAACTAGGAGTTCAGGAGCAACAAATTAGGTACTCCTTGGAGAAATTAGGCTTATCGATTAGGCACGTAAATATTATTAGCTTAGATGAAGGGAGTGTAGAAATTGAGGTAATTCAACCTAGCTGTCCAGGAGTGGAGGAATGCAATAAACTAGTAGCTCCGCTAATTTCTGAAGTAGTTGGGGAGAATATCGTTGTTAGTGAAAAGCATTGCAACAACACTGAAGAGGGTACTTGTAAAGTATGTTTAAAAACAGCAAAAACTTATGAGATAGAGACCGGTCTGGCAAGTGCCGCGAAAGGGGGAAAATGGCTTTCAGGAGATAGCTTCAGTACAATTGAAATTGGAAACGGTAAATTTGCCATCGCACTTAGTGATGGAATGGGTAATGGTGAGCGAGCCAAAAAGGAGAGTAAAGAAACCTTAGAATTACTTCAACAACTGCTGCATTCAGGCATCGACGAAGCACTATCGATCAAAACGATTAACTCGGTTCTCCTACTTAGGACTCAGGAAGAAATTTTTTCAACAATCGATTTGGCAATTGTTGATTTGTATAGTGGCTTTACAAAATTCCTGAAAGTAGGCTCAACACCTAGCTTTATAAAAAGGGGAAATGAGGTTTCGACGGTATCGGCAAACAATCTGCCGGTTGGAATAATTAGTGACATTGACATAGATATTATTGATCACAACTTAATGCCCGGTGATTTACTGATAATGATGACTGACGGGCTGTATGACACACCAAAATCGATGAATAACAAAGAGCTGTGGATGAAAAGACTTATTCAAGAAATCGATACTGAGGATCCTCAAGAATTCGCAGATTTATTATTGGAAAAGGTTATCCGTTATGGTCAGGGGGAGATAAATGATGATATGACAGTGGTAATTTCGAGAATCGACCGGTATAGTCCGAAATGGTCAGCAATAAAAGTTCTTGGAGAATTAAAAATAGAAAGGGAGACGATGGTTAATTAGTGGATGTTTTGTATATCCTTCTTTATAAATGGTAATGAATGTAATAGGATAAGGAGGATGGGATATGAAGCAAACACTAACTTTTAAACAAATAACCCTAATTACGGACGGGTATTCAAATCAGGGCGTCTCGCCGATAGTGGCTGCAAGAGAGGCTTATATCGAGGGAATCACGGTAAATGTAATAGGAATTACTGATAATAGAGCTTTTACAAATCAGGGAAGCAGTGAAATCGAAGGAATCGCCAAAGCGGGGGGAGGGTTATCTCAAATAGTTCCAATTGAAGAGGTGGCAAAAACTGTTCAGATGGTAACTAGAAAAGCAGTAAATAAAACAATTCAACAAGTTGTTCATAGTCAGCTAACGCAGATATTGGGAAAGGAGGATCTTCTGGAACTGCCACCTTCTGAGAGAATAAAGGTTGTGCAGATGATGGATCAGCTGGCCGAGCACAGTGTTTTAAAAGTCTTACTGTTAGTTGATCAAAGTGCTAGTATGTTTAAGAAAATGAAAAGGGTTGAGGAGGCGCTAAACGATTTTCAATTAAGTTTATTGTCCAGATCAGGGAACAGTGAAATCTCTATTCTTTCTTTCCCGGGTGGTTCTGGGAATACGGATGTAAGAATTCCTTGGACAAACGAGATAAAGCGGATCAGTGACTTATTAAGAAGCATGTCCCCAAAAGGTAATACTCCTACTGGACCCGCGATTCTGGAAAGTATATCCTATTTTGCTGATTTGCAGCTCAAAACTGGTGTATTAGATGAATACATTGTATAAGAATTTAGCAGGGATCAAAGCCGGTTCAGTAATAGCCGGGAAGTGGAATGGAAAGCGATATACCATAATAAGGTCACTTGGTTCAGGAGAAAACGGAATTGTATATTTAGTTCAATCGCAGCAACGGCAGTATGCACTTAAGCTTAGCCCCGCATCTACAGATTTGAGCTACGAGATTCAAGTAATTCAACGTTTAAATGAAACCCGAGGTCAGAGCCTTGGGTTTTCTGTATTTGATATTGACGATTTTTTTTATCTAGGTGAAAGTTATGCTTTTTATGTAATGCCATATTTCAGGGGTATATCTATCGAAAAATATTTGTATGGTAAAGGAGAGCAAGACTATCTAATAATTTTCCGGAAACTATTGGAATTGTTGGAGATCGTTCATTCAGAAGGGATAATTATTGGCGATCTGAAGCCTGAGCATATTATTATTGATCCAAACAGCATGAAGATCAGCATAATCGATTTTGGTGGAGCAACACCGTTAAGTGAAGGCATAAGGCAGTATACCGAGATTTATGACCGAGGAGGGTGGAAGGTTGGCGACCGCAAAGCGGATCAGCACTATGATCTTTTTTCATTGGCACTAATTTTCATTCAAATGGGGATAGGTAAAAATAAGTTAATAAAAATATTTAAACAAACTGCTAGTATTGCTGAACTCTATGGTATAATACGAAGGATTTCTATTTTAACAGCTGTAAATGAAGCGTTAAAAGGAATACTGTTTAGGAAAATCCTGACGACTAAAGAGGCTGCTAATCAGCTTAAGTTAAGTGCGACATTATCAAGACCACAAAAAGATTCGAAGAAGTGGATTGAGTGGTTGTTTAATTCCTCACTGATTATCTTCGTCTTGGTATTTGTCTATTTTATTAGTAGCTGGTAATGGGAGTACGAAATGAAAAAAGATCTTTATCAAATAATGGAGCTGTGTCTGTTGGCCGGCAAAATAATGTTGGCAAGTGGTGGCGAAACATACCGAGTTGAAGATACAATGGGGAGAATTGCTAGGGCATATTCAGCGAGTGACTCTCATAGCTATGCAACGCCTACAGGGATTTTTTTAACTATCAAGGGTGAGCATAGCAGTGACGAGTTGACTAAGTTTATCAGAATAACTGAGAGGTCAATAAACCTTAACAAAGTAGTCCTAGTTAATGATCTTTCGCGAAAAATAAGCTCCGGTCAAATGACAATCGACGAGGCTTATCTGAAGCTCAAAGAGGTTGAAGACGCCAAACCACTCTATTCCAATATGCTGCAAGTATTAGCAGCGGCCTTAGCTAGCGGTTTTTTTACTTTAATGTTCGAGGGAATTTGGATGGACTTTTTACCGTCATTTTTGGCTGGCGGGGTAGGCTTTACAGTATTTATCATAACCCATAAGATGGCGAAGATTAAATTCTTTGCTGAGATATTAAGTTCCACTTTAATCGGACTATTAGCTTATTTTCTGGTTAATGTAGGCTTAGGAAGCAGTTTGGACAAAATAATTATCGGATCTGTAATGCCGCTGGTACCTGGAGTTTTAATTACTAACGCGGTTCGAGATTTAATGGCTGGAGATTTAGTATCAGGGCTGGCACGGGGCGCAGAAGGGCTTTTTACCTCTTTAGGGTTAGGGGTTGGCATAGCGGTAGTTATAGCTTTATTTGGTTAATTATTTTTAACAGGGTGGTAATTTTCTATGGAGTGGAAGATGGTGTATGCCAGCTTAATAGCAACTATGGCCTTTGGAATTATTTTCAACGTTCCTAAAAGGGTGCTTTTTACTGGTGGAATTGTTGGAATGTTTGGATGGCTATTATTTATCTGGCTAAGTAAAAGCTATAATTATGATGCTGTTTTTGCAACCTTAGCTGCAGCTTTTGTTGTCGCCTCAATTAGTCAGATCTTAGCCAGATATCTCAAAATGCCGGCAACGATCTTTAGTATAGCGGGGATAATTCCGTTGGTTCCAGGCGGACTGGCCTATGACGCAATGAAGCACTTTGTTACGGATGACTATGCTCTGGCAATGGAGTACGCAATTAAAACCCTGTTTATTTCCGGATCCATAGCTTTTGGGTTAATTTTTTCCGGAATTATTTCGCAAACTTTAAAAAGGAAAGTACAATAAAATGTTGAAAAAAGTACAAGAAACAATTAACAGCTATCAGATGCTTGAACCAAATGAAACTATAATTGTCGGTGTTTCTGGTGGACCGGATTCTATGGTCTTACTCGATATTTTAATTAAGATTGTCAAAAAGAACGGCAATAAGCTTATCGCTGCGCATCTTAACCATAAATTCCGAGGCGAAGATGCGGATAATGACGCTGAATTTGTCCGAAGCGAGTGCAGCAAACGGGGTATACATCCAGAAATCAAGGAATATGATGTAAAACATTATATGAAAGAATCGGGACTCGGAGCTCAAGAGGCAGCTAGGGAGGTTAGATATCAGTTTTACTTAGAAACCGCCAAAAAACATCAGGCAAAAAAAATAGCTTTAGGGCATCATCTCAATGATCAGGCTGAAACAATAGTAATGAGATTATTGCGTGGAACAGCAGTTCATGGACTAACAGGGATCCCCTACACCAGGGTTTTCCAAAAGACTACGATTATTCGCCCTTTATTAGATATTAGAAGAGCGGAAATAGAGGATTATTGCACAAGAAATAACATAGCTTATCGGACTGATAAAAGTAATTTTTCCGAAAAGTATTTCAGAAATAATGTCCGGCTAAATGTTATCCCCTATTTACAGCAATACAGCCCGCAAATAAGCACGAACCTTCACCAATTGGCGAAGGTTACTCAAGATGAGGACCGTTTTATTGAAGAGATTGCATTAAGATCTTTAGAGGAGCTGCTAATAAAAAAGGATTCAAAATCACATTTCCTAAATATTGATAAGCTACAAACTTACAACATTGCTTTACAAAGAAGGATGATTCATCTAATATTAAGATGTCTGTATTTAAAAGATGATCCAAGCTATAAACACGTTGAGGTAGTGCTCGACCTAACGCGAAAAAATCATCCTGCAAAATCACTTGATTTATCGGGGGTTAAAGTTTATCGAAATTATAATGAGTTAATATTTTCAACGGATTTGCAACGAAAAAATCAGCCGCCATTTCAACATGAATTGGGCATTCCTTCCAAAATCACCATCTCAGAAATAGGTAAAGTGCTCGAAGTTTATGTTTCGAATATATTGTGTAAGCCGGCTGGAGTATGGGCAGTATTTGATTTAGATTCTTTGGACAACCAACGGCTGCACGTGCGATCAAGGAATGAAGGAGACCGGATTGCAGTTAAAGGGATGATTGGATCTAAAAAGGTTAAAGATATATTTATAGATGAAAAGATCCCGCAGGAAGAACGCAATTCAATTCCCATTGTTGTAGATGGGGATAACAATATTCTGTGGATTGCCGGCATTAAGCGTTCAAAACATGCTCTGGTTTCTGAAAAAACCAAAAAATTTCTAAATATTGTTTTTCATGATTCAGGGGAGAAGGAAGACAAAGATTGGTCAAATCAACACAATTTACAGGAGGAAAAGAGTAATGGAAGCTGACATCAAAGAGGTTTTAATTTCAGAAAATGAGCTGCAAGCAAAAATTAAAGAACTAGGTGAAACCTTAAGCAGAGATTATCAGGATAAAAGTCCATTAATGGTTTGCGTTTTAAAAGGGGCAGTCCTTTTTATGTCAGACCTTATTAGAGAGATGAAGATTCCTGTTCAGATGGATTTTATGGCGGTATCCAGCTACGGTGCCTCGACTGAATCCTCAGGAGTCGTACGAATAATCAAAGACCTAGATACTACAATTGAGGGAAGAGACATAATTATTGTTGAGGATATTATTGATACCGGACTAACCCTAAGCTACCTAATTGATTTATTAAATAGGAGAAACATTAACTCCATAAAAATAATAACCCTATTAGACAAACCCCATCGGAGAACTGTTAATTTAAAACCAGATTATTGCGGGTTTACGATTCCTGATGAATTTGTTGTGGGCTACGGTCTTGACTACGCGGAGAAATACAGAAATTTACCCTATATAGGTGTTTTGAAACCAGAAGTGTATACAAGATAATTAAACTATTGTGAGAGCAAATTTGGATATGTTAAAATAATAAAGTGCTATGAGAGGAGGTAAGAGATGAACCGTTTTGTTAGGAATACTGGATTTTACTTACTTATTTTCCTTTTGGTGGTTGGTGTTGTCAGTATTTTTACTACTAAAGCCCCTACTACTTCGGAAATACCCTATTCGCAATTTCAAGAAGAGTTAAATGCAGGGAAATATAGTGAGATTACCGCAAGACCCGACGGTTTAACTTATTACATTGAAGGATTATATGCAGAAAGCACTAACGATAAGAAGGGATTTTTCACAATTGTCCCCTTTACTGAAAGTCTGACTGAAGAGCTGACTAACGCTAACGTTAAATTAGGTTTTTTAGAGCCTAAGAAGAACTCAGTTTGGGTAACACTTTTGACCTCAATAATTCCTTTTATTCTTATTTTTGTTTTATTCTTTTTCTTGCTGAATCAAGCCCAAGGTGGCGGAAGCAAGGTAATGAACTTTGGTAAAAGCAAGGCAAGGCTATACAATGAAGAAAAGAAAAAGGTCACTTTTAAAGATGTGGCAGGTGCAGACGAGGAAAAAGAGGAGCTAATTGAGGTAGTAGAATTTCTTCAAGATCCGAGAAAATTTGCTGCTTTGGGAGCTAGGATCCCTAAAGGAATTCTCTTGGTAGGTCCACCAGGTACAGGTAAAACCTTACTTGCAAGAGCGGTGGCAGGTGAAGCGGGAGTACCGTTTTTTAGCATCAGCGGCTCGGACTTTGTAGAGATGTTTGTAGGGGTAGGTGCTTCAAGGGTAAGGGACTTGTTTGAGAATGCCAAAAAGAATGCTCCCTGCATAATTTTTATAGATGAAATTGATGCAGTTGGTCGACAACGTGGCGCTGGATTAGGCGGCGGTCACGATGAAAGAGAACAAACATTAAATCAGTTGTTGGTTGAAATGGATGGATTTGGAGCGAACGAGGGAATAATTATTGTCGCAGCGACAAACCGCCCGGATATTTTGGATCCTGCTTTACTAAGGCCTGGCCGTTTCGATCGCCAGATTACAGTCGATCGACCTGATGTCAAAGGGCGCGAAGAAGTTTTGCAGGTTCATGCTAGGAATAAGCCGTTAGCTGACGATATCAAGCTGGATATAATCGCTAGAAGAACACCGGGGTTCACCGGGGCTGACTTGGAAAATCTGCTTAATGAAGCAGCCTTATTAGCAGCCAGAAGGAATTTAAAGGCTGTGACAATGCTTGAGATAGATGAGGCGATTGACCGTGTAATCGCCGGACCGGAAAAGAAAAGCCGCCTAATTAGTGAAAAGGAAAAGAAGATAGTTGCTTATCACGAGGCAGGTCATACAATAGTGGGGTATCATCTAAAACACGCTGATCAGGTTCATAAGGTTACTGTGGTACCTAGAGGTAATGCTGGAGGCTATACTGTTATGCTTCCTAAAGAGGATCGTTTCTTTATGACAAAACCAGAACTAATTGATAGAATAGTCGGTCTGCTCGGCGGAAGAGTTGCTGAGGAACTAATTCTTGGAGAGGTTAGTACTGGGGCACATAATGATTTCGAGAGGGCTACCGGAATTGCTAGAAAAATGGTTACTGAGTTCGGAATGAGTGATAAGCTTGGTCCGATGCAGTTTGGACATAGTCAGGGTCAAGTGTTCATGGGAAGAGATTTTAACCGTGAGCAGAATTATAGTGATAAGATCGCTTACGAAATTGATTTAGAGATGAGAACAATTATTGGCGATAGCTATAAACTATGTAAAGAGGTACTGGAAACTCATAAAAATGAGTTGGAGCTATTAGCACAAACCTTGATGGTTAAAGAGACACTTGATACTGAAGAAATCAGGCAACTAATTGAGAACGGCAAGCTGGATGATGAAGAGATTAATTCCAAGGTGAAAGTTCAAATACAGGGCAAAGAGAACCGTTCTGATCAGAAATTGAATTTATCAGACGAAAAAACTGTTGACTCGAAAATTGAAGAATAAAGAATCATTTTCAGGACACATTTAAGATGTGTCCTTTTTTGTACGGATTAAATCGGGATTTATCTTTGGTTTCAACAAGACTCCCTTACTTTATTATGAAGATGAGCTTTTTTGGATAAATTTCATTGAGATTTTACCTATTTTTTTATATGATACATTTGTGAGAGAAATTAAAATATAGAAAACAAGGAGTGGGATTGATGACAGAATTTTTAAGCGATATTGAAATTGCTCAAAGGGCGACAATGAAAAAGGTTACTGATATTGCTGCGAGCATTGGTATCGAGGAAGACGAGATAGAGCTTTATGGTAACTATAAGGCAAAAATCTCCCTAGATTTATTAAAGCGCTTACATGACAAGAAAGATGGGAAATTAATTCTTGTAACAGCAATAAGCCCAACACCAGCAGGTGAAGGAAAATCTACTGTAACAGTAGGATTAGGACAGGCATTTATTAAGATTGGTAAAAAAGCCATTATCGCCTTAAGAGAGCCATCACTTGGACCAAGCATGGGAATTAAAGGCGGAGCTGCAGGGGGAGGCTATTCTCAAGTAGTTCCTATGGAGGATATTAATCTACATTTTACTGGAGATATTCACGCGATTACAACTGCCCATAATGCCTTATCAGCCCTTATTGATAACCATATCCAACAAGGAAATAGTTTAAATATTGATCCTAGAAGGGTTATTTGGAAGCGAGTAGTAGACCTTAACGATCGAGCATTAAGGCAAATCGTTATTGGGCTTGGTGGCCCTCTTCAAGGAGTGCCTAGAGAGGACGGCTTTGATATAACAGTAGCGTCTGAAGTAATGGCAATACTTTGCTTATCCAACGGGCTTCAAGACTTAAAAGAGAAGTTAAGCAAGATCATCGTCGCTTATACATACGATAAGCAGCCAATCACTGTAAAGGACCTTGGCGCACAAGGAGCAATGGCATTATTGCTTAAGGATGCGATTAAACCAAATCTTGTGCAAACATTAGAGAATACCCCGGCCTTTATCCATGGCGGCCCATTTGCTAATATTGCTCACGGTACCAACAGCATTTTGGCAACGAAGATGGCGCTAAAACTTGCTGATTATACTATCACAGAGGCGGGCTTTGGTGCTGACCTTGGAGCAGAGAAGTTCTTCCATATCGCTTCTCGATATGGTAATTACAAACCAAGTGCAGTAGTAATCGTTGCGACAGTTAGAGCATTAAAGATGCATGGAGGAGTTGCTAAAACTGAGCTAAAAGAAGAAAATGTAGCAGCACTTCAGAAAGGCTTCGCCAACCTTCAAAAACATATGGATACCATCAGCAAATTCGGGGTTCCGTATGTAGTGGCAATTAACAAGTTCCACACTGATACGGAGAATGAGTTGCAGACCCTAAAAAAACTAATTGAAGACGAGGGAACTCCGGTAGCTATCTCAGAAGTATGGGCTAAAGGCGGTGAAGGCGGTATAGAAATCGCTGAAAAGTTAATTGAAACTATCGAAAAGAACCAAAAGACTCATACAGAGATGTACTCTATCGACGAATCCATTGAAGCCAAAATAGAAAAGATAGCTAAAAATGTTTACGGAGCTGATGGAGTAGAATTTACTAGCTCAGCAAAAAAACAAATTGCTCAATTTAACCAAAATGGCTGGAACAAATTGCCGATATGTATGGCTAAGACACAATATTCTTTATCTGACGACCCAACACTGCTAGGAAGACCAAGCGGCTTTAAAATCACCATTCGAGAGCTTAAACCATCGATCGGCGCCGGTTTCATCGTCGCCTTAACAGGTGATGTAATGACAATGCCGGGATTGCCAAAAACTCCGGCGGCACTTAATATGGATATTGACGAGGCGGGAGTAATTAAGGGATTATTTTAAGCTAAAAATATTATGTAATTAAATCCTCTCCATCTTCGGAGGGGATTTTTATTCTTGGCTAAATAATATTGATTATCCCCAATTGTATTGGTAAGATAAGCTTTGAAGACTTGTTGAAGATAGGGTGAGAAAAATGATATTAGCGATTGATGTGGGAAATACCAATATAGTTCTAGGCGTTTATGAAAATAATAAGTTATTAGTTCATTGGCGCATTGCGACAGATCGAAACAAAACAGATGATGAGTACGGAATCTTAATAATCCAGCTGTTAGCAAACAATCAGCTTAAAGTTTCTGATATAGATGGAGTAATAATCTCTTCGGTTGTTCCGCCAATAATCTATACCTTGACACAAATGGCCAACAAATACTTCCATCAAAGTCCAATTGTTGTCGGACCTGGTGTAAAAACCGGTGTTAAAATAGATACAGAAAACCCTAAAGAAGTAGGTGCGGATAGAATAGTAAATGCTGTAGCGGCGATTGAGATATATGGACCTCCGTTAATAATCATTGATTTTGGTACGGCAACCACTTTCGATTTTGTGGATCAGGATGGGACTTTCCAAGGGGCAGCAATAGCACCGGGAATAGGCATCTCAACTGAGGCGCTATATCAACGGGCAGCTAAGTTGCCGAGAATTGAGCTTGTTCGACCCAAAAATGTTGTAGGGAAAAATACAGTGACGGCAATGCAATCAGGGATTATTTTTGGATTTGCAGGACAGGTAGATGCCATTGTTGAGCGAATGATCAAGCAGAGTACTCAGAAACCTAAAGTAATCGCTACAGGCGGACTGGCAAGCCTTATTGCTTGTGAAACGAGAACTATCGAAGAAATAAATCCCTTTTTAACCTTAGAGGGGCTAAGGCTGATTTATAATAAAAATGCAAATATAGTTGAATAACTTAAAACGCAGCAAGGGGGATCAACATTGGGAGATTATTTAGTGAAAGGACTTGCCTTAGGGGGAAAAGTACGGGTATATGCCATTAATTCTACACAGCTTGTCAACCATCTGCAGGAAAGTCACCAAACCTGTGCAACTGCTAGCGCGGCGTTAGGAAGAACGGCAACAATAGGGTCAATGATGGGGGCAATGCTTAAGGGTGAAGAAAAACTAACTATTCAAGTTAAAGGTAATGGTCCAATTGGTCAGATAATAGTTGATGCTAATTCTACGGGTGAAGTTCGAGGTTACGTGACTAATCCGGTGGTCAACCTGCCGTTAAACGAAAAAGGAAAGCTGGATGTTGCCGGAGCAGTTGGTCACGGGAACATTTATGTTATTAAGGATTTAGGATTAAAGGAGCCCTATAGAGGTAGTGTAGAGATTATTTCCGGGGAATTAGCAGAGGATTTCACTTATTATTTCTTGCATTCAGAACAAACACCATCCGCAGTGGCTGCTGGAGTCCTGGTTAATCCTGATAATAGCATCAAGGCAGCAGGGGGTTTCATTATTCAGGTTATGCCAGGTATAGTTGAAGATGATTTACTTTTGCTTGAGAAGAGCTTGGAAGCCCTTCCTGCTGTCTCAAGTCTAATTGAACAGGGTTTATCTCCGGAACAGATCTTGAAAAGGTTGTTTAACAATGAAATTCAATTATTAGATAAAGTCGCTGTAACTTTTAAGTGTACCTGTTCAAAGGAAAGAGTAAAAAATATCTTAGTTAATCTGGGAAAAGAGGATATTGAGGATATGATAGCGAATGAAGGTAAGGCGGAGATTGCTTGTCAATTTTGTCGAGCAAAATACACCTTGAATCGCAGGGAATTAGAGGAAATAGCAGGAAAATTATAATTCTTGGCAGGGAGTGGAGAAAATGAAGAGAGACCGTTTCAAGAATGTTACAATTATAATATTGATTGGGATTATCTTAGTAGGGCTAGGGTATTATTGGTTTTCTCAAGACAGGACAGTTGAAGAAAAAATCGTTGCCACTGTGGATGGAAAGCAGATTACTGAAGAAGAGCTTAAGGAAGAATTGCTAAATGTCTACGGTAAAGAAATGCTAGAGGATATGATCAACAGAAAGGCTATAAAATTAGCAGCTGATAAATATGGAATTAAAGCTGATAAAAATGCCATAGATCGACAATATGCCAATCTGATCCAAGGTTATGGCAGCGAGGCAGAGTTTATCGATTATCTAAATGAGCAAATGGGCTGGACGAAGGATCAGCTGGTTGAATATATTGAGTACAACATCCTTTGGGAGGAAATCGCTACGAGAGATGTTCAGATAACTGATGATCAATTACAAGATTATTATCAAAGAAACCAAGCTAATTATAGCGAACCGGATCGCTTTCATCTTGAGCAAATCGTAGTTGCAACTGAGGAAGAAGCGGATCAGGTAATTGAGGAGTTAAACAATGGCTCCGACTTTAACACCTTGGCAAAAGAGCGCTCGATGGATATCTACTCAATCGGAACAGGCGGGGATATTGGCTTTGTTTCGGCTGACGATACTAGTGTCGATTTTGGAATTATTGAGAAAGCACAGAATATGCAAAAAAATGAAATTGCCAAAGTGCAAACACTGGAGGGTTATGCAGTTATCCGCTTGCTTGAGACTAAAGAAGCAGTTCAATACAGTTTTGAAGAGGTTAAGGACCAAGTAAGAAGGGAAATGGCTCTAAACCAAATAAGCTCCCTTCCGGAAGTGTTAGAGCAACTAAAGCTGGAGATGAATGTGGAGATATTAGATAATCGGCTAAAATAGAGAACTATTTAATGATGTCTTTAGTTATAAATCTGATACAGGATGTGTATCCCTGATCAGATTTTTTTTTTGATTTAAGGTTGTTATTTTTAACGTTAAATCCCCTTTATATAGTAGACGGAACAAAGAGAGTGGTTAGGGATGAATCATTACTCTTTGCATCCCTTCTGTTAAAACTTAAATCGGGAGGAAAAGAGAATGTATACTCAATTAGAATGGGCAACAAAGGATAGGTATAAGTACAATGCTTTTAAAGTAATCAATGTGTCACCAACTCATTTACCTGTCTACGACTACATGAATACATCAAGATTAACAACTTTGAAAAATCAGATAAACAGTAATATTGCTAACTTAATAAATCAATTAGGGAGTCAATTTACTACAAGGCAGAAAAATGCTTTAACTGAGGTTGGGACGATTATTACAACGCAGTTTGACTGGTTGGAATTCTATGGTGTTCATGAATTTCGATTCGAAGGAGCAGGATGTTACCAGAACGGTAATGGAGTAGACGATTCATATAGTCCAGATGAAGTCTCAGCTGTTTCAGTAGATTTCCGTAATCTTGGGGGGAATCATAATGAGGCCGGCTTTCCTTCAAACTTTAACGATGGATTTGGACTATATGGGGCGATGAGCGTTGTTTATCGTGATGGAGATATTATGGCTGTATTTACCCGCGCTAGTACGTTACCTGATCAAATGGAGCAGGATGACACTGTTGCAGAAGGTACTTATTTCTTCAAAGTTGACTTTCATTATCCGCCAGGAGGAACCTCATATAAGGCATTAAGGTTGCATGTTGATGAAGCCTGCACGAATGATCAACTACCAACGGCAATTGATCATGTATCTCCAAGTGGTGTTGCAGATTCGATAAATTCTCATAAAGGCTATATTAATATGAGGGGTTCAACAGGTTGTCAGACACTACAAAATGATCAATTTAATGAAAGTATTTATACTAAGAGTGATTATACGAACTATATTGATCTATTTACAAAGGGAGAAATCGGAAAATTTGTTATCCGAAGATATGTAACACTTCCGAATGCTTAAATAAATAGACTTTGCAAAAGAATTAGATTACTCAACCCTCCTTAGCTTAAATAAAACACTGAGGAGGGTATTTGTAATAAGTAGCTCTTACTTATTCAAGAGGAAAAGATAAAGTGCTTCTATACAAAACGTCAGACGTTGTACATACAATAATATCTTGAATGGAATCCACTTCATATATCTTAATCCACTCTATATAATCATCAAATTCAGAGATTTTTTGGGTTTTATTTTTTTTAATGTCAAACAGAAACAATCGTTTGCCATTTACGTACACTAAATTATTATCATCCATAAATTTGGCGTCGTGCAAACTGTCAATGTTTGTTATTTCTAAATATAGATTATTTACAAATATGCTTAATTTTTTAGTAGAATCACGAGTTCTAAACATAAGAATTTTATTCTGATAAAGATCATATATGACATATGGGACTTCCCCATAGTTTAGTTCCCGAGATTCTAGCCTAAGAGGCAGTATGAATTGTTTTAACGTTTCATTGTTTTCTCCAAGGATATTAAGACTATCTTCAGTAAAAGTATATTTAATATTATTTTTTACAAAAAAAGAATCTGTTTTTATTAAATTGTTGCTATCATCATCAAATAAATAAAAATCCTCATTAGATATTCTAATATACAAATTATTATCAAAAGTCATAAGTGGCTTTGGGGAGCGGACAACGTCAAAACTTTTATCGATAGAAAACTCGTCAATTTCAGCATCTTTCATTATAAGGACTCCTGCTTTTCCATTTAAACCCTGAATTGCGTGATATACTTTACCATCGAAGTATAATGTATCAATAGATTCTACAAGGTAATCATCGTCATTATAATGATATTCAAACTCATTTTTTTCTGAACTGGTTATGTCCCATTTCACAATTTTAATTTTATTTTTTTCAACGGATGAAATGGCATAAACCAACGAATTATCAGCATAGAAAAAATAATAATAGTTTTTATCAATATTTTTGTCCAATAAAATAATCTGATCATTAATTAGATTATATAAAAAGATATTCCTCTCATTGTTTTCATAAATCAGATAGTTATCATTAAGAATTTTTGGATCATTAGCATTAATTCTCTCGACAAATATCCAATTTTCGGATTTATTAGGTTCAATATGCTCATTGGGTTTATTTGGGGTATCAACCTTAGTATTTTCACTATCTATTGTTATAGCATTAGAGGTATTATTTTCGTTGGCATTATCTATCGAAGAACTGCAAGAAGTAATTAGTGAAACAAGTATAAGGATAAACACAGTGAATAGCTTTTTCA
>Ga0209347_1001495_pt1 | contig 37303 bp, 36 predicted proteins | sample AutmiccommuBRH23_FD_187382 | JGI IMG/M metagenome (GOLD analysis project Ga0209347, IMG submission 187382) | Deep subsurface microbial communities from Mt. Terri, Switzerland - Autotrophic microbial communities BRH/23 (SPAdes) (version 2) | ecosystem: Environmental > Aquatic > Deep subsurface >... | reverse complement strand
CGGATAATGGGTATAGCCTGATACTACTAAGAACCGTTGGGCAAACGGGGATAGCTTGGTAATAATATCGGCATTAGTCGGTACGTCCCAAGAAGCCCCCACCTCTTAGGTGGTGGGAGTATGTCACTGAAGCTTTATTTTTTATACTTAACCACATGAGCAAAAAATGTACTGTAATTATTCTCTTGTCCATTTTGCACAAGAAAAAGCTGTTCTTTTAATTCTTCAAAATGGAATAACTGTAAAAGATATTTTATATACTGTTTTCTATGTGTGAATACCTCGACCCCTTCAGGTGACCTTTCAGAATAGTACATATCATTTGTTTTGCTAGAGTCTGTCTTTCTATCGTAATGTTCAGCCTTTACTGTGAATGAAAATAATCCACCCGGTTTAATAATCCGAGAAACATCTCTGAAAATTGATTTCAGATCACCAATAAAGTGAAAAACACCGCAAGAAATAATATGTTGAAATAATGAATTTGAATATGGTAAAGGCAAATCATTCAGATTGTATTGTTTCAGTTCTTTAGCAATGTTCTTTGTTTTACAGATTTGTAACATTTCAACTGAACCATCGATTCCATAAATCTCTAATCCAGCTTTAGCAAATAATGCTGAACTTAATCCTGTACCTATTCCGATATCCAACAATTTAGAATTGGGGGAAATATACTCAAAACACATACCAAAGAGTATTTCAGGGCCGTACCAGCCATACTCTCGAGCCTGCTCATCATATGAATTTGCATTTTGAGCATGTGATTGAACACTTCCTTGGTCATTTTTCATAACAATCTCCTCGCTAATTAAGATTTAATCTTATTTCTACCTTCAAATATTTCCATTTTGAACTAAGACCAAGACAGGTCCATCGCCATCTATTTCGAACTGCAGCTTCGTACCGTCTTTAGTCGTGTAACATTTTTTGGTTACCACTAGCACACCCCAAATCCGTCTTATTATTTAGATGCTTACTGTTGTTCTACGATAGCTCGAATGTCATAGTCACGGTATTCCCGAAGTGTGGTTATTACTTTCATATTTTCCCTGATTTTGGGAATGCTGTAATATGAAGTTTGCCGACCCCTTGTTCAGAATGCGCCATGGAGGGCGCAAACAATAACCTCCGGACAAGCAAAAGCATAGACTATACGGACAAGCCGAAATTCAAGCGGCCTGTCAATTCGGAGGAAAGGATGTGAAACGATGGCAGTAGTTGGGATGCCTTTGAATTCGACGCTGGTTGTCGTATACCAGGCCGGGCTTCACTTCGAGCACGCCTTTCCCCAAAGCCGCGCCTTCTTCAAAAAGATCGATAATCCCCGAGAGCAAACCCGTCCCGTCGGTTAGCTCAACAGGGCCGACCTTAAAGAGATATTTTTGAATCTCTTTATAAACAATCTGATAATCTTGTGGGAGCGCTTTGACACGCGCCACGTGCGCTCGCCACTTTTTTTTGCCTTCGATGATATCTTGTATGCTCATTTTATCCTCCTATTTACCTAATTTTTTTGCGATATTATTGTTGAGTTGCTCGCGCCACTTGTCGCGATAAGACTTTGCCCCTTCTTCGTCGGCCAGCGCTGAACAGAAGCCTTTGATATCGTCACCCAAAACCTCTTGGACACTCTGACCGTCCGCCGCCGTTTCTTCGAGCAGGCCAAGCACACCGTCAAGAATTGGCATGAGGTTGCGACTGGTGAAATCTGAGTGCGGCCAAAGATTGGCATTAATTTTTTCCCATGCCGCTTGATAATCAGCCGGCAGCTTTTTGGCTCGCGATTCAAAAGTCTTCAATTCTTTAGTCATGTCGCTGCCTGTGATTTTTTCCCAAAAATTCATTATATTTTCTCTTTTAACTCGTTAATTTTTGATGATACGAACTCCCATTTTTCCCAAAACTTCCGTAGTTCCTTGCGCTAGACTATGATATCCAATCTGCTCTGTACGCTTCAAAATCCGCCACTATGGACATGTTCCCACGGAGTGATAAAAAAGGGATTTTTGAGTTCAAGGTTTCTATCTTCAATCTCAAAAATCCCTTTTTTACAGGCTTTTCCGCGCACTCATTTATCTACCCTTGACATCAATATTACGCACTCCACATGCATCGTCTGTATAAAAGAGCTATATTTTTCATGCGATTTTAGCGTGACCAGGGTGGCGTAGAGACGATAAAAAGAATATTTACTTGTTTCCACCGTATACATATTTTTTAGGATTTAAAAGATAAACCATGGAGTTCATATTTCGGACACATCCGGACACCTTGTCGAGTTAGTTATCTAACTGGTACCCTTTTAAAGGGGGATAATAATTTCAAGGCTGTGGTTCTTTCTTCTAACAAGAACACATTAAAACATTGTATTATCGAGTGAGAATTACAACTCCATCCCACCCGAGCACATCCCTTAACTAGCACAGGCGCCTCTTTACCAAGCCGGTTACGCCCTTCTCCGATTTTGATGATCCGGGTGTCTGATTCACAACAAAGAAGTATTCTAAATAATTTTTTCATATTCCTGTTGAATAATTCTTGCCAGAGTTTCAGATGTTTGTTCGCGAGAAACTAACTGGCCGTTTGAAAGAACAAAGCTAATATACCTTTCATCAAGGTCCATATCATCAATTACGCTGGCAAATAAGCCTCTAACCTTTTTATCAATCTGAAGCATAATATTAACCCTATCTTCTTGGGCCTCGAAGTGAACTTCCAGTTCATCAAGTTTCCCTTTAAGAAACTTAGTTGGTGCATACTCGAACTGCTGAAACCTTCCGTTGAAGGAACCTGAGTCAGCCTTGAACCTAAAGCCAAGGACTTCTATTGCATCAAGTAGGCATTGGACATATAGGTTTGGTCTAATGTTAATCTCATCAATATCCTTTGCATCAACTGCATTGGGTATATCTAGATTTGTCCTAAACTGGTATCTAGTGGAGGGCGTTGATATTGGGATATTATATGGAAGCTCAAACTGAACTGGGATACTTATTTCAGGTGAATTTGCCTTAATCATCAGTTGTCTGGCAACTATCCCGCCTGCGATTTCCTGATGTATATGCCTTGTCTCTTCACCTGCTTTGAATCTTGAGGAAACCTCTAAGGATATCAGTATTTCCGAAATAACTTGATCTATTTCCCCACCGCTCACATAGACTGTTCCACGTACAATACCCCCAAGTTCTACTACATCGTTATCAATTTCAAAGTTAACCTTTACACCGTTAATACCTAAACCAGCTAGTATTTTCTTTAACATTTACAATACCTCCAATTCGTATTTAATTTCCTGTTCTTCCCAATCCCTCTATATCAATAGTCTATGGGGATAGGGCCACTTCACCCCACCCAAGCACATCTCTCAACCGCCACAGTTCCTTTTGCCAAGCAACGTTACGCACTGTCCTTTATCTTGGAATGATGGGGCGAACATTAATAGCCGAGATATCACCACATACTTAACTCGATAGACATTATGCGCCACAACCTTTTCTAGGTCTCCGATAAATTGCCCTTCGAGTAGTCGCTTAAACGAGTAGCGAATGGCGCCATACAAAAGACTAGCATCAGGTTATTTAAGATTACCTTTTGTTCATTCGATAGATTGACCAGAATCGCTTTCATGGTTGTTTTCATCAGACTTACCTCGTTCCTGTTCCAAGACTTCTAAGATTTGAACAAGCATCTGCTTAATCTTTCTGCCCCCTCTAGCACCCTACAGCCTTGCGCTAAAACAAGTAACGATACTGACCAAGTCGTTGACCATTTCTTCATTTGATTGCAGCTTTCCGACTTTTTCAACTGCTTCAATCGCGACGTTGAAGGACGCTGCAAATTCCTTAAGATAAGAATAGCCAAACCGAGCCAGCCGATCCTAATGGACCACATTACAAGAACACGCTTAAATCGATGACGGATGCACGTGTTGTGGTGGTGAGAAGGGCCCTACCGGAAACTTATACTTTCTAACCGCCAGCCAACATGCGCAGGGCCTTTTTCACCTGCTCTTCAGTCGTTAAGTCTCCACCATCCTTTTGACGTCCAAGTGCCTGCCTTGCTTCCTCCAAACCAAAGCCGAGAGCCAGTAATGTCTGTAAGGCTTCTGAGTGCGTAAGGGGAGAAGAGGTCGAGATCGACTCTCCTCCAGTTGGTAAAGAAACATGTCCTTTAAATTTTTCTTTTAATTCCAAAATAAGTCGAGAGGCAGTTTTCTTCCCTATCCCAGGTACTTTTGTTAATAAAGTTAGATTTTCACTTACAATAGCACTTTCAATTTGAACCGCACCGAAAGTTGAAAGAAGTGATATCGCTGCTTTAGGGCCAATGCCTGAAACACTCAACATTTCCAGGAAAAGTTGCTTTTCTTCTACGGAAGAAAATCCATAAAGGGCTAAATCATCTTCGCGCATAATCACATGAGTGTACACAACCAGTTCTTGTCCAGGACAAGACTTAGACAAGAGCCCATAAGGCACTGTAAGTAAATACCCAACCCCTTGGACATCAATCACCAAACGCTCTGCTTGGATTTCCCACACCTTACCTCGCAACATCCCAATCATCGAAATTCCTCCATTCTCCGGTCCAAAGCATAGCTATGAGCATGACAGATCGCAACGGCTAAGGCATCTGCAGCATCGTCTGGCTTGGGGATTTGATCCAGTCTTAACAATCCTTTAACCATTTGCTGAACTTGTTTCTTCTCAGCCCTTCCATATCCCACAACCGCTTGTTTAACCTGTAACGGGGTGTATTCATAGACTGGAATACCTAATTGAGCACCAGTTAACAAAACAACTCCTCGAGCATGCCCAACAGCTAGGGCGGTCGTGGTATTGCTGTTAAAGAAAAGCTCTTCTACCGCCATGTGATCCGGAGGGTGTTCCCTAAGGAACGGCACAATTTGTTCATATAACATTAACAAACGCTTTGCTAATGGCGTATGAGCCGGCGTACGCCAGCATGAATAAGCGAGCGCACTTAAGTGATTCCCTTTTTGTTCTATTAAACCATACCCCATAATCGCCGTTCCAGGGTCAATCCCCAATATAATCATCGATCGTCTTCCTTTCAAACTAATAGTTTTCGACAGAAGACGGACGATTTCCTTTCTTTCATAATACCTTTCTACTCACGCCACAAAGGTTCGTTTACCGTATCAATAAACGACTGAACTTCATCTAGGGAATAGAATTCGACCTTGGGAGCAATATCCGCCATCTCCTTGGGCCAAGCTTGAACATCTAATCCTGTCACAAGGACTCGGCCACTCGCTCCCGGTGTTCCTTCGATCACGGATAACACCCCTTGCTTGATCGCAAAATGATAGGTAGCCTTAGCCTCCTTCGTTGAAATAGATTCTGCGTTGAAAGGATTCGAGGTAATATCGGCATGATTTATATCGTACCACCAAGATGTTACTGCAGGTACAAAGCTTCCAATTCCCAATCCGACAATTAGAACCAGACTCATTACGATATATCTGGACATAACGAAAAACCCTCCTGACCTTGTCTTTTAGCTCTATTCTTGCCAGGAGGGCATAAATTAATCGTTATGCTATTAAGGAATTAGTCTTGCTAAGTGCCACGAAGCAGCACCGTATAGAATAGCATGGGAAAAATCACCTCACAAAAATATTGACTGCCGATACTGTCACGAAACTCGAGGACCATTTCACAGACTCGATATAACGATTCGTGGTTTAAAAGATGTTGGTATTCATCTGAAGGGTGATTATTCTTTTCTGATGAAGTCTGTCTATTATGATTCAAATTACATAAACTGCCATTTGGGTGACTTTAAACCAGAAGAAAATGCGCCGCTTATGCCAGAAAACCTCGCTAAGAAGATTAAAAACGGCGAAGGATGCAACAATTGCCATAGAGACACAGGGCATAAGAATGGACTAGGTGTTGATACTAAATTTGAGGCTAGGCATATCGCCCACAACCAAGTATTTGCGGTAATTATGGTGAAGTATAAAACCTCATTGCGTAAAATACTTAATGATGCTATTTTATAGGTAATTATTGGCAATGGAATCAATGTTAGATTTTATACCTGATGTTCTGTAAGGAGTGAGTGACTGTAAAATGATCACTGATCAGATAGTTCAGTCTATGACAAACAATATTATAAACTACTTTGCACCGGATAAAATTATAGTATTTGGTTCTTGAGCACGCCACGAAAATAATGAACATAGTGATGTTGATTTTTTGGTTATCATGCCCTACAACGGTTCAAAGCGAGATACTCAAGTGGCAATCAGACGTGTGCTAAAAGGCTTCGGTGTTCCTAAAGACGTGATTGTCGCCACTAGACAAGAAATTGAACAAAAACAAAACATCAGTGGTTACATATATGGAACGGCTTTAAGGGAGGGGAAGGTAGTCTATGAACGCGTCGGAGAATAAACAATTAGCATTACCTTGGTTTGAATATGCTAAGGAAGAAGCAAAACAAGCCATTGACATAGCCAGATGCGCGGTAAATGTATGTCTAGGTTTTTTCATAAAGTAAATTTCGGGATAATTGCTCCATCCGTATAACAGAAGGACATTATTGTCCCCGCCGACCTTATATGTGGCATTGGTAGTTGCCTATATACCGAATACCGTCACGGTGGTGAGATACAAGCTATGACTGCCGTCCGTGGGAGTGAGAAAAAACAAAGGGTAAAAAGAGGCTCGTCTGGAAGTAACCCGACGAGCTTTTATTGGTTAGATTATCAGAATTATTTACCATTGTTTTAGGGTTCGACCCCGTCACCCATTTTACACACTATTTAATCGTGAAGTCCCGATATATTCTGGTTTTCAAATTACTCCCCTTGCTTGCTGTCTTTAGGTCCTTTACCCAAAGGGTGTAATGCTCGCCCTGCTTATAGGTCGTAGGGGTTTTAGGGCTAATTACGATGGTTTTGTTATTATCTTCATAACTAAAGTCCACTAGGCAATTCTCTTCAATATCAGAACTATTTATATAAGAGACATAGACATTTTCTGGAGTGACGCTAGTTGGGTTGACCGCTTGGCTAAGCTTGATCCGCCATACCTTGGTGGCGTCAACGCTCAGTTCATCTGTTGCGTTGTTGAGGGGATGGAAAGCATCGGGATCTTCCTCATTTTTGACCGTGAATTGAATCGTTTGCTGAGTCTTCGCTCCAGCACTATTGGTGGCCGTCAGAGTGACAGCATAGGATCCCGGAGCTTTATCCAGAAGAATATACGATCCTTTTCCGAGCACTGCTCCGCTGGCATCCGTCCAAACTAAGTTCTGATCAGTTAATGATTCATCTTGTACATCATAGGCATCTGCTTCGAAGAGTATTTCTTCATTTTTATAATAACTCATAGGAAGGGTTAGATCTTCAGGGGTTAAGAAATAGAGTTCAGGCTGTTTGACGCTTACACTGAATGTGGCGCTAAGAGCTTCGGTGCATCGAACACCATCCGAAGCAATTACATTTATCAGAGCCTGGGATCCCCCTGGTAGGTCGGGGTCGCTGAAATCGTAAGTGAAGTTTTTGGTGGTAAGATCAGAAGCTATACTAATCCAATCTTTCCCATTATGACTGTAGAGGACTTCGTAAGTCAGAGGGTCATTATCAACATCCGATGCTGTCCAGGTGATATTAGTCTGACTAGAAACTGTCTGACCTGGAATGGGTGATTTGATTTCGACAACTGGAGCATGAAGGCTGACTGCTTTCTCCCCAATTGACTGTCCGTTATGGGTGAATACAAATTTTGTTGTTCCAAGCGGGAAGGGTACTATACAATTTTCCACGGGCACTTCTTCAAGTTGCTTAGGAGTAGTACCCATCTCTACAAATCTGAGATCAAAACTTTGGCTTCCTAGTATCGTACCAGCATTATTTTTTGCCTGTATTGAGTAAGCACCGGTGTTGCTAATAAACGAACTGGTAGGAATAGTATAGGAATACCAAGGGTCAGTGCAATCGACAGGGATAGCGTCATTTTTATTAATCCAGCCAGAAGCATCAACCACAGGGATCGTCTGCTTTTCTTCCAACAAACTGACTGAACGTTTCGATACTGTCGTGGAGGACGATTGCATTGTTTCTAAGGAAGGTAAAGGTGCAAAGGATGTAAATAACTGTTTCCAGATGGGAGCAGAGATCCAATAATCTGATTGAATACCGTTTGACCCCATGAAACTAGCCTTTTCAGGAAGTTGTTCACGACTAGCAAAATCGAAGGGGATTTCTTCCTTAATACTCGAACCTTCGCTACCGCTCGATCCACCGTAAGGTTTAAAGTACTGATTCGAGGCCGCGATAGCTGCTGAACTATCCCAGTCCGTGCCGGTCATGCCCAGCGGGGCAGGGTTAATGGACATGCGTATTGATCCTCCTGTATACTCGTCGCCTATTCCATAGCAATGGGCAATTTCATGGGCTACCGTAGCCCACATATCTTTATCGGATTCCGTAACAATATTCGCTGGCTTACCATACGTATACCCTTGCGTTGTGCCCGTAGCTCCCTGGCGATCTAAAACGAAGCCAATAATCAGTTCGTACTTATTATTTCCATTTTCATCTTTAACCTGCAGGTTACATAAAGATTCCCAGAGCTTCTTTTGTCCGTCGTCGGTCTTTAAGTCATATTCGATATCAGAGCAATCCAGATCCTGTCCTTGGACCCAGTTAAAACCTTCGGTGGATACTGGGAAGAGCTGAGCAGTATAGTTGCCCGCCTGCTTCCAGGCTCCGGTGACGTCCTTAACAACTCCACCGTAATTGGCCTTGACCGGAACTGCCAAGACATTCAAAACTCGACGGGTAGTAAATTGGGCATCTCTGGTTAATTCACTAGAGCCGATTTTGGCTGTGAATTTGTAATTACCTGCCGCCCAGTTTTGTGCTTCCTCCCGTGTGTTGGGCTCAAAAACAAGACAATTGCTAGGCTCGTTCTGTGGGGAAGGGGTAAGAGTTGTCACCAGAACCCCATTATGGGATACCTCGACTGTTTGAGTCTTGTTCTGGGTGTCTACGGCAACATTCTGGCTCAAACGAACCAGAATCGCGGTATCCTTGCCCGCTACCAGATCCTGATTGAGGCTGAGATCCCCAGTCTGAATATCCTTGATATAACTAAGAGCTTGATTAACTTCAATGACTTTTATTAAATTTTCTTGGGGTACCGTCTCCTCAGCTAGCAATGGTTTGGTAACCCCTGCACTGAAGAAACTGAAGATAAAAAAGAACAGAAATAAATAGTAATTAACCTTTTTGTGCAAATTATTTTCCTTCTTTCTTTTTTAACAGGACTTTTAATTAATTCCAGTCAATAAATCCCAAATTATAAAGTTCCGGCTGCTGCGACAATCATTCTTCTTTTCAATCCTCTCCTATTTTTCCACTTCCAGCCCGTGGTCTTTGGCAAGTTTTTCAAAGTCCTTATTGTAGGCATCCAGATCACTTCCGACTTTAGTGAATTTAGTAACCGCTTGATCGACAATTTCATCTTTCTTTTGCTTAAGGCCGTCAATAAGCAGATTGACCGCTTCTGTCTGAGCCTTGACAATACTTATATGGGTATCCTTGAGTTTTTGGACCTCAGTAGTTTTCGGTTGAAGTACTTCTAACCCGCCTTGAATCTTCTGCAAGTTCGGAATGACCCCTTCTTGAAGTGATTTAATAGCTTCCTCATCGTTCGAAGTCTTATTGACTATTGCAGAAAAGGTTTTAATCGATTCGTTCTCAAATTTCTCCAAGGGTTTTGTGTTCTGTGAATAACTTAGCAAATCATCTTTTATACCATCACCGCAACCAGTAATAAACATGAGCACAAACAAAATCATTCCAACAGCAACTAAAGGTCTCAACTTACGATAATTCACAATCTCCGTCTCCCTTCCAATTGTCTTATTTGAATATGTATATCTAGAAAACCGACCTAATTACCCCCCCTTTTTTAACTATGTTGTATCCTAACCCATTTTAGTAGTGGTTCCGTATAGCCCATTCTGGCAATTTGCTTTGATGAATATGTGTATTAGCTATGTTCACGCCAGTCATATACCCCCATAAGACGCTTATTTATGAAATACCGTTTTTTATTATACATTTTTCAATAGAAATATGTGAAGGATCTATAAACTTGCCCTAAATTCGACCTGAACTGTTACTTTCGGCATTCGAACGGTTCAAGTCAATAAGGAGGGTTCTCTCCTTTGACTTAAGTTTTCGAGACAAGGAGTATCATTACGGCATCCACCAGTTCATCATCCAGGGGAAAAGGCAAAGTGACTATTCATATCTTCAACCTCCTTTTTAATTCCTTTGTTCTACTTCTGCTAACAGGGATTCTATGCTTTTCTTCTTTTAAAATTATGGTACAGCATTTGTTTTCCCAGGGTATGATCCTCTCTACATAATCCATATTGACCAGACCTCCCCTGTGACACCGGAAGAAATTATATCCCTTAAGCTTTTGTTCCCAAAAATCGATACTGCTTTTTGCAGTAAATCTTCCTTTCTCTGTAATAACCAACGTACTGCCGTTTTCCACAGTAAGATAAAATATATCTGCTACATTTAAAAGGAAAATTTCTTCATCTCTCCAAACGACAAACTTTTCTTCAGCTTGTTTAACAGATTTCTCGATATCATTCAGTTTCTCTATGATATTCCTTCCAACCTTGTTACTGTCCTTTTGCCTGCTACGGATCCTTTGGATTGTCTTGTCCAAGCGCTCCTCAAATACGGGCTTTACAACATAATCCAGCGCATTGACCTCAAAAGCATGGAGGGCATATCCGTCAAATGCCGTGACAAATACTATATCAGTGTGCCTCACCGCACCTGCAAGTTCTTTTGCAAGATTTAAACCGTTCATCACCGGCATTTCAATGTCCAAGAACGCAATATCCGGTCTTTTCAAAATGATCTGCCCGAGTGCCTCCACAGGGTTTGTAAAACACCCGATGACTTCAACATCCTCATATTGACCGAGCATGTAGCTCAACTCTTCGAGGGCCAGTTTTTCATCATCCACAATTATAGCCCGCAGCATCTGACTCATCCTTTCTGTTTCGGTATTCTCATTTCAACGGTTGTCCCTTTTCCCATACCTGATTTGATATCCGGACCATACCCATAAAGGGCTTTCATTCTTTTAGAAATATTTAGCAATCCGACACTTGTTCCGACAGATTCCCCCTTCTCCCCAAAAATACCGACCAGCTTCTCTTCACCCATCCCAACGCCGTCATCTTCGACTCTCAGTAGGATATGGTCTTCCATGTCTCTTACAGAAATTTTTATGATGCCGCCTTCCAACCTCCGCATCAATCCATGCCGAACCGCATTTTCAACTAAAGGCTGCAGGAGCAGAGGAGGAATCAACAGGTTGATATTTTTGTCGATTTCGTACAAGACTGTTAACCTGTCGGAAAATCTCTCCTTTTCAATGGCAAGATAGGACTTCACATGGCTTAATTCCTTATCGAGCGGGATAAACTTTTCGGTGCTATTAAAGTCAAAGTTCCCCCGCAGGTAATTGCTCAATTCAAGCAACACTTCCCGCGCTTTCTCGGGGTTTACACGGCATAAGGCCACAATGGAATTCATTGCATTATAAATAAAATGGGGCTTGATCTGCGCCTGCAAAAAACGCAATTCGGCTGTGATGGTCTGTTCTACTGATTTTTTAAGTTCTAGTAGCGTCTTTGTGCGCATTTTAAATTCCTTCCGGTCAAACGGTTTGGATAGAAAATCGTTGGCTCCCGCCTCAAAGCCGGCCAGTATATCATCGGTACGGTTTCTAGCGGTTACCACAATTATGGGCAACTCAAAGAGTGAATACTTTTCCCTAAGTTTACGACAAACATCAAATCCAGACATTTTAGGCATCATGATATCCAGTATCGCGAGATCGGGCTTTTCTCCGCCCATCGCTTTTTCTAATACTTCAAGCCCATTTATGGCAGTGATGACACCGTACCCTTGCTCAACAAGTATATTCATCATTACCTGCAGATTCACAGGCTCGTCATCCGCGATCAGGATGGTTGCCGTGGGTTCGTCGGAGCATTTGAATCCAGACTCCCCTTTGTCTTCCGTTATGGACAGCTCGTATTCCAGAGGATTGATTATTACGGGAGAAGTACTGCTCTTATTGACTTTTTCACTGCTTAAAGGAATGGTGAACGTAAATACCGAACCTTTCCCGCCCTCGGAACGCGCATTTATTTCACCCCCATGCAGTTCAACGAGCTTCCTGGTGATACTGAGTCCTAGTCCTGTCCCTCCGTATCCGCCCCCATCAGCCTGAATTCCTTGTTCAAAGGGCCTGAATATGTCTTCGAGCATGTCTGTCGGTATACCGACTCCTGTATCCGATACCGATACTTCAAGCATTTCTTCCTTTACAACAGCTGAAACGGATATTTGTCCTGAATCGGTAAATTTTATAGCGTTTCCCACGATGTTTTGCATGATCTGTCTCAGCCTGTCATCGTCTGCTGAAATGAGAGGGGTATTTTCAGGTATTTCATTTTCCAAGGAAAGCTGCTTTACATTGGCCAGCGGTTTCAAAAGAGCCAGAACAACTTCAGTCACCTGCCAAATGTCCACAGGCTTTATGTTCAGGAATACATCCTGATATTTCATTTTCGAAAAGTCAAGGATATCGTTCACCAGGTTAGAAAGCCTCTTGGCACTTGCCACAATCAGTTTCAGGTTTTCAAAGTGCTTTTTGCTCATGCTTCTGCCATCCTCCAGCACGGATTCGGCAATTCCGATGATCCCATGCAAAGGAGTTTTAAGTTCATGTGTGGTATTGGCTAGAAAATCATCCTTGATATTGTCGACTTTCTCCAGTAAAGCGTTTTTTTCCTCCAGTTCTTTTGAATATACCGTCAAATCTTTCGAAAGAGTCTCTACTGTGGAAAACGCATTGGACGAACGCCTGGACAGAATGAAGGCTTGTGAAAATGTGAAGACAAACAGTCCCAAGGGGAAAAATATTCCTGTACTTACTGCAGTAAATTTGGCAATGATATCGTTTATTCCTGCAACCATAAGAAAGAGATATCCCGAAAAAACAAGCAACGCTCCCTCCCTTTTTCTCATGACTGCTTTTGTTAAAGAATAAAGAATATATATCATGCTTAGGATCATGCCGTAAAGATAGCTGTCTACCGTATAAGAGAATATTCGTGCAGGAGTGACAAGAACGAAAACACTGAAAGCCAGTGAGACAGCCTGCATTCCTTTTACAAGCCGTTTTGAGAACTCACCGGGAAATAATGAGTTAAAAAATGCAAGGGATACAGGCACTATCAAGTATAAAGACAAATACTCAATCTTGATAACCGCTTCCCAGTTTAATCCTTCAAAAAATCTGGTCAAGATATATTCATTGAAAGTCAGGTTCCGGATGGATACAAGCATGCAAAATAAGCTGAAATACAACGTCGAACGTTCCTTCCTACGTAAAATGTACAACCCGAAATGATAAAGGCTGATCATCATCAGGGCACCAATCAGGAACATGTCAAACCAGGCTTTAAAGAGTATGCTTTTCTCCATCTGCTGAGCCGAAGCAAAATTCAGCGAGTACCAGAAACCACCCTTTTGGTGATAGAAATTCGATATTTGCAAAACAAGCTCAACCTCGGGCTGTTGTGAGGTAAAGAACACTACTTTTTCAAGGTACTGGGCAGCCGACTCCAGCCTGTCCCTTCCAACCATACCGTTTGATGAAACCAGCTTTCCATTCACCCAAAGCTTGTAGGCTGTTCCCATTGGCAAAACTTTAAGACCGTATATTCTACCTTCATTTTTTACATTTATTTTTAATCGGTAAGTAGCATAACCGTCTCCCTTGAGTTTATTTCCATTAACCATATATCCGTTCCAGGACTGGGGAGCATGTATGTATCCCGTCATCTGCAGACGCTTTGATTTGAAATCTTCCGGCTCCAGTAGCTGATTCCAGTAGAACTCCCATTCCCCATCCAGTTTCACAGGGCTATCCCTATCAAAGTTCATACTAGTAAGATCTATGATTCCGCTCATAGCTTCAGCGTGAACTGTTTTCTGTAAGTTAGATTTAGTGCAACCTGAAATCAGCAAGAGTATTGCAAGTATAAAAAAAAGAAGGTTTGGAAAGATTTGTACTATTTCTTTCCTTCTAATCTTAAATATCCACCACATGTCCAATCCCTCTCATAACCTCAAATTCTATATACCCTACACATCCCAACCAACTTTAATCAAACATTCCACACGTTTTCTAAATATTCCTCCTAAATAACAAACAACATTTGATATCTCCAATAGCAAAAAAGCCAGACCGTTTAATTAAACGATCTGACAACAAACTTTCCTTTTTACCGTAGTCTCAGAGGGAACGTTTCATGGCTTTACCCAATCATTCCACTCCTCGAACTATCCGTTAGAAATTTATCATCTCCGCTGTTTTTACATATTCATAGACTGGAATACCTAATTGGGCACCAGTTAACAAAGGTCAATCCCCAATATAATCATCGATCGTCTTCCTTTCAAACTAATAGTTTCGACAGAAGACGGACGATTTCCTCTCTTCAAAAATACCTTTCTACTCACGCCACGTTTACCGTATCAATAAACGACTGAACTTCATCTAGGGAATAGAATACGACCTTGGGTGCGATATCCGCCATCTCCTTGGGCCAAGCTTGGACATCTAATCCTGTCACAAGGACTCGGCCACTCGCTCCCGGGGTTCCTTCGATCACGGATAACACCCCTTGCTCGATCTCAAAATGATAGACTGTCTTTGCAGTCTCATCGTTCGAAGAAGCAGAATCTGCATCAATTACCTTCAGTGCGCTACCTGCACGATTGCTATCGTACCACCAAGATGTTACTGCAGGTACGATGCTGCCAATTCCCAATCCGACAATTAATACCAAAATCATTAGGATATATCTGGGCATAATGAATAACCCTCCTGAACTTGTCTTTTAGCTCTATTCTTGCCAGGAGGGCATAAATTAATCGTTGCTGTTGGAGTACTAACGTCATGCATTTTCCCAAATAATACTACCTAAACGCTTTAATATTCTCCTTTAATTACAAAAAACGAACCCCGAATTGTTCCAGCTAGTTTAGACTTCTGCCTTGCAAACTTAAACTTCCCTTCTAACTCCTTTGGTACCTCCATCCCCTCAGAAAGCTTAAAACCAACGGCCCGCTTCTTAAGGTCATCAACCGTATACATGACGTTGACCTCAAGACCATCCTCATAAAAGACGTAGGCCATTTTGATATTTTCCACTTGAAAACGTGACGTTTCTAAAGGTTTGGCCGCAAACTCAATATCACGTTCTTCTTTCAAAATTCGGTTCACATAATCAAGGGTCTCCTGGCTTTCGTTAGCTGGTACAACCGTAAATTCATGCTTGTATTTGTTCATAAAGTAACGGGCTTCATTAGCACGTAAACCAGCAAGCGCTTCTACTACAGGTGAAGACTCTAAACCAACCGTAGACACATTTATAAAATCAACGATATAGGACATTTCCATCACCCCTTTTATCTCTTTATTGGATAACTCTGGCTTCTTCTGGATGGGTTTATTATAGCCTTAAATCATTCAAAAAATGATACAATTATTGTGGGGTCTATCTTATTCATAAGTTTTTACATCTCCCCTATTTCCTCCACACTCAAGACTTATAGTGGACTTTATTTATTTACTACGAGCTTTGTTTTCCTGTCATCTAAATTAATCACGACTATGGCTAGAATAACAAACACTACTCCGAAAATTTGATTTATAACCAATTGCTCTCCTAAGATAATTATGCTTAATATGACGCCTTCAATTGGTTCAAATGTGCTGATGATAGACGCTTTGGCAGCACCAATCATTTTTATGCCTTCTGAAAGCGCGATAATTGCGATTACAGTGGGAACCAGTGCAATAAATACGATGCCTTGCCAGACAATTAGATCAATATTTAAGTTTGTTTCACCTATAGCTAAACAGTATGCTATAAATGTTAAGGCACTAAAGGTATTTGTATATGCTGCAGTAACGACTGAATTAACGTTTTTAATTTTCTTTAATCCCAGCGCCAGTACATATGTACCATTAAATATTGCTGCTAAAATCGATAATACAATACCGATCATTTTGATATCCGAGTTCAAATCCGTGAGGATTAATAAAATACCTCCAAAAGCCACAAAAAGAGCAACAATTTGTTTAATTGACATTTTTTCTTTTAGAACTATCAACGCAAAGAGATTAACCATGAACGGGTAAGTGTAAAAAATCATTACATGCAGTGATACAGGTATATACTTGATTGCATTGAAATATAAACTGGTTGTTAAGAAATAGATCAATCCACCAATTAAAAACATGACTAACAATTGCTCTTTTTCAAGTCTGAAGTTTATTTCTTTTCTTTTTACAAAAATATATCCCCATAACAAAGTTGACGCAATTAGAAACCTGATGGCTAACATAAAATAGGGGGTTACCCCCATAGAAAAGAGAAGCTTGGCCACAGGTGCAGCGGCTCCAAAGCTAGCCGCCGCAATTAAGGTTATTAACGTCCCTTTTATTAACTTGGTATCTTTCAACTTAATAACTCCTTTTCGATAGTTCATCCAATCGTGAGACTCCCACTTCTACAAGTGGGAGTGGTCCCCTATGCTCTGCTTCGGTGACGATAGTCTCCAGTGGAGACTATCGTACTGGAGGCTTTCGTCACCGAAGTCTCGATGTTCAACTTTAGTTGAACGAGTTCACTTCAATTCCAACTTTAATTAATAACTGGAAGGCTTAGAGAAAATACCGTCTGTTTAAGCTCGGAAATTAGTGAAAAGTGTTAAACAAGTTGTTTAGTCAGTTCGATACCCACTTAATTATTACCAGGGGCAACGTAGTTAATGTTATAACAAGACAACACTTGAATCAATACCTTGGCGGGATTTGTAAAAAGCGCATTCCTCAACCGAGCGAGTGTCATGGCCGGAGCCCTTGAGGTAAACTCCTTTTTCGAAGAACTGGATAATAAGCAGGAATTTTATAGAGTACTGTCGAAAATATAATCCAGAAAGCATCACAGGCTTTAGCCTGAAAGACAAGCAAAGGATCAGCTAGTCTATACTATATTGATAAGCCATGGGAATCTTGAAGCCTAAACTACATTTAAATGAAATGAGGGGGAGAAAAATCTGTGAAAAAGTTGTCAATTAAAAAAGGCACAACCTGTATGGCATGTCTCCAATGCATGGTGGCATGTTCTGAGGTATTCTATAAGGAAATGGATATCAACAAATCCTGCATCCAGATTACCGGAACTGAGAATGGTGGAGAACCTGTGACCTGTGACCAATGCGGAAAATGCGCAGAAGCCTGTGAATTCGGTGCCATAACCAAGAATCCCAAGGGCGTGTACATGATCAATAAGAAACTCTGCACATCCTGTGGGAAGTGCGTGGATGCTTGTCCTTACCAACTCATCGTGAAGCCTAATGAAGCTTCAGTTGCATCGAAGTGTATTGCTTGTGGCATTTGTGCAAAGGCATGCCCCGAAGGTATGCTGGAAATCGTAGACATCTAACAACGCACAAGGAACCATGGTAGCTCTTTTAGTAAAGGTAGTTGATTGAAAAATTATATTTAGTTAGATAATTCAAAACATGAGGTTTCAGTTTATTTAGGAACTGGCTGCATGTTTTTTTTTATCGCGCCTTAAGGAAACATTGAAATTGATTGATATATCTAGACATAATGAATAACCCTCCCGACCTTGTCAATTGCGCTATACTTGCCAGGAGGGCATTAATTAATAGTTATGTAGTTAGGGATTTAGTTAAGACTCCACTTATATAAGTGGGACCATGCTCGCCTAAAAGTCTTCATCTGCCAAAGAATCCGCCAATTCAAAATTGGAGTACACTCCTTGTGAATCCTCATGATCTTCAAGTTTATCCATCAACCGGACCAACTTCCGCGCCTGGTCTGTATCCGTTATCTCGATGGTATTTTGCGGAATCGGGCTAATCACAGCTTCTACAATAGAGATCTTTTGATCCAGAAGAGCCTGACGTACGCTTTCCATAGCTTCAGGAGTGGTGTATACTACATACCCTTCCTCATCTATTTCAAAATCTTCAGCGCCTGCGTCTAGGGCCAACATCATTACATCATCTTCGCTTAACTTAAGTCCCTCGCGCAAGATCCTCAATTGCCCCTTTTCTTCAAACATCCAGCCGACGCTACCCGTCTCACCCATGTTTCCGCCATTTTTGGAAAAGATAAAGCGAATCTCTCCGGCAGTCCGGTTGCGGTTATCTGTTAAAATATCAATCATGATGGCAACCCCTCCAGGGCCATACCCTTCATAACGAAGCTCTTCATAAACTGTTCCTTCTGCTCCGCCAGCCCCTTTAAGAATTGCGCGTTGGATGTTCTCATTGGGCACATTTTCTGCTTTGGCGTTCTCAATGGCTATTTTCAATCGAAAGTCGTTAACGTCCCCCCCACTGGCGCGGGAGGCAACCACCAGTTCCCTGCCCAGTTTGGTGAACATTTTTCCCTTTTGGGCATCTGCTTTACCTTTTTTATGTTTAATGTTTGCCCACTTTGAATGTCCTGACATGACTAAGTCCTCCTTAAGCTAATACACTATTAAGTAGTTTAGCATAGGGTAATTTCCCTTGTAAAGCAATATAATTCGAAAACTTACACTTGTAGGAGTTAATCAACTCCTACAAGTGTAAGTATAGTTAAATATCTATCCAGGTATTGTTCAATTTTGGCTTCGCTTCGAACCTCGAATTAGTTTTGGTTAATGAAAAACATCTGTGCTCAAATACCGTTCTCCCGTATCCGGTGCCATGGCAACCACGTTTTTCCCCTCTCCCAAAGCTTCGGCAACCTTTAATGCGGCGCTGACCGCAGCTCCTGAAGAAATGCCAACTAAAAGCCCTTCTTCGCGTGCTAAACGCCGTGTTATCTCAAAGGCATCATCATTACTCACTTGAATAAGCTCATCCAATATAGTTTTGTTCAAAACCAAGGGAACGAACCCGGCGCCAATCCCTTGAATTTTATGCGGGCCCGCTTTTCCGCCGGAAATTACTGGAGACGAGGCGGGTTCCACTCCGATGATCTTTATTTCAGGAAGATGGGCCTTTAGAATCTCACCCACTCCGGTGATCGTCCCTCCCGTCCCAATACCTGCGACAAAAGCATCGATACCCTGAAGCTGGTCGAGAAGTTCTAAGGCTGTGCTCCGTCGATGAGCTTCCGGGTTGGCTGAGTTTTCAAATTGCTGGGGCATAAAGTAATCTGGGTTTTCATTGAGCAAGCGTTTAGCCTCCGCAATCGCCCCATTCATTCCTTCCGCTCCAGGTGTTAACACAAATTCTGCGCCATAAGCAGCCATTAACATCCGTCGTTCAACACTCAATGTATCCGGCATGACGACAATTAAGCGATACCCACGGGCCGCTGCGATCATAGCCAGTCCGATCCCTGTGTTCCCACTGGTCGGCTCGATTATGGTTCCCCCAGGCCGAAGTGCGCCCCGTTGCTCAGCATCCTGGATCATCCCCCAGGCAATACGGTCTTTTATGCTTCCGCCTGGATTAAACGATTCGACTTTAACATAAATATTGGCCATTCCTGATTTAACCATTCTTTGTAAACGAACCATAGGGGTCTGCCCTATCAAGTCCATTATAGAATTAACGACCCGCATATTTAATCCCCCTATTTCTTAGCGATTTAGTATGATTTAATAGTACCAATAATTATACCCTTTGTCAAACCGATTTGTTCAAGCACAAATTATTGATTTCTATAACTGATATCCGTTTTACTGCGGTTGATTAAGCCTGAGTCGTTCTTCAACTTCTATCACTAGTGCTTCGATCTGGTGAGGCAGAGGGGTGCGAAGTACTCCAACCAGGAGAATATTCCCACGTTGTATAGGGAGGAGTAGCTTGTCCGCTTTACTGACAGAAATTGCCGTTGCCATTGTCGGAGTGATTTCTCCCAATAGACCATAAACCATCATAATCGAAACTGAACCGACAATCAGATCCACCCGCTCTACATTGTAACAAATTGCGGACTCCCCTGAAGCTCCCTCAGTGGCCCCGGCGCGCATCATAGCTCCGGTTGCCAGGGCATTGGTTCCTAAAGCAAGTATATCCAACCCGGGCATTTTTTTGCGTAACTGCTCTACAATGTGTTTACCAATACCGCCACCCTGTCCATCAATGACTGCTATCCGCATAATGCCCTCCTGATTCTTTTTAACAAATACGAGGAAGGTGTTCACCTTCAAGCATGCCAACGATTCGTTTTCCTCCGAGAGGGGTTTCTAAGAGAACGAGCCCAGGCTTTCCTTCTTGAACATGCCCGATTCGAGCAGCCTCGCGCCCCAAAGGGTGTCTTTGCATGTTCAGAAGAACCTCATCCGCCACTTCCGGGGCCACGATAACCAATACTTTCCCTTCGTTCGCCAAGTAAAGGGGCTCAAGACCTAACATCTCACATGCCCCTTCGACACTGGGAGAAAGGGGAAATTGTTCTTCTACTAAGAGCATACTAACTCCAGCTTGCCCAGCTAATTCATTGAGTGTTGTCGCTACGCCCCCACGGGTAGGGTCTCTCATACATTTAACTCCTGGCCTATAAAAGGCGTCGATTAGTTCATTTAAAGGCGCACAATCACTTACTACCGGCGTTTGAAATTCAAGCCCTTCTCGCTCAGATAAAATCGCAATTCCATGATCCCCAATCGTTCCGCTTATGAGGATCTCGTCACCTGGTCGAATCTGCTCTGGTCCAACTAAACGATCTGTAATATACCCAATCCCAGTCGTGTTTATGAAAATTTTATCCGCACTCCCGCGTTCCACAACTTTCGTATCCCCACAGACAATCGCCACACCTGCTTCAGTGGCTGTCTCAGCAACACTTACAATAATCCGTTCCAAATCCTCCATTGGTAAGCCTTCTTCTAAGATAAGTGCCAGCGTCAAAAACTTGGGGATTGCTCCACTAACAGCCAGGTCGTTGACCGTACCACATACGGCAAGCTTGCCGATATTTCCTCCGCGAAAAAACAAGGGTGAAACCACGAAAGAATCAGTTGTTATAGCAAGCTGCTCTTGTCCCGGTAACAAAGAAGCATCATTCATCTGATCTAGGTAAGGGTTTCCCAGGTGTTTCTGAAAAAGGGTTTTAATTAATTCATGGCTGAGTCGCCCACCACTTCCATGGGCCAACATAATGCGTTCCATTAATCCACACTCCTCTGTGAGTATCTGTGATAAGCCGCACAAGACCCTTCAGTAGAAACCATACACGGTCCCACAGGCTTCATCGGAGTACAACGTTTGCCGAACATTGGACATTGGTTCGGATAAATCAGTCCTTTTAAGACATCTCCGCAACGACAACCTGGTGTTTCTGGTGAACGGAACACGGGCAACACAAATTTTCGTGCTGCATCCCAGGCACCGTATTCTTCACGTATACCCAAGCCACTTTGGCGGATCAATCCTATGCCTCGCCAAGACGCATCGACTGGCTCAAAAACCCGTTCAACAACCCTTTTAGCATGGGGATTTCCCGCTGCTTTGGCGACACGTTTATACTGAATTTCAATTTCCGAGCGCCCCTCGGCACGTTGACGTAGGAGCATCAGAATCGCTTCCAAAATATCCAGGGCTTCAAACCCGGTTACCACGCCTGGTTTACCATACTCTTTAGCCATAAATTCGATCGGTTCAATTCCGATAATGGCACACACATGTCCCGGATCCAGGAAGGCATCGACAACCAGTTCATCGTCCTCCGCCAACAATCTTAAGACTGGGGGAACAACCTTGTGCATGGATAACACGCTATAATTCGCAATTTCTTCATGCTTAGCTGTTTCTAAACTCACGGCTACCGTGGGGATCGTCGTTTCAAACCCGATTCCCAGAAAAGCGACCTCTTTGTCCGGGTTTTTGCGTGCTAAATCTAAAGCATCTTGGGTTGAATAAACAATTCGAACGTCCGCCCCTTCTGCTCTTAAAACCTGTAAGGTTTTCTCTGTCCCAGGCACTCGAATCATGTCTCCAAAGGTTGCCGTGATGACATTTGGTTGGGCAGCCAAGAAAAGATAACGGTCAATATCACTGCTATCTGTCACACATACCGGACAACCCGGTCCCGAAATTAAGCGGATACTGGGCGGCAATAACTCTCGAAGAGCATTTTTAGCGATAGCTACAGTATGCGTTCCACAAACTTCCATGATTGTAAACGGACTCTGGGCTAAGGCCTGAATCTCCTTGAGGAGGACACCAGCCTTGGCGATTAACTCGTTACTCCCCTTCTTCATAAGCATTAGCTACCTCCAACAACAATTCTTCCGTTTCTCTGGCACTTTCGTCATCAATAATGCTAATGGCAAACCCAGCATGAACCAACACGTATTCGCCAATCCCAACCTCCGGGACCAAGTCGATACTGACTAGACGTTCATTCCCCATCATATCTACTTGGGCAATCGATCCCTCTATCGTAACAATTCTAGCAGGAATGGCTAAACACATTTATAACACCTCATTTGCAATTAATAGTTGTCCGAAGGCTAGGCCTCCATCCCCTGGAGGGAGAACTCGAGAACGCAAAACTTTAATTCCTTGGGTTTGACAGTTTCGAAGGACCGCTTCGGTCAATAGTTTATTCTGGAACACCCCTCCACTCAAAACCATAGGGCCATTACTTATTCCTAATTGTAGCGCTAGATCCACAATAGCCTGAGCAATCGTTTGATGAAAACGGTAGGCTATTTCTCCCTGACTCACGCCCCGAAGAACGTCTTCTACTAATTCTTCAAAGAGCGGCCTAACTCCAAGGATAAGCATCTCGTTCTCCACTCTTACTTCATAAGAATAGAGTAATTGTGTGTAATCCATCCTCCGTTCTACGTCTTTAAGACGCTGCTGCCAGAACCTTGTCCCGACGCTTTCCAGTTCAATCGCGGCTTGTCCTTCATAAGTTACCTTTCTACACACACCCAGTAAAGCGCTCACCGCGTCAAAGAGTCTTCCTGCACTCGAGGTTTGGAAGACTTGAACTCCTGTTTCCAACTGACGATCTAAGATCTGACGTTCAAGACTAGATAGAGTTGACCAAAGAGGCTCAGTCTTTTTCCAGGCTTCATCAGCAAAAAGAGTTTTGAGATATGCATAAGCAATTCGTAAAGGCTGTTTCGCACCCGCATCCCCTCCCGGAAGCCCTAAGTACTCAAGATGTGCCTTTCGTTCATAGCCAAAGGAGTTCCCATACAAAAATTCAAATCCCCAGATGCAATGATCTTCCCCGAAACCAGTTCCATCACAGATAACCCCTAATGTTGGTTCTGTTCTGTCCCATTCCCCCAACACACTGACTAAATGGGCATGATGGTGCTGCACGGAATATTTAGGCCAAGGCTGTTCCAAGGCAAATCTTGTCAATTGATAGTTGGGATGTTTATCATAAGCGATCGCACTCGGTGTAATATTGACGACTCGTTGAAAGGAGCTTAGTTCCTGGTGAAAGCGCTGAAGATTTTCATACCCTTCCATATCGCCAATGTATTGACTAACAAAAGCCCTCTGCCCTGAGGCAAGGCAAAATGTATTTTTCAGTTCTCCCCCTACCCCAAGCAAAGGAGTCTTGACTTGGATAGTAGGCATCAAAATCGGCAATGGCACGTATCCACGAGCTCGTCGAAAAAAGACAGTTTCGTCCCCAATTACTTGAACAACCGAGTCGTCACAAGGATGATAAATATCTCGGTTGTGCATCAAATAATAATCAGCAATTCCCTGTAAAGCTTCCCTGGCCTCCTCGTTTGAATAAATAAGTGGGCGTCCACTGAGGTTGGCACTAGTCATGACCAAAAAATCATATGATCCTTCAAACAAGCGATGGTGTAGTGGGGTATAAGGAAGTACTATTCCTAATGTAAGTATACTTGGCGCAATGTCCTCTGGCAAAGAATCCGTTAGGGCAAGCTTTCGTTCCAGAACGACAATGGGGGCAGCAGAACTCCGCAACAACTCCTCTTCCTTGGCAGAAATTTCAACCTCATTAGAGGCCTTAGCGACAGACCGCGCCATAACAGCAAAAGGCTTGGCTCCCCGTTCTTTTCGTTCTCGTAAGCGACGAACGGCTCCTGCATTACGAGCATCACAGACAAGATGGAACCCCCCTAGCCCTTTTACTGCAATAATCCCACCTTGAGCAAGCTGATCTACACCTATACCGGGGAGCGGGCGACCAAGAGCATCACTAAGTTGAAGCTTCGGCCCACAATTTTCACAGGCCACTGGTTGGGCATGAAAACGCCGATCCCTTGGATTTTTATAGTCTACTGCACACGAGTTGCACATCGGAAATTCAGACATAGTCGTTAGTGCTCGATCATAGGGCACGTCCCGGATAATTGTATAGCGAGGACCACAATTCGTGCAATTTGTGAATGGAAATTGGTAATATCGGTTCTTAGGGTCGGCCATGTCTTTAAGACAATCACCGCACGTTGCAACGTCGGGCGAAATTAAGACATCCGCCTCTTCGTCCGCTTCACTTTCCACGATTTCAAACGTCGCATAGTTAGCAAGCTCTATCTCGACGGATCGTGAGTCAACAATTTGTGCCAAAAGGGGAGCTTCCTTAATTAAACGATTGTAGAACAAGTCAAGATTATTTCCTTCTGCATGGATTGTTACACCGTGGCTCGAGTTATTTACCCACCCATTAATACCTAGTTCTTCCGCAAGCTTAAAAACAAAAGGTCGAAAGCCTACCCCTTGAACAATACCATTTAAATAAATAACCTTTGCTTGTAGATTCATATAAAAACGACCAGCTTTCAAAGCTTCTCTTAAGATATTTCTATAAGTTATTTCGCCCTCTATATTGTACACGCCTCGATCTATGTTCTTCAAGGGGATGATACGACATTCTCCAGTAAATTGTTGGAACTAATATAATTCTAAAAACTTTTCATCAATTAGAGAGTAGATGTAAAAGAATCTTCTTGCAAATAAGGAATATTGCCTTTATGCTAGAGAAAAGTGTACAAAAATTAGACATGACTCTGATAAATTTAGACTCCTAGGAGGAAGGTTAAATGTCAGTCGTTAGCACCATAGAAGATAAATGTAAAGCCTGCTATTCCTGTGTTCGTAATTGTCCAGTAAATGCTATAAAGGTTGAATTGGGGCAATCAAGAGTCGTTGAAGAACGTTGTATCAGTTGTGGTAATTGTGTCAGGGTCTGTTCCCAAAATGCCAAACAAGTTGTGAGTTATGTCGAGGAGACAGAAAAATTTTTGGGTCGAGAAAAAGTTGTGGCTCTACTGGCACCTTCTTTTCCTGCTAGCTTTTACTATTTGGAGCCTAAAGAGTTTTTCGACTCACTAAAAAGGTTAGGTTTTACAGATATTTTAGAGGTAACTCACGGTATTGAATTAACAATACCTGCTTATCAAAAATTTTTGGCTACGAAGCCAGAAATTGCCATCAGTTCATTTTGCCCGGCAATCGTTGGTATGATTGAGCGACAATTCCCAGCCCTCTTGCCTTATCTGATCCCAGTTGATTCTGCGGTTTTAGCATCGGCCAAATATGCAGCTTGGAAATATCCCCAGTCTAAAATAGTAGTTATTGGGCCCTGTATTGCTAAAAAACAGGAAATGATTGAATTTAGTACAGGTTTCCTTGATGCAGTACTGACCTTTAAAGAGTTAAAAAGAATGTTTGATTCCCGGGGCTTCCATGAAAAGCAGGATCGGACCTATAAAGCTGTTCCAGAGGGCATTAGTTCCTTGCCACCACTTTTCCCAATTAGTGGTGGTCTGGCCCGTAACCTTGATCCTAAGGGGATTCTTTTTCGAGAAGAAGAGGTTGCCGTCGTAGATGGCAAAGAGGAGTCACTACTATTTTTACAAAACCTTACTAGCGAACTAAAGAACGGAGAAGTAAGATCCCGTTTTGTCGACATACTTTTGTGCAAAGGGTGTATTGATGGACCGGAAATCGACAGTCCTCTGGACTTGTTCAGTCGTAAACACTGCATTTTAAAGTATGCCCAAAATAAAGAGAAAGACAATTTGGGAACATTTCCTCCATTTGACTTAGAGCGCCACTTCACTAACCGCTATAACCCCTTGCCCGAACCTACTTCAACTGAGATTAAGGAGATACTGCAATATACCAATAAGATTAAACCAGAAGATGAACTTAACTGCGGCTCTTGTGGTTATAATACTTGCCAGGAAAAGGCGGTAGCAGTCTACCAAGGCTTAGCAGAAATAGATATGTGTTTACCCTATTTGTTGGAGCAATCCCGCGGAGAATTTGAAATTTATAAAGAGCGCTTAGAATTTAAAAAAGTCTATAAAGACAGTGAACAGTTTTTGATCGGAGATAGCAAAAGCACTCAAGAATTGCGGCATTTAGCCGTCCAAGCAAGTCGCAATGATGCCAACGTTTTAATTCTGGGCGAAAGCGGCGTTGGCAAGGAGGTCTTTGCCCATTTTACTCATTTTCTTAGTAAACGACGCAATAATCCTTTTATTGGAATTAATTGCACCGCTTTGCCCGAAACCCTGCTGGAATCAGAACTGTTTGGTTATGAGGAAGGCGCTTTTACTGGTGCCAAAAAAGGAGGCAAACGTGGAAAGTTCGAAATAGCTGAAGGTGGAACCATTCTCTTAGATGAAGCGGGAGATATGTCCTTACCTCTTCAGGCTAAACTATTGCGGGTTCTGCAAGAAAGAGAGTTTGAGCGGATAGGGGGTACGCGAACCATAAAATTGGAAGCCCGAGTAATTGCTGCTACTAACCGCAATCTTCAACAGCTGGTTAAAGAGGGTAAATTTCGAGCCGACCTATATTATCGCTTAAATGTGATTAATATCTATATTGACCCACTTAGAGAGCGTAAGGAGGATATTTCACCACTTGCTATCAGTTTTTTGCATAAAATTGCTCAAACCAAAAAAATATTACCCAAGATATTCTCGGAAGAGGCCTTAAATTGCCTAGTTCAATATAATTGGCCGGGAAATGTCCGAGAACTAGAAAATATGATTGAACGGTTGCTGTATACAGTTGAAGATAATGTAATCCAAGTGTATCATTTACCAGAGTTTTTAAGTCATGTTGTAGAGAATTATCCAATTTCGGAGATTAAACCACTAAAAATGGCAGTTCAAGATCTGGAAAGGAAGATGATTACTCAGGCCTTGCTCACTTCTGGTAATAACCGCGCGGCCGCAGCCAACTATCTAGGGATACCAAGGGCAACTTTCTACCTTAAACTCAAAGAGTATGGTCTATTAGTTTAAATTTTCAGTCTTTTAGTGTCTATATATTGTACATGTACAAAATATAGACACTAGGGATTCCTATGTAGCCTTACAAGAGCCTTAAGCCTTGAAACAGTAAGGGAATAAACCAACTGACTGTCTAGATATTAGACAAAAAGGCCTTTTATAGGTCTTTTTTTAGTTGGCATGATACTTGCATTTAATTTAAGAATATTCAAATAATTGGTATTAGAATATTATTTCCCAACTATGAGACAAAACAAATTCAGGAGGTGTTCTGCAAGTATGGGTAATTTCGATTTACTCAAAGTCAAAGGGGTTTCTCGGCGTGATTTCATGAAATTAATTGCAGCTACAACAGCAGCACTTGGACTACCTGAGCTTATTGTCCCTCAAGCGGCCAGTGCAGTAGAACAAGCTCTGAACAAGCCACCGGTTATCTGGTTGGAAGGAATGGATTGTACTGGGTGCACGGAATCAGCCATAGCCACCTTAAACCCTTCACCAGCCGAACTCATTTTAGACATGCTCTCCATTCGCTATCATGAGACCATTATGGCAGGATCCGGTCAAACATCAGAAGAAGCCTATCAATCAGCTCTAAAAGAAAAATTCGTTCTCGTTGTGGAGGGTTCCTGTCCATCCAAAGCAGAGTTTGACAGTTTCTGTGTGGTAGGCGGAAAACCATTCCGTAAGATCCTTCTTGAAGCAGCCCAAAAAGCTCAGGCAATTATCGCCATCGGGAGTTGCGCTTCCGAAGGGGCTGGAATTCCTGGAGCATGTGCATCTGGAGCCATCGGGGTTGCCGAACTTCTCAGAAACGAGGGAATTAAAACACCCGTTATTAATCTTCCCTGTTGTCCGGTTAAACCTACTACTTTAATTGGCACCGTTCTTTATTACTTAACCTATCAGAAAGTTCCACCCCTTGATTCGCAAGGTCGCCCACTGGCCTTCTACGGAAGTTTGTTACATGATAACTGTCCACGGCGCGGTCACTTTGAAAATGGAGAATTCTTAACTGATTGGAACGATCCTATTCAAAAAGAATATTGCCTACTTTTAAAGGGCTGCAAAGGCCCGAAGACTTACACAGACTGTGCGCAAGTATGGTGGAATGACAACGCCAACTTCTGTATTAATGCCGGATCTCCATGTTCAGGCTGTTCTGAAATAACCTTTTATAATGGCTTTAGCCCATTATACGCCAAACAAGAAATGTTTAAATTGCCAGGCATTGGTCAGGTTAACGCAGATACCGTCGGAACAGTTCTCGGAGGGGTTGCTGCAGTGGGTCTAGGGGTTCACTTAGTTGCTACGGCAGCAAGCGGACGACTAAGCAAAAAGGATCATAAGGAGGACATGTAGATGGCAAAAGTTGTTATCGATCCTTTAACACGCATTGAAGGACACTTAAGGATTGAAGTAGAAGTCGAGAATGGTAAAGTTTCTGAGGCGCATGTCATTGGAACCATGTACCGAGGGATTGAAGCTATGCTCCGAGGCCGTGATCCTCGGGATGCTACGTATGTTACAGAACGTGTCTGTGGAGTTTGTGCCGGTTCCCATGGTTGGGCTTCCTCTTTAGCACTTGACAAGGCCTTTGGGGCAAACGTTCCTGCTGGTGGTCGGATTATCCGCAATCTAATTGTTGGGGCTATGTATCTTCATGACCATCCGCTTCATTTTTATCATCTCAGTGCCTTAGACTATTTAGATGTCATGGCTGTTGCCCAATATCAAGGCAAAGACCCTGGGCTTATGGCAGTTAAAGCAAAAATCGTGAAGCTCGTTACCGCAGGGGATACTGCTCCTTTAACTCCCCGCTACAAACCGGATGCCTTCAGTGTCAACGATCCAGAGTTAGTGACCATGGCGGTCGCCCACTACCTTAAAGCTCTGGAGATGCAAGCCAAAGCCAAGAAAATGTCCGCCCTGTTCGCTGGGAAACAGCCTCACCAATCATCGATTGTCGTGGGTGGCGTCACTATGCTCCCCAACATCGAAGTTGTTGAGCAATTCCGTTCAATGCTCCTTGAACAGATTGATTTTATTGAAAAAACATACTTGCAAGATGTGTTGACGTTTGGTACTGGTCCACTTCTGCCGCTAGCTCAAGCAGGTGTCGGTGGCGGGAGTCCTCACTATCTGTCTTATGGTGGATTCGCTCGTGACAATGCCGGTAAAGATTTATTCTTTAAAGCCGGAGTCGTCATGGATGGTAATTTAGGCAATATCCTACAGGTCGATGAGAAGAAAATCACGGAGGATGTTCAATATTCTTGGTATAAGGCCAGCGCCAATGGTAAAACGCCCTATACTGAGGATACCTTGCCTGATCTCGATAAGAAGGGTGCTTACTCTTTTGTTAAAGCTCCTCGCTATGATGGTAAGCCAATCGAAGTTGGACCACTCGCTCGAATGCTTGTTATGCAGCCTAAAGGTCTGATGGACATCATCGGCAAGTATAATATCAAACCGGGTGCTGTCGCACGCCATGCTGCCCGCGCTTATGAAACCGTCCTTATGGCCAATGATATGCTCACTTGGTTAGATGCTTTAGAGAAAGAAATGGGATCTAAGGATTTCCGCATCCACGATACTGAGCATTGGGAAGCTCCGGCTTCAGGTCAAGGTGCAGGCATGACTGAAGTACCACGTGGCTCACTGGGTCACTTTGTCAAAGTTGCCGATCATAAAATTGAGAACTATCAAATGGTCGTCCCAACCACTTGGAATTTTTCGCCAAGAGATGACAAGGGTGTTCCCGGTCCGCTGGAACAAGCCTTAGTAGGCGTCCCCGTTGCCGACCTCGAAAATCCTGTTAACATAGTACGGGTAGTCCGTTCCTACGATCCATGCCTGGCATGTGCAATTCACCTCATCGATCCAGTAACCAACGACGTAAAAAAATTCCGGATTGGCTGGTAGAAAAGGAGGAAAGGACATGGTAAACCCATTAGACCACCCATTATTCCAGCGGATTAGCCACTGGATTAATTTGATCAACTTTATAGTTTTAATTGCTACAGGTTGGGCGATTCATTCCCCTAAGCCTGGCATGCCTATGAGTCAGATCCGTAATTTACACTTTTTCTTTATGTGGTTTCTTATAATTAATGGAGTAATACGTTTCTATTATTCCTTTTTGGGAAAGCATAAGGATTGGGATCAGATTTTCCTCAATATGAAAGATATTAAAACTATTTGGCCCCAAACAAAGTATTATCTGTTTATCGGAAAACATCCTGAAACAGGGAAGTATAATCCACTTCAGAAAATTGCTTATATTGCCTTACCAATCATGGCAGTACTTCAAGCTATGACTGGAGCAATTCTCTACTGGCCTGTTAAATTTGAAGGCTTTGCCAACTTCTTAGGCGGCATTGGGTCCGTTCGTGGTATTCACTACATCTTTATGTGGTTATTCATTGTCGTTATTGCTATTCATGTTTATTTGGTCTTTACTGCTGCCTATGAACAGTTCTTATTTATGTTCTTTGGCAAGATGAAAAATCAGAAAGGACAATAAAATGCATTCACCTAAAATTATGGTGATGGGGGTAGGAAACATCCTCTTGTCAGACGAAGGTCTTGGCGTTCGCTTTTTGGACGTTCTCAAGAATAAGGATCTCCCTGAAAATGTGGAGCTCCTTGAAGGGGGCACAGCTGGACTTGAACTAGTTCATCTGGTACAAGAAGTTGACTTCCTGATCATCGTCGATGCAGTTAATGCTCAAGCTGAGCCGGGGGCATTGTTCCGGTTTCATCCGGAAGACCTCAAGGTGTTTCCTGAACAATTTGAGGTTTCATTTCATCAAATCGGGATCATTGAGGTACTTGCCATGGCTAAGGTATTAGGGCAAGCTCCAAAAACCTTAATTTTTGGTATCCAACCCAAAAGCCTAGAATGGGGTATGGAGATCAGCGCGGAAATCGAAGCTCTATTTCCACGATTAACAGAACTTGTACTCGACGAAATTGACTCCATACAGCATGAAGGGGAATTTACGGCGAATCTTCCGTCTGACAATCCTTAAAGGAAATAGCTGCTCAATGCCTGTAGGGGCACTTCATGAATCGCCCCTACGTAACTATTGTATGCATGTCGAGATGAACTAATCGCTGCGAGTGGGCGCGCCTGAACGTGCTCCATAAATATTGCGTAAAAGACACAGGGAAGTACATGACGATGTACTTCCCTGTGTCTTTTTGTTACCCTAAACAAAGCTTCAAATTAATTATAGCTCACATCTTATTTCCCTGATAATCCTTGACTGCTTGTCTTAGCCAACTTGTCCACCTCTCAAGGCCATTTCCATTCCGACAAGAAACCTCGAAAATCTGAATGTCCGGATTAATCGCAAGGATATCTTGTTTCATGTTCTCCATATTTACGTCTGTAAACGCTTCAAGGTCCATCTTATTTAAAACAACCGCTTTAGCATTACGGAAGATCACAGGATATTTAGCCGGCTTGTCATCTCCTTCAACAATACTTAAGACTATAACTTTAAAAGCCTCTCCTAGATCAAAATCAGCAGGACAAACAAGATTCCCAACGTTTTCTATAACCATAAGATCCGTCGCTTGCCAATTAAACGCAGGCATTGCATTACTTACCATTTTACTGTCCAAATGACATCCGCCGCCGGTATTAATCTGAATAACCGGAACCTCGTGAGCGGAAATGCGATCCGCATCTCTACTTGTAAATATATCTCCCTCAATAACTCCTACATGCATGTCCACAATTAAAAGGGGCAAGGTCTTCTCCAAAAGAGAGGTCTTCCCTGCGCCGGGCGAACCTATCACATTAATGGCTAAACAATTATTTTTACGGAAATGTTCGCGGTTTACTTCCGCTTGGATATCATTTGAACTAAGCAAATTCGCCATCACTTCAATTTCACGACGCTTAGGTTCCATTTATTCAACCTCCAGACTTTCAAGTAAAAGTTCCTCTCCCTGAATGACTTCAATACCAGTATTTTGACACTTCGGACAGAGAAAAAACATAGTGCTCACTGTGAATTCAAATTGACAATTTCGGCAACGACCTCGCACCGGAACTCGCTCAATAATTAGCTCTGCTCCTTCACATATGGTATCTTTGCAAAAAGCCTCAAACGCCATCTGTAAGGCATCTGGTTGTGCATTTGTGAGTTCTCCGACTTTAAGTTTAACCTCCAGTACTCGCTTTATTTCATGTTGAGAGAGGGTCTGTTCAATTACCTCAAAAACTCCTCCCATCAATGACATTTCGTGCATCTGTTTCCTCCTTCATGAATGAAACAACTATCTTCATTTCTTAGGAATATATTTTCAATGTTTAAAGTATAAGGCTTTTAGAGGTTTCTATACGTTGCTAAGGCCATGTATCCTACTGTATATAGTTCGACAGGAGAGGTAGATATCCTCTATGAAGCCGAGATTATTAAAATACACGAGCAATTTCAGGTTGGTTCTCGCCAGCTATTTGATGAAATCGCGTAAAAATAATTAATCGAGTTACAATGCATATATTGTCAATTGAGAATTCCTGTTTTCTAGAATATGAAGGAATAGTGTTCTTCTTGTTGGATAGAATAATAATGTGTTGCAAGACAACTGAAAAGGAGGATGGTTGCATATGAGTAGAAATACACCTGAAGTTCCTGAATCCGAAAGACAGTTGGATAAACTCAAGTGGGAAGTAGCTGAAGAACTACAATTAGACGATGATATTCAAGAAAAGGGTTTTGCAAATATGACCACTCGTGAAGTCGGTCAAATTGGCGGTAATATGGTCAAAAAAATGATTACCTTTGCAGAGCAGGAAATGGCTGAACAGGGTTCAGATATTATCGACTAGAAACGTTACTATAACTCAAGTTAACCAACTTCAAAGAATCCATTTTTAAAATTAAAAATCTAAAAATTATTCAAAGATGAGTTAATTAATTTTAACTTTATTGAAAGGGACGATCGATTACCACGATCGTCCCTTTCCGAATTTCTATCTGCTGCTAAAGACTATCCATCCGTGAATGATTCATCTAATAGTGAGACTCCCACTTCAAGTTGGAGTGGTGCCCCGTACTCCGCTTCGGTGACGATAGTCTCCAGTACGATAGTCTCCGGTGGAGAGTATCGCCGAAGCCGTGATCCCTAAAGGAATACTTATCGGCGTAGGATAGAGTATCGCCGAGCCGCCTTTCCCAATAGAAACACTTAGCGGCGAAGGAGGTAGACTCCCTCACCGAAGACTCGATGTTCAACTTTAGTTGAACGAGTTCACTGCAAGCCGAACCGATCGCGCTAATCGAGACCTCCTTTTTATTCTGCCACATAAGGAATAGTCAGCGGTCCTAGCGGCAATATCGCAATACTCATTTTAGCACCGTACTTACCTAATAGTTCGCTTAACGTCTGTTCAATATCCTTTGTAGGGGTAAGCATTGCAATTTTGACCGATTCATTTGGTAAAGTGGAATAAATGTAAACATCTGCCCATTCCTGTATCATAGCAAGTCTTTGAGCTTCCCACTGATCGAACATTTGAAAAGAAGGATCATTAATCATTGTTAGTAGTTCTTGGGGAGACTTACGCATCTGTAATATCTTGACAAAGTTTCCATGATCGGGCATGCCTTCGCTGCATTCAGCAGCGCAAATGATCGTACCCCCTTGTTTGACAATCATACGTGCGGCGTCCATACCCTTTACGGCCTGATATAGGTTTTGATCAAGAGGGTAGCCTGCATTAGTTGTTATCACAACGTCATAGCGATTATCACATTTAACCATGGCATGTTCTTTGACATATGCGCACCCTATACCATGAGCCTGAGCCAATTCACCTGCAAAAACATTGGTGATCTCTTTTTCTCCATTCAATGCAACATTAAGCAGAAAATCCGGTTTACAAAACGTATTGACTTCCCTTGTCATTTCTTGAAGGGGATTATTGTCTAGAATTCCCCAGGTGGCCAACGGGTGTCCAATCATTTTGGCGTTATGAAACGTTAGGATCGTTTCAATCCCCGCGATGCCAGGCATAATACCCTTTGGTCCTCCAGAAAAACCCGCAAAAAAATGAGGTTCTATAAACCCTGTCACAATTCTGAAGTCGGCCTCAACATATTCTTTATTTAAGTATACCTCACAGCCGAAGCCACTTGTTCCGAGATGCATCAGTTCCGTTTTTTCATGACAGTGATGGTTAATAATTCGGACTGTATCTACAACAGTTTCCCCTAACATTTCAATAAACTCTTCTCTAGTTTGGTCACGGTGAGTCCCGAGTCCGTTAATAATCGTTACATTCTCTAAGGGTACATGGGGAAGTTCCTCAAGTATCCAGGGAACTAACTTTTGATTTGGGGTCGGTCTGGTAATGTCGCTGATCACGATGACAACTAGATCACTTGACTTAACCATTTCTCTTAGAGGTTTAGTACCGCTAGGATTACGCAAGGCACGCAACACTGCCTCACGATCGTTCTCGATTCGCTCCAAATGGGTGGGTTCAATAACTTTAGAATTATTAGGAACGTTAACGCTTAAGCCATTTTTTCCGTAAGCCAAAGTAATTTCCATCGTAACTGTTGTTACCTCCCAAATGTATTATGTTTTTGGTATAAAAATTTTACCCAATCTACAAGCTAATTATCCTAGGCTAACCTCTACTGAAACACCATATCGAGCTCTCCTTTTAGGCCTTATTATCCTTTACATTATATCATATTGTCTGATGGTCAGACAGGTTATCCAGAATAACCTGATATATATTCTTAGTAAGTCTAGAAGGTAACCAATAGCTTAACCCTTTTTTGTATTCTTATAACCGTATCACTTAAATAATTTTATGTGTATAATTGACGAAGAAAGCTGTGACGCTTTCGTAGAAAACTGTGAAATCTTAACTATAGGAGGTATTAATATGAAGGTATTAATTCTTACCGGAAGCCCTCATTCGAAGGGAACCACAGCATTGTTGGCAGATGAAGTCTGCGTTGGCGCGTGCCAATTCACAAGAACATATCCCTTCCAACCCTTGATATATAAGGAATAATGACGTGCGAAAATTTTGTCATTTCGCACGTCAATTTTTTGCCATTTAACCTTTTTGAACCTCAAAATGAAACCCGTTTACTATTACGGTAGAAGCCCTTTTATTTTTCTGAGACAGGTTTCCCCTTATTTTGCAACGAAGTTATGAGATGATTAGGTCATCTTGAATTAATAGTGGTGTTTTCAATGGATTTATATGTGCCACAAAGGATTTTTATACGAACTAGTTCGTATAATGTCTCTGCAGAGGACAATTAACGAATTTCGTTAAATAATATCTGAAATCGGCATGTCGGAGTAGTCTCATTGGCTTCGTTGATAGAGATGCCGAAGTACTACGTAAATAATTAATACGCCAACAACCAAGCCTATTATTAAGTCGATTTTATTTGAGCTAAAACCGGTAAGAGCACTAATTATCCCTATTACAATTGTCATGCTTATCAAATACCATAATTGCATAAGAATTTGCTTAAGACACCCTTGCTTTGGTGGACTCCACTCTGGCGGAATCTCGGATTTTTTTTGAGTTTCAATTGAAGTGCCATCAATGACGCATTCGTATTTAACTCCACCTTTTATAAAATGGATTAATAGTACGCATGTATGTGAGTTTATGTTAAAAGTAAGTTTATCTCCTTTTTCTATTATTGTCCTATACGAGTTTATGATATTGCCATCAAATTTCACATAGTACTTTCTTAGAAGTGTTCCATGTTTTAAGGTAATACCATGCTCGTCGCTTTCGAGTTTGACTATCCATTCTTTTTCTGCCACATTTTTCACCTATTCAAATTCAAAAATAGACTTATGTAATATATCTTTGTTCAGCAGTGAATGAAATATGCAAGCTGCCGACTTCAGATACAACAGAGGGTTTGCAACATCGGAGAGAATATGAAAGTAATAACCCGACGTCGCAAACCCTCGGGACGTTACCCGAAATGTCCTAACCAAGTATTCTTATCCTGCTCCATTAAAAATAAATCGAATGTGTATATGAATGTCTTGGGAAACGAGAAAAGACCCCCGAAATGGAGGTCATAAAACTTATCGAAAGATAGATTACTCGGTAGGTTGGCAACCCTACATCTCTTGAAAGACCACAATTTCTTATGGCGTGGCAGCTGCCCGTTCTGCCCTCAAGTAACCTATCTGTTCTTACTCTACTAAAAATATATCAACTATATTCATTCATGTCAAGAATTTCCGAATTTCCAAGCAGTATTAGATTCTATATATGTTTTTTGAGCTGATCGTCACTAATAGGATAATATGAACGGATACTCAAACTTCCTTGATTTTTAATTCTGACTCCAACAAGCATTAAGGCATCAATTCTTTTTACAAATTGTATGCTATTATCTTTTGGATGCAGACCTAAATAGTCAGGATTTTCGATAATATTAGGGATCTCTTGAATGTGTTTATAATAATCTTCTTCAGATTGAAAATCATTTTTGTGTTTTTCAATGTATTTAAACCTATCGTTCCATAGCACTATACTACCAGGATTTCTTGAAAGGTTAAGGAACTTGATCATTTCATCGGTTAATCTCCCTACTTCAACACATCTTACTCCACTATTAAATATATTTAGATCTAATTTATTAGCCAAGATTCTTTCCTCCATCCTATTTCGACAGAAAGGAGGAAATACCTTCACAAAATGGGAATATATATAATTACCAAATGACCTTTTGCAGGCAATCCTTCGAAGCAGGACACTTCGGGTAACTTCTAGAGATTCGTGAGGTTCCTAGATAGAGAAAAAGCCATTGATTAAAGTCAATAGCTAAAAGGAACATAATAATTCAGTGCAGAGTACAGAACCTCATGAATCTCATGTTGTACTGAACCG
>Ga0209347_1001493_pt1 | contig 37360 bp, 33 predicted proteins | sample AutmiccommuBRH23_FD_187382 | JGI IMG/M metagenome (GOLD analysis project Ga0209347, IMG submission 187382) | Deep subsurface microbial communities from Mt. Terri, Switzerland - Autotrophic microbial communities BRH/23 (SPAdes) (version 2) | ecosystem: Environmental > Aquatic > Deep subsurface >... | reverse complement strand
TGGGTCTGGCGCCAGGCGAGTCTACCCGCCTGGCGCCGATTGTTGACGAAGTCCCGAGGGGAGAAAGGAGGCCTTGAACCCAGAGATTCAAGAGCTTGGACTCATGAAGGCTGGAGATCGAAATGCGCCCTGTGAGTGGGGCGTGAGAGTCTGCGTGGACAGGGAGTCCGGGCGGCCGTGTTTTCATTGAGTTCCCACGGAATATCACGGATGAGGCCGCCACCGGCCTGATTAAGACCGGTTCCGAGACAATCGGAACCGGCATGTGAAAGGAGTGCTTATGTCAAGGAGGAGCCTGTTCATCGGGTTGCTGGCCATCCTGTGCGCCTCGGCCGCACCTGCGGGAGAGATCAAGTTCCACGTCTGGCCGTGCGCGCCCGTACCCCAGGAGATTGCGACGATTCCGGTCGTCATGGATGTCGGCTTCTGGATCCACATCGTCAACCAGGACGCTGTCATCAAGCTCAGGCAGGTCGCCATCCATACTTATGAAGGGTGCACGGATCTGCAGGTGCGCACCAACAGCAACGTGAGGCTGAGTTGCTCCATCTCTCCCACCGGAGCGATTCCCGGCACGTATTCGTGTTCGATCACCGGCGCCGATATCAACGCCCCCGGCGGGCACGCCAACGTCTGTGCCAGGCTCACCAATGCGAACCTGGCCGGCCGCCCCGGCGGGACCATGGACGTACACGTTGCCACGGTCACCATACGGGTCGTGCCGCGGGTACTGTAGACATCGGAACTTTCCGTCGTCCGGGAGAGAGTATCGGCTTGGCCATCGGCCGCGTGCCGCGTCGCCACATCTCAGTCTTCGACAGGGAGAATCATGAACAAAGGGTGGATGCTCGTCATCCACCCTTCGTTCTCTTCGCGTGTATGGCTACGTTTCGCGGGGGATTTGGTGCAGGACAATTGCACGTGGACGCTGGACACAGCCAAACAAGTTTGGCCGTGCCACCCCACTCAGCAGATTCGAGCGGACGGAGCAGTAGCCGCACACCTCTTCGTCCGCGTGAAAGCTCGATGCTCCCGTCAGGAAGGGTCCGGACAGGCCGGCGGTTTCTTCTCGCCTTCGGCCCGCGGGCTCGAACCGGGCGAGTGAACCGTTGTGATGCGGAACTGACCGTCTGCAAATACGATACCGATGATCTGAACGCCCCGGACTTGTTGCTGCAGCAGGCTGTTCACATCCACATAGAGTCTCGGGTAGTCCCAGCGAGCGCCATGGTCGGCCAGCGGAAAACCGGCGAACATCTTGTCCACCAACCAGTCGAAGCGATCAATCAGACGGTTCGTCACAAGCTGCAATACCACCTGCCCTTGTTCGAACCCGACGAACCGCATCCCCACCCGAAGAGACTTGAAGATCGGCCAGGGCGTCCTGACCCTGATCTTGATCTCCCCGTCGGCTATTTCGACATCGATCACCTCTTCGGGGACCAGCCCGTTGGCGGTCAGAGTACACACCAGTTCTTCGCCCGAGAGAATTATCTGCGCCATACACAACCACCTGCCCGGTCCGACCGCATCGCGACGCGCCCCTTGGAGATATCGAACGCTGTGCCACTCATCCGGTGAGCCGTCCTCTGAGCCGCCGGATCGCCAGGGCGCCGACGATCGCGGTGAAGATGACGATGTAGGCCACACTGCCCAGAAGGGCCGGCGTGTAATTGCTGGCGCAGACGGCCCGCGAGAGACGAACCGCGTGCGTCAATGGCACGATCTCCGCCACGAGTCGAACCGCCGGCGGCAGGTTGCTGACCGGAAACACCACGCCGGAGAAGAAGAACATCGGCGAGATGATTCCCGTCAGGAAGAAGTTGAAGTGATTGATCGTCCTGACGAACGACGTGACCAGCAGCGACAGCGTCGCGAACATCATGCCCGTGAGAAAGCCGACGAAGGGAGTCAGCAGACCCGCCGGGAGTTGAATGATCCCGAACGCGATCAACACGCACATCACCGCGAACGTGAAGAAGAAACCCTTCGTGCCGGCCCAAATGATCTCGCCCACGATCAGGTTGTTCACGGTGATCGGAGCGGCCAGCATGCCGTCGTAGACCTTCTCAAATTCCATGCGGATGAAGGTGCCGAAGGTGCATTCGTAGGCCGCGGTGAACATCGCCGCCGTGACGAGCAGGCCCGTGCCCAGAAAATCGATGTACGGCATGCCATCCATCGTTTCATCGATGTACCTGCCCAGGCCCAGTCCCACGCCCATCAGGAACAGCAGCGGCTCCAGGAAAGGCGGCAGGCCGTTGCTGAGCAGGTTCTTCGTGTAGACGCGCACGTGGCGATACCACACGCTGAAGAGCCTCTGAATGAGCGACGGATACGCGATCGGATTACTGCCTTTCATTGAGGGCCCTCCCGGTCGCTTTGAGGAATACGTCCTCCAGGGTCGATTGCCTGATGTAATACTGATTGCCGGAGAGTTTGTCGACCACCCCTTTGAGCCGGTCGATGTCCTCGGCATAGAACCGCAGAGTCCCCTCGCCGCGGTCCAGCCGAACGCCGCCGGGCAGGCCGGTCTCCTGAATCGCAGGCATGGCTGTGCCATTGGTGATCGGCACCTCCAGTACGTACGCTTCGATGTTCTCCCGCAGCAACTCCCGGGGGTTGTCCTCCAGGACCTTGCGGCCTTTGTCCATGATCAGGACCGTGTCGCAGATCTGGAAGGCCTCTTCCATGTAGTGGGTCGTCAGCAGGATCGTGGTGCCCTGGGCCCGGAGTTGCCGCAGCTTATCCCAGATCAGGTGCCGCACCTGCGGGTCCAGGCCGGTGGTCGGCTCGTCGAGGATCAACAGTTTCGGATGGTTCAGCAGCGCCCGGACGATAACCAAGCGCCTCTGCATGCCGCCGGACAGCTCGCGAATCCTCGACTCGGCTTTCTCGGACAGTTCGAGGAATTCGAGCAGCCCGTTGATCCGCTCGCGGGCCACGCCGCCGGGCAGGCCGTAGAACTTGGAGTAGATGATCAGATTTTGGAGCACGTTGAGCTCGTCGTCGAGATTATTCTCCTGTGGCACTACTCCCGACAGGTACTTGATGGCCAGCTCGTCGCGGGCAGGATCGTAGCCGAAGACGCGGATCGCTCCGCCGTCGCCGGCGTCCCGGCCGCTCCGGCCGTAGATCATCTTCATCATCGTGGTCTTACCGGCCCCGTTGGGGCCGAGCAGGCCGAAACACGTGCCCTCCTCGACCTCGAAGCTCAGATCGCAGACGGCGTGTACCCTGCCGAATGTCTTGTTTACGTTTTCGACGCTTATGATCTTCATGACCCAATCACCGGGCATTCCCTTTCGACCGACAGCGGCCCGAATCCACCGCGACCCTCTACGTACGGGCCGCCCAAACGGGCCAGAGCTTTCACCGTATTTTACACATCTGGCGGCCGAACGCCACCGGCAGCAAGAAAACGAGGAAAACACCGCTCGGCAGGCACGCAGATCCCTGTGGCGCGAGAGAAATCCAACACGCGAAGCGCGACGACTCCGCCGGCCCAAAAAAGAAGGACATCGCGACCCCAAATCCGCAGATCGGAGTTGTAGACCAACTCCCGCCTACGGAGGGCTCGCGATGTCCTCGACTACTTTCAGCGAAATCGAACGATACCGCGTATTACGTACGAGGCTCACGATGGTCGGCACATAATCTCCGACGCAAACGTGTCACGTTCCTGGTTCCGACCATCCGGTCAGAAATTACTCCTGGATCGGCTCCGGCTCGGGCTCGGGTTCCGGCTCCGGAACGACGGCCATGCCGTACAACTGAATGTCGGCAATCTGCATCGAGTTGGCGGCGGCCGCATCCTTCAGGGTCGGGAACAGAACCTTGTACGACGTATAGGGCTCTGCCTGATTGGCGATCACGTACACCGCTCCGGCTGTCAAACGCTCGACCGGCAGGGCCAGCGTGCCGCCGCAGATCAGTGTCCAGTTCTCGGTCTTTCCATCGCCATTGTCGACGGTGACGATCTCATCATTGGTGCCGTAGACCATCCAGACGACCGGGTCGCGTTCCGGGGAGTCATTGGCGGTGGTGATCTGGAAGCTGTCCAGCAGGGACGAGCCGATCGTCGGCGTCACGATGATGCCGGAGTTCACTTTGCCAAAGTTCAGGTACTTGGTGTTGGGATCGCCGTCAATGCAGAACTTCGGGGCCTCATTGATCGGATAGCGGCTCTGCCAGCCCAATTCGATGGCGATAATGGGATCGGCCGGTGTCAGGACGGGCGTGCCCTGAGCGTCGGGAAGAGCATAGAACGCCACGTCGGCGATCTGAAACAAGCTTCCGCCGTTGGTCTTCGGGAACACCATCTTGAACGACGCATACACATCCCAGCTCTCGAAGGAAACAACCGGGCCGACCACCTTGCGCTCCGCGGGCAACTCGAGAGTCCCCTGGGCGATGAGCGTCCAGTTCTCGGCGATCCCGGCGCTGTTGTCGGCACTGGTGATAGCATCATTCGTGCCGTAGAGTTCCCATACAGCCGGGTCACGATCGGCGGCATCGTTGGCTGTGGTGATCGTGAAGCTCTGGACCATGATCGGGGCCACCGGGGTGACGATGAAGCCGCTGCCGCCGCCGCCGCGGTTGAGGTACTTGGTGGCGGGATCGCCATCCAGGATCTTGTTCGGCGATTCCGCGGCCGGATAGCTGCCGCTCGCCACGATTCCCTCGGCATCCACGGCGATGATCACATCGTTGGGCCCCAGAATTGCGTCACCGAACGCCGGCCCGACCAGAAGGGCCACTGCTGCCAGGAAAAACAGAACTCTCTCGCGTCTCATCATAGTACTCCTCTACTTCCCCCCCGGGTTCTCTTTAGGACAAACACACCGTCCGTCCGTTGCACACCATCCTCATGCTGTGACACCTTTGGCCTTCGATCCATAGCACTTGTCATCCAGTATAAGGATGCCCCCCACCCGCCGTCAAGTCAATTTCGGCGGATTCAGGCCCCTAACCGCGGAGGGACAGTCCCGATCCTCGACCTCCGGGCTGCCGCGACACATCCCGTCGCCAAGCCTATCACGCAGGCTCCGCGAGCAGTGCGCAACTGCGGGCTCGACCCGCTTCCTGGCCCTCCCAGCCAGGGAATGCCGCAGGCCCCCTCTGCCGGGTGTGCCGGCCGGACCGTGTGCGACTGCATTTCGTGGGGTCGTTGGCTGGAGACACAGGCTGTCACTCATAGGGCCTCAAAAATGGGAGTCGGGCGAGGATGCCCAACCTACCCAGAGTACGCGTCGAAGCCCTCTTCACAGGGCGGGCGTCCTCGCCCGCCTATCGGAGGGAGCCGGGCCCACAAAACGTAGTCGCACACGCCGGACACGGGCTCCGGATAAAGGCTTGATCTTGTGAACAGAAATGGTATGCTGTCGGTAAGATCAGGGGAGATACGACATAAGTGTCCCGCTCCTGGATGTAGTTTTCGGCAGAATGACACTTCGCGATTGCGCGAAACCTCTCGAAAGCCACCTCTCAGAACGCGCTCCAATTGGTCTTTCGAGGTTTTTTATGCACGAAAATAGGGTACCGTCGCTGAAAATAAGGAATCTGGAAATCTGCCCGCCCGTGATCCAGGGAGGAATGGGCGTTCGCGTGTCGGGGGCGAACCTCGCTGCCGCCGTGGCAAACACCGGCTGCGCGGGGGTCATCGCCAGCGCCGGACTGGGCTTTTTCGAAAGCCTCCGCGGCGCCGACGCCCGAAAACTGGGTGAAGAGGTCTTCCGGGAGGAGATCCGCAAGGCCAGGCGTCTGACGAGCGGGCCCATTGGCGTCAATATCATGGTGGCCCTGACGGATTATGAGACGCTCGTCCAAGCCGCCGTCGAGGAAAAGGCCGATATGATCATCTCCGGCGCGGGCCTGCCGCTGAGCCTGCCCGGCTCCGTCGCCGGCAGCGACATCAGCCTGATCCCCATCGTCTCCTCGGCCCGGACGTTCCGCATCATCTGCCGGCGGTGGCTGGATCGCTTCAATCGCCTGCCCGACGCGGTGGTCGTGGAAGGCCCGATGGCCGGCGGCCACCTGGGCTACTCGCCGGAGAGCATCGCCGACAAGACCGCCGCGACGGTGGAGCAGACGGTGGTCGAGGTCGTGGAGGTGGCGAACTCCTTCACGCCGCACATTCCCGTCATCGCCGCCGGCGGAATCTTCGACGGCTGGGACATCGCCCGGTTTCTCGCGATGGGCGCCTCCGGCGTCCAGATGGCGACGCGCTTCGTCTGCACGGACGAGTGCGACGTGCATGACAACTTCAAGAAAGCCTACCTCGACGCCCGCGAGCAAGACATCACGATCATCAACAGCCCCGTCGGGCTGCCGGGCAGGGTCATCAACAACGAATTCGTCGCCCAGATCAAGCAGGGCAAGACCGTGCCCTTCACCTGCAAATATCATTGCCTGCGGAGCTGCGACCCCCGCAAGGCCCCCTACTGCATCGCCGAGGTCCTGACGAAGGCCGCCCAGGGCAAACTGGACGAGTCCTTCGCCTTCGCCGGCTCCAACGCACACCGGTGTACCGAGGTCGTCCCGGTCAAGACGCTCGTGGAGACCCTGACGAAGGAGTTGGCCGAGGCCCTCGCCCGCGAACCGGCCCGCCCGGCCGTCGACGCCGCCTGACAACCCGGCGAAGAATGGATCAAGAATACGACCCCAGACAGATACGCCGTCCACTCTACCGGGCGATCGGCCAATCCGTTTGGAGTCCCGCCTTCAGGCGGTTTTGAAAGTCTTGCGGCGCAGCCGGCTCCTCTCCCGCCACCTCGGGGTTTTACAGGCCGTTCGGACTGTTGGACCCGCGTAAACGCGGAACTCCGAACAGCGCGAGCCCAACGTACGCCGCGCACCCGATCAAAGGGATCTGCGTGCTAACGCCAACCCCGAGGATGGCGAGGCCCATGGCCATCCCAATGACGCGGCCGTGGCGGCGGCCCCGGAACATGAATCACCTCGACCACCCGGTGCGGCGGAGCGGGCACGACGCAGACCTCCGGCGGCCCATACTCTTCGCAGTCGATGACCACGCAGCCCCCAAGCCAGAGCATGGAGACGGCAACGACAGCAACCAACGCGATTCTCTTCATAATCCAATCTCCCGGATCAGCAACATCGGCGAAGATGCCCCGTCCACAAAGTAAAGGCACCCCGCCGCCCGTCGGTAACGAAGCACAACAGCCGCCGGCTGCGGTCCACCCCGTTCGGAGTCCCGCCTTTAGGCGGATTCGAGAGTCCTCCGGCGCAGCCGGCTCCTCTCCTGTGACTTCGGGACTGTAGAAGCCATGCGGAGTGCTTTGACCCGCCTGAAGGCCGAACTCCAAACGGGACCAGTCCCAGACATGCGGACCAGCTTGGAGTGGTGAGTCGAGCCGGATCGACTGAAGACCGGTTGCGGGTGCGAAGCTCGTTTCGTCCAACGGTTGCGTCGGCCGAGCGTCAGCCCACGCCCCACGCAACCGAATCCTGTCGCACAACTTCCCTCGCCCCCCCTTCCCGTTTTTCACAGTTGCCCTCCCGGCCGATTTCGGGCACAATAGCCCGGCAAAGGAGCGGACCTCGCGTCGCCGCCGTCGGCAGTCGCGGGCCCTGGTGGAATCACAAAGACAAGCCGCAATCGCGGCTGGAGGCGGCAATGACGGTAGATGATACGTATCGCAAGGCAGAGGAAAGAATCCGCCGTACGCGACAGGAGGGAGCGAGCGGGCTTAATCTCTCTGACCTTGATCTCACCGAATTGCCCGATTCGTTAAGGGAGCTTACACAACTCCGAAGGCTATCTGTATCGGGCAACCACTTGACATCACTACCCGAATGGGGATACAACAGACTGGTCGAACTCCGGAGCCTGAATCTGGGGAACAACCAACTGACGGTATTGCCGAACTGGATAGGCGAACTGACGCAACTCCAGAGACTTGACGTATCCCACAACCAACTATCTGCACTACCTGGCCGCATGGGCAAACTGACCCAGCTTCAGGGCCTCGACGTGTCACGGAATCAACTCCTGACGCTGCCTGAGTCGCTGGGCCAACTAATCCAACTCCGAGATCTCAATGTCTGGGCCAACCGACTGGTGTCACTCCCAGAGGCAGTGCGCCACCTGACGTGCCTTGAGCGTCTTGACGTAGCAGGCAACCAACTGACTGCGCTCCCGGAATGGTTAGGCCAATTGACCAAGCTTCAACGTCTCAACGCGGCAGGTAACCAACTGAAGACGTTCGTAGAATCGCTGAGTCATCTGACACATCTCGTGCGTTTTCACTTGTCTGGGAACCAATTAACAGTACTACCGGAATGGTTGGGCCGGTTGCCCCAACTCGAAAGCTTATCCTTACGCGATAACAGACTGACGGAACTACCGGAGTGTCTGGGCCAGCTGGCGCGACTACAGAGCCTTGATGCATCGCGCAACCGACTGGTGTCATTACCCAAATGGCTCGCGAAGTTGGCTCGTCCTATCGAGCTGTGTCTTGAGGATAATCCTGGGCTTCAACTCCCTGTCGAGATCATCGAGTCCCGCAATTCTGAGAAGATCGCAGACTACTACTTCCGCGCGGTCGCCCCTGGGCAAGGGCAGGCTCTTAATGAGTTCAAGCTTATTCTCGTCGGTCGCGGCGGTGTGGGGAAGACAACTTTGGTGCATCGGCTGGCCACGGGCGAGTTTAAGGAATTCAAGCGCACGCCCGGCATCAACATCACCCGCTGGCCGATGGAGATCGGCGGCAAGACCGTGCGAGCCCATGTATGGGACTTCGGCGGACAGGAGATCCTGCACGGCACACACCGGTTCTTCATGACCGAGCGGGCGCTATACCTCGTCCTGATCTCCGGGCGTGAGGGGACCGAGGACCACGACGCCGAGTACTGGCTCTCCCTCGTCCGATCCTTCGCCGGCGATGTTCCTGTGGTCGTCCTGCTGAACAAATGGGACGATCTTCATTTCGAGCTCAACCGCGAGCAACTCTGCCGCAAGTACGGCCAAGACCTCGTCTTTCTCGAAACCGATGCCAAGACCGATCGCGGCATGCACCGCCTCGACCAGCAGATTCGCCGCCTTGCGAAGAAGTTGCCCGGCCTGAAGGCCGCCTGGCCGACTGCGTGGCACGACATCAAGACCCGCTTGCCTGAGCAGAAGAAGAACTACCTGACGTTCGCGGAGTTCTGCACGTTCTGCTGCGATTGCGGAATCCCCGACGGCAGGGATCACGAGTTGCTCGCGGAGAGCCTGCACGATCTGGGCCTCATGCTCGCGTATCGGCGCGACGAAACCTTGCGGGACATCGGCGTGCTCAATCCGGAATGGGTGACACAGGGCATTTACCGAATGCTCACGGCGCCCGTGTTGCAGAACGCCGGCGGGGAATTCACCGTGAAAACCTTCGCCGACGTTCTGCCGCCACGAAAGTACCCGGTCCAGTTGCATCCGTATTTGCTCGCCCTGATGCGCAAGTTCAGCCTGTGCCATCCGCTGGACGACAAGGGCGAGAAGCACCTGATCCCCCAACTGCTCACGAAGACCGAAGACCCGTCGCTCGACGCCGCCTTCCCGGCCGACCAGTGCCTCGGATTCGTCTACCGCTACGACGCCGTCCTGCCGGAGGGCTTGTTCCCCCGGTTCATCGTCGAGACCTACGTACACCACGAGCCGAAATTCGTCTGGCGAACGGGCGTCGTGCTGCAGCGCGCCAACTGCCGTGCCCTGGTCCGTGGCGATATTCAGGGCCGAACAATCACCATCCGCGTGACGGGTCCCGGCGGCAGCCGACGCGAGCTATTGGGCATCATCCGAGAGCATTTCGAACGCATTCACCGTAGCTATGAGAAGCTGCCCGTCACACCCGTGGTGCCGATCCCCGGCCATCCCGAAGCCGACGTGGAGCACGAACGACTGCTCATCTTCGAGCGGTCGCGACGAGACACAATTCCTGTGACAATCGGCAACGAAGTGAAGGATTTCTCCGTGAAGCAGCTTCTCGATGGCGTCGATCTGCCGGGGGTGTCCCGTGTTCCCGCGAGAGAACGTCGCGGGATCGATGGGTCGCCTTCGCTATTCGTCAGCTACTCGCACAAGGACGACCGGTTCCGCGACCAATTCGTTGGATCGCTCACCGCCTACGAACGCAAAGGCGAACTTACGGTCTGGGACGATACGAAGATCGTTCCGGGCCAGAAGTGGGAGCCGGAGATTCTCGGCAAGCTCGAACGGGCGGATATCATCGTGCTGCTCCTGAGCACGGATTTCATCCGTTCGGACTACTGCGTGCAAAAAGAGATGAAACGGGCCATCGAGCGGGACGCCGCAGGCGAATGCGCGATCATTCCCATCGTGATCAGGGCGTGTCGCTTCGAGAAACTCGAAGTGGGCCAAATCCAGGCGATTCGCCCCGGCGGCAACGCGATCAAGCAACACAGGGACCGCGACGCCGCCTGGATGGAGGTGACGAGGCAACTCGACCGCGTCCTCGCCGATTTGCGGAAACGACGAGGACATTGAGCGGCAATTCCGCAGGTTCCTCGCGTCCCCCCCCCGGGGGCCCTGCCCCCAGACCCCCGCCATTTTTCGCTTTGGGCCAGCAGCATGATGCCCGCTATGCAGGCGTCGAAGCGTGGAACCGTCCGGAAGAGGCCTCCATGCATCCACGCTTGCCCGCATCTACGCTTCCACTCTGCTGTCATGCTGCTGGCGCAAAGCGGTAAATGTCCCACGCACGACCGCTTCGGGCGTGCCTCCGAATGCCACCCAGGATATGAATCCCCGGAAACGCCCGCCCTATTCAGGCCGTATTGAAGTCCGGAATACCTCCATATTTCGCTTGACCAAGAACAGCCACCACTATATGATAGTCACGCAACGATTGAACCGCCATCACGTTTGAATCATAGAATGATCGGGTTGTCAGTCCGGAGAGGCTTGTCATGACCGATGAAGCGAATGTCCCCAAAGCTCCAACGCAATGTGATGAATCCCGTGTGAATCATTCACCATTGTGGTGTTCTGTCATTACGGCATTGTCCCCCTGCCCACCGCCCGGGCCACGGGCGGGACGAACGTGCGAAACAAAGCCAATTTCCCGCCGGTCGCACGAGCGGCAACCTACGCGGGCGACAGGGGTTACGAGGATTTCACCAGTGCGCGAGTCGCCGCGAAACGAAGCCAATTGGCTTCGTTTCGACAGACGTAGGCTGGATCGCGCGGAGGCCGAACCTTGACGGGACCTGCGCCCCGGCTTAGACTCGGGGCGAGCCCAGTCGGACAGCCGGGCACGGCCGCGGGAATCACTCGGCCGCGATGCCGGGGGCTTGTGGGCGGGCTCCGGAAGACACTTGAGGTATGGGAAAGGATCGCGTCATGATGAGAAGACATGTGGTTGGCGGGAGTATGGGTTTGGCTCTGCTTGTCGCAGCGGCGTGCCTGATGGTTTCGGCAGGATCAACGGCGGCCGCTCAGGGCTCCGGACAGGCGTTGAATCAGCCGCCGGAGGGGTTTGTGGCTCTCTTCAATGGCAAGGACCTCACCGGCTGGAAGGGACTGCTCAAGGGGCCGTATGACAATCCGGATAAGCGAGCCGCCCTGCCGGCGGACCAGTTGGCCCAGCTCCAGCAGGAGGCCGATGAGAACATGCGGGCACACTGGAGCGTGGTCGATGGGGTCCTGAAATTCGATGGCAAGGGCCGAAGTCTTTGCACGGCCAGGGATTACGCCGATTTCGAGATGCTCGTGGACTGGAAGATCGAGAAAGACGGCGACAGCGGCGTCTATCTGCGCGGCTCGCCCCAGGTGCAGATCTGGGACACCGGGCGGGTCTTGTCCGGCGCCCAGGTCGGTTCCGGCGGCCTCTATAACAACAAGAAGAACCCGAGCAAGCCGTCCAAGCTGGCGGACAAGCCCGTCGGCGAGTGGAACTCGTTCCGGATCATCATGATCGGCGATAAAGTCACGGTCTATCTGAATGGCGAACTCGTCGTCGACAACGTCATCATGGAGAACTACTGGGACTACAGCAAGCCCATCTTCCCCACCGGCCAGATCGAGCTGCAAAACCACGGCAACTTCCTCTACTGGCGGAACATCTACATCCGCGAGATCCTGCCGGCTGAGGAGAGGCTGGCGGGCTTCGTGCCGCTGTTCAACGGCCGGGACATGACCGGCTGGACCGGCAACACCACCGGCTACTATGCCCAGGATGGCAAGATGATCTGCGATCCGAAGAAGGCCGGCGGCAACGTGTACACCGCCGAGGAGTATGGCGATTTCGTTCTGCGATTCGACTTCAAGCTCGCGCCCGGGGCCAACAACGGCCTGGGGATTCGGGCCCCCTTGGGCGGGGACGCCGCCTACCAGGGCATGGAGCTCCAGATCCTCGACGACACGGCCGCCCAGTACGCGACCTTGCAGCCCTATCAGTACCACGGCTCGATCTATGGCGTCGTGCCGGCCAAGCGCGGGCATCTCAAGCCGGTCGGCGAGTGGAATACCGAGGAGGTCATCGCCAAGGGCCGCCAGATTACGGTCAAGCTCAATGGGACAACGATCGTCGATGCCGACCTCGACAAGGCCAGCACGCCCGAAACCATGGACCATCGGGATCATCCCGGTCTCAAGCGGGACAAGGGCCACATCGGTTTCTGCGGCCACGGCGACTACCTGGAATTCCGCAACATCCGGATCAAGCCGCTCGATCGGAAGTAGTTGGAGTACCTGATCGGCCCTGAGGCCGAATGGGGCAGCATCGCCGAAAGAGTTCTTTGACATCCGAGAGAAGATGGTGTAGTCGGCACACCCACTATGCCGACTACGTTGACTCGGTGACGACTATTGCCGGGGTCAGCCCGTTTGGAGTTCCGCGTTCACGCGGGTTAGAACAGTCCGAACAGCCACCAAGACTCCCACGGTCACAGGCCAAGCGGCGGCTGCGCCGCAAGACTCTCGAACCCGCCTGAAGGCGGAACTTCGAACGGGCCTCTGCCCAGGCACAATGATCACCGAGAATCAAGATGGGAGAAATACTGCACGCGGTCCGGACAGAGGTCTTTTTCGGGATTCCCCGCACCCCATGTCGCGACGTGCGTACAAGGCATGACAAGCGCTTGCAGGGCAAGTCTGCAACGCAGTACGCAGAATCAGACAGGTGTTTCATTCGAACCGGGGGGTACGAAGATGAGACTCTTGGCCGTATGCTCGACGATGGCCGTGGCGGTCTGCCTGTTCGCACCGGGCGGGACGGTACGGGGAGACACTACTGATCCGATGGAGCGTCTTCTCGACGCGATCGCACAGGTGGAAAGCCGCAGCGACCCGAACGCCGTGGGCGATAGCGGCAGGGCCATCGGAGTCTACCAGATCCACCGCTGCTATTGGCAGGACGGCACGCGAATCCTGGGCGTGGACTGGACCTACCGGGACGCCTCCGATCCCGCCAGGGCTAGGCAGGTCGTTCGGGCCTACCTGCGGCATTACGGCCGGGATCGAAGTCTGATCGACATGGCCAGGATTCACAACGGCGGTCCGAAGGGCCACGAGAAGCGATCCACGCAGGATTACGCCAGAAAGATCGAGGCAATCCTGAATGGCGAAGCGGAGCCTCGCCTGGCAGGCTGAGGCACGGAAAAGCCGGGACTTGCGGCAGGCCCGGGCAAGCCGGCTGTCGCCCGGGTTTGGGCTTGTCTTCCACGGCATGTTACTGGCCCAAAGCGAAAAATCTCGGGGTTTCAGGGCAGAGCCCCTGAGATGGACCTTCCGGCCATTCCGGCTGCGCCTTGCGGATAGGTCGACCTCAACAATGTGGGGCAAACCCAACTGGTTTGCTCGTGCCACCCTACTCACCGGATTAGGGTAGGCGGAGCACTACTACCACGACCAGTCTAATTTGGTGATTGGGTGCCATGGCTACGCCTCGTAGCCATGTCTTGGAAAGCATGCTTACGAGGCGTAAGCATGGCACCCAGACCGAGACTTTTGCCGCGGTGATTCACCGTTTTAGCATGGTCGCAGTACTACTACGCCGTCCACTCTAATCCTGTGAGAGGGGTGGCACGGCCAAACTTACCTGGCTGTGTCTCTCGAACGGGCAGAATCGGCCGAAGGAGCACAGTCAAACAAGTTTGACCGTGGCACCCAGGACCAACGCTTTCCTCAGACAACTTACCATTTTACGGCAGACGGAGTGCTACTTGCGTCGGGCGAGATCGACGATGTCCGGGGTCTCCAGGCGGCCTACGGTCTCCTGGGCCAGGGCCTCGTACTCTTGGGCGCCCTTGTTGTCCGGCGCGAAGGTCAGGATGCTCTGGCCCTGGCTCGGGGCCTCGGCGAGGGCCACCGATTTGTGAATGACCGTATTGAAGACCATCGCCCCAAAGAGGCCGCGAAGACCCGTCTCGATCCGCTTGCTCAGGGCGGTTCGCTCTTCCACGAACGTCAGGACCACGCCCAGCGGGCTCACGAGGCAGGGGTAAAAGCGGGCCCGGATGTGCCGCATCGTGTCGAGGATTCGCTTGAGGCCGTCGAGGGAGTAGAAATGGGCCTGGACAGGGATGATGACGCCGGTGCTGGCCACCAGGGCGTTGATCATGAGCAGGCCCAGCGAAGGCGAGCAATCGATGATGCAGAAGTCGTAGTCGCGTGCGACAGCCCGCAACTGCTCACCCAGGATCAGCTCTTTGCCAGGTACGCTGCGAAGCGACAGTTCGGCCCCCGCCAGCAGGATGTTGCTGGGCAGCAGGTGGAGCCGGGCGACGCGGGTGCCCACGGCGACCGCCGAAACCCGAAGGTAGTCCGCCATGACGTGGTAGGCGCTCTTGTCGAAGCCGTTGGGGTCGTAGCCCAGGCCCAGGGTCGCATGGCCCTGCGGGTCAAAATCGACGAGCAGTACCCTGTACCCATGCTTGGCCAGCGCCGCCGCCAGATTGATGGCCGTCGTGGTCTTGCCACAACCGCCTTTTTGATTCGCTACCGCTATAATCTGCATTCCGCAGGCGCCACCCAGTCGTGGAGTTTCAACCGAATCTTAACCACATTCACCTACCAGCCCCCCATGTAGCTGTCCATTTTACCACATTTCAGCTCCCGACCACAAGAAGAAACGGATCGTCTGGCATCAACCCTGAGTCCGACGCCGCACCCACCACTCCGTCCGTCGCATTATCGGTCCCAATTCGCGGCAAGAACAGCAAAATCTGCAAAGCCGACCCGTCGATCTCCATCGAGATCGCCCGGGAGGGTTTTGCCGCCGGCACCGACTCCTTGAAGCCAGAAGGCACAGAATGCCGCCAGATCGCCGACGCCCACGACATGGTCGTCGTCGAGGTCGCCATCGACACGGTAAGCCAGGGCGGCCGAGGCGTCGATAAGCCCCCAGCCGTGCTCGGGATCCCAACCGGCGGGCCCGAGGTCCCGTGCGGTCGCCTCGATGGCCAGTGCAACCTTGTCCGGCCGGACCACCCCGCGCGATACCAACAAGGCGGCCAATCCGCTCACGTGCGGCGTCGCCATGGAAGTCCCCTGGAGGAACCAGTAGGCGAAACTGCCCGGCTCCTCGGAGAAGGTCTGCTGAACGATCCCGTCGGCGTATCCGTCGCCATTCTGATCCACGGACGTATCGCCGCCCGGGGCCGCCACATCCACGTAGGAGCCCGTGCTGGAATACGCCGCCCTTCTCAGATCGAACCGCGTCGCCCCAACGGCGATACAGTGCTCCTCATAGGCGGCCGGATAGATCCGGGGATTGCCGTTGCGGAAGTCGTTGCCGGCGGCACAGACAACCGTGGCCCCCTGCTGATAGGCCCACTCCACCGCATTGCGAAGTGTTCGCGAATCAACGGAGCTTCCGAAACTCAGGTTCAGGACCTTCGCCCCATTCTCCACGGCGAAATAGATCCCCTCGGCGATGGCGAAGTGGTCGCCCGTCCCCTCGTCGTCCAGCACCTTGACCGGCATAATCGAGCAGCCGAACGCGAGCCCGGCCACGCCCAGGCTGTTATCGGTGCTCTGGGCGATCGTGCCGGCGACGTGCGTGCCGTGCCCGTGATCGTCGTTCGGATGGCTGTCGTCGTTGACGAAATCGTAGCCCGGAACGAACGATGCGCCCGCCAGGTCGGGGGCCGTTCTGAACCGCCCGGAGTCCTCGTAGGCAACCCCGGTATCCAGCACCGCCACGATCACGTTCGGATCGCCCTGCGCGAGATCCCAGGCGTCGTGCATCCGGATGCCGCCGTTGACGGAATTCTGAAGGCTCCACTGGAATGAGTGCAGCGGATCGTTCGGGACGAACGTGCTGTAGGCATAGCCGTTCGCCTCGGCATACTCGACCTCCCCGCACGCCTGGAGTCTCTCGACGGCCTGCCCGGGCGAATCCCAGGGCGGAATCCTCGCCAGGTGGAGATCGCCGGGCTCGCACGACCGCATAAGCGAACAACCGTTTTCCCAGAGGATCTCCCCCCTGATCGCCTCAGGAACATGGGGGTTGAACTTGACGATGATGTCGCAGGAACTGGCCCCGGGCAGCTCCGCAAGCGAGCGGCCGGACTCGGTCGCCACCATGAGTTCCGCACCCTCGTCGGCCTCATCGAGCAAACCCGCGGAATGCCCGATAGACGCGTTCACGCCAGCCAGGATGATGACAAGGCCCCTCACCAGTCCTGGAAAAACGGTCCCATTCATGGTCACACTCCTTCAGAGAAAGATCGGTCCGTACCGAAAATACTGCCCGCGGCCCCATGGCAGTTCGGAGAATCGGGAGGCGACGGGGTGAAACCGGACCGGAAATCCGGGACTGTTGCTTATGGCCGGCCGAGCGATTGCCGATACATGGATGCGGAATGCCCCCGAGGGCCGATAGTCCGCAGGATAACAGGAGATGCCACAATGACCACGGCAAAAGAGGTTATGAACGCGGGCGTCATCAGCGTCCGCAAGGATGAGGATATCTACGAGGCCATTCGCCTGCTGGTCCTCAACAATATCACCGGCCTGCCGGTCACGGATGGGGATGGAACGCTCGTGGGCGTCATCACGGAGAAGGACGTGTTGACCCTGCTGTACAACATGCAGGACAGGCCGGGCACGGTCCAGGACTTCATGACCACAAGCGTCGTCTGCTTCGACCAGGAGGACGACCTCAATAAGGTGGCCGAGACCCTGCGGACGAACCACTTCCGCCGGGTCCCGATCCTCGACAACGGCCGGCTCGTGGGAATCATCAGCCGGAGAGACGTCATCAGGCACATCAGGGATCTCAAACGCGAGGACCGGGCCCTGAGGGATAGCATTCTCGAATTGGTCTTCTGAGGCGAATCGCCATGTTTGAAACCAGGACCATCATGTCGACCGATGTGGTCAGCGTGGCCCGGCACACGCCGATCACAGAAGTGATCGAATTGCTCGTGGATCGGGACATCACGGGCATTCCCGTCGTGAACGACGACGGGAGCCTTGCGGGCATCGTGACGGAGAAGGACATCCTGTCCCTGCTGGCCGACGTGCGGTACGCCAGCGGCACCGTCGAGCAGTACATGACGCGGGAGGTCGTCGCCTTCGACGTCGAGGACGACTTCATCGCCATCTGCGAGTGTCTCATGAAGGGCGATTTCCGCCGGGTTCCGATCCTGTCGGAGGGCAAGCTGGTCGGCATCGTCAGCCGCCACGACATCATCCGGTACATCGTCTCGCCGCTCGGATAGCGGCACGAGACGCAAGCAGACGAGACCTGCCCGGCCGTGGCCAGGAAGTCGCCGGACGTCACGGGTCTCTCCCGGGCTCGCCCGATCCACTTCGTCCACACAGTCCCCCCCGTCCACTCGCGTCCATCGAGTGCGGTCTCTGCCGCGATTTCTCACCACGCCGCCCGCGCCGCCTGCTATAATGGGCCCAGATGTGACAGCTTGGGGTTTCTTCTTCGATGGAGGTGCTGCGATGCAGTACAGGCACAGGGCGTTCACTCTGATCGAGCTTCTCGTCGTCATCGCGATCATCGCCCTGCTGATGGGGATTCTCATGCCGTCGCTGAGCCGGGCCCGCAAGCAGGCCCGTGACGTGTACTGTCTGAACAACCTCAAACAGATCGGGATCGCCGTGCAGATGTACACCCAGGAGAACAACGACCTCATCCCGCGGGCCCTGGACAGCACGGTGAAGTGGCTGCTCGTGCTCATGCCGTACATGGGTGAGAAATACAAGGCCGCCGCGGACTACCGCGAGGTGGACGTCTACCAGTGCCCGTCGTTCCCCCGAACCACGGTCGGACTCAACAACATCCGCAACGCCGAGCAGACGGTGGACTATGTCGTGAACGCGTGGGACATGGACGATATGGGCCTCACCAGCGGCGACAAAGGCAAGCAAGAGGGCGAGCCGAGCAAGCTGGGCAAGATCCCCCGTCCCGCCGAGCGAATCTACCTGGCGGACAACGAGGCGGGCCCGTGGCGGCCGGTGATCCGCAACGAGAAGAACCTCAACGTCGCGTCCGCATTCAACCTGCTGGACGTGTGGTCCACGACGCACATGGCCGCCTCAACACAGGAGACCGCGGGCAACAACCTGACCCGGCGGGTTGCCGCGGACCGGCACCGCAACAAAGGCTGCAACAACCTGTTCTTCGACGGGCATTCCGAGTGGCTCTCGGGCGCAGACAACACCTCCCGCTACTGGTGCGGCGTCGAACAGCCGTAGCTCCGTTTTCCCGGTCGGCGGTCTTCGCGCGAAGGAGCGGAATGTCCTCTTTTCCCCAGGAAACGGAGCGGCATCGGCAAGCCTGTGCCTGCCGATGCCGCCCATCGATTGCCAAGCCATCAGTGACCGCGTGAAGCGGCCGTCGCATCCGCTAATTCTTCGGTTCGTCTATCACTGCCTTCGGCGGCCCCTGCATGCCTTCCATGTGCTTCTGGAAGATCTCCGCAGCCGCGCCATCGACATTCAGGCTGCTCCGTGTCCGTTCGAGATCCGAGATGGGAGTCAGCCCTTCGGGCTCTTTGGCCACATGCGGGGTCAGGAAGATCAGCAGTTCCGTCTTGCTCTTCTCTTTGATCGTCCGCCTGAACAGGGCCCCTGCGAGAGGAATGTCGCCCAGCAACGGAACCTTCCTGACACTGTCGCTGACCTGGTCTTCGATGAGCCCGCCGATGACGACGGTCTGGCCGTCCATGACGGCCACTCTCGTACTGGCCGAACGCGTGGCAAAGACGACCGGGTTGAGGCCCTGCGAAATCTGGACGGTTTCGCCGGTCCGCGTCGTAATCTGCGGGACAACCGTCATGTTGACCAGCCCCTCGGGGTTGACGGAGGGGGTGACCTCCAGAACGATACCGATGTCCTCGCGATAGGTGAACGTCGTGCTGGTGCCGATGGTGCCCTGCGTGGTTTCGCTGTCCGGGATCGGCACCTCCTCCACGACCCGGATCGTGGCCGTTTGATTGTTGCGAGTCATGACGTACGGGCGAGACAGCACGTTCAGTCGGCCGGTCTCCTGGAGGGCGTTGATCGTGAAGTCGATTTCGCCTTCAAGCGTCCTGATCTGCAAGCCCATGGGACTTGTCGCCGTCGAGCCCGGCAGGCCCAGTTCCGTGGACCGGCCGAAAACCTGGTTTGACTGCGTGCTGCCGCCGCCGCTGCGGATGTTCAGCATCGAGAACTCCGTGCCCAGATCCACGCTGTTGTTATGAGTGAGTTCGGCGAAGAGAATCTTGATCAGGACCTGGCTGACCGGCTTGTCCAATTCGTCGATGATCGGCTTGATCTTGTCGTAGTTCTTCGAGGACGTCATGCACAGCAGCGAGTTGGTGTTCGGATCGGCCTCGAAGTAGGTCTCCTCGGAGAGATCGCCGCTGTCGGACGAACTGGATGACGTCCCACCCTGCGCGCCTCCCGTGGCTCCTCCCCGCTGGGTTCCACCCGCGAACTGCTGGGTGTTTCGCCCGGTGCCCTGCTGCTCCAACGCCTGCATCTGCGTGAACAGGTTGTTCAGGATCGTCATGAGGTTCGTCGCGTTGGCGTTCTTGAGGGCGTAGACGAAGATCCGCCGCTCCTGTTCGGGGTTCTCGTCCAACTGCTTGATCACCTGGGCGATGATCTCCAGCGTGTCGGGCGGACCGCTGACCACGACCGAGTTCGTCCGCGCATCGGCCGAGGCAAGGACCGAGACATCGGAGATGCTGCCCCCGCCGCCCTGGCCTCCCTGGGAGGTCTGCCCGCCCATCATGCCGCCGAAGCCGCCCCGGCCACCCGCCCCGCCCATGCCGAATCGGACCTGCTGGGTCTGCTGGCTGTTCCGCGACGATCGCGAAGACGTGCTGCTCGTTTGCCCGAAGACCTCGTTGATCAACTCGGAGGTATCGGTGGCGTCGGCGTATTCCAGGTGAAAGACCTTGACGTCGGCCGTATTGGCGATCGGAGAATCGAGCTTGGCGATGACGCCGGCGACCACGTTCAAAATGGACTCCGGTCCCGTGACGACCACGGTGTTGGTCCGGCTGTCCGCCGCGGCGGTCACCTGGACGAGCGTTGCCCCCTCGCCCTGCTGGGTCTCGGCCCCGGGGCCAAACGGACCGCGGAACATCATCGGCGCCATATCGTTCTGCGTAGCGCCACCACGTCCGCCCCGCCCGCCTCGCGAGGAGGACGACGACTGGCTCTGGTTGAAGAGCTGGTTGATCACGTCGGCCGCGTTGGTGGCGTCGGCATACCGGAGTTGGAAGACGCGGACGTCGGCGACCTTGGCCGTCTTGTCGTCGAGCGAATCGATGATATCCTCCACGAGTCCCAGCGCCTCGGCCGATCCGCGGACGACCACCGAGTTCGTCTGCTCATCGGCGGCCGCCACGACCTGGACGTTCATCGAGCCACCGCCGCTGCCGGTTCCGGTCTGTGCCTGGTTGTTGTTGCCCCCCCGGCCGCCCCCTCGCATCTGCATCATCATCTCGAGGGGCCCGCCGCCCATGCCGCCACGGGTGTTCGTGCGGCCGCGGGCGTTTCCCTGGCTCTGCTGCTGAAAGATGTTGTTGATCAGGGTGGCCGTGCTCGTGGCATTGGCGTTGGTCAGACGGAAGACCCGGATCTCCGCCACCGACGCCATGTGCGTATCCAAGGCCAGCACGATCTCCATCAAACGCTTGATGTTGGCCGTGGTGTCGGTGATGATCAGGGCGTTGCTGTCCTCATTGGCCTCGATGCTGGCGTATTCCGGACGCAGGACCTCCAGGTTCTCTTTCAGGGCCACGGCCGTTACGTGTGCGACGGGGATGATGTACGTCACGACGTCGTCGCCGGCAACGATGGCCTTCGGGTCCCGGCCCGTGACAACGGGGATATTCTCTTTCTTGATGTTGGCCAGCGTGACCACTTTCAGGGTCTTGCCGGTCAGGACCGAGGCGAGCCCTTTTTCCTTCAGGATCGAGTTGATCAGGGCGACCGCCTCGCCCAGCGGGATTGGCTGGCGGCTGATCACCGTCATGCGGCTGTCGGAAATCGGTTCATCCGACACGACCGTCAGCCCCGCGGTTTCGGACAGATACTCCAGGACCGTCTGGAGAGGCGAGTCCTGGAAGTTGAGCTTGACCTTGACGTCCCCGTTGGTTTTGACCAACTCGACGGGTTCCGTCCCCGCCTGGGGCGGCGCGCCGGAAGATTCCTGCGCGGCGGCGCCGCCGGGCAGAATGATAAGGCCTGCCGCCAGGACCATGCCAACCATGATGAGTTTCGACGATCGCATTGCACGTACTCCTTCGCACAGGTGAAAGACAAGACACGAGATCGGGACCCTACTGCCCGAGTTGCTGTCTTCGTTGTTCCATAAGACGTTTGAGAATATCGGCCTCCGCCCCCGAGGGCGGCGTTGTCGGAGTGGTCTGGCTCGGCTGGCCGGTCGGGGAGGAGGCGGGCATCGCCGAGAAGTCCATCATCTGGCTGGCGGTCAGGTTGCCGTGCCCGCCTTCAAGGTCCCGGCCCAGGTGGACCACGGTGGTCTTGTCCTCCATCTGGTACTCCAGGCCATCGAGCGTGAGGGTCTTGATCGTGCCCCGCGCCACGGGGTCGCCGCGGCGCAGCCGCAGAACCGTGCTCGTCTGCGTGTCCTCGATGAACGCGATGAAATCGTCGTTCTCCTGGACGACCCCCCGGAGCAGATAGTACGACTCGGGATTCGGCGCCGGCCGTACGGGTCGTTCCACAACGGTTTCCTGCCGACGGACAGGCCGGCGCTGGCGGGAAAAGATATTCCGTTGCAGGATGATGTCGAAACTGGCCCACGAATTCGCCGGCGCGGCCGCGTTGGGATCGGAGGCCGGCGCCGGCTCGGAAACCGCCTGACGCGACCTCTGGCACTGCCCGGCTGCGGGCCATAGGATCAGGATCAGTCCGCCAACGGCTATCGCGAGCGACCATGCGCCCGCCGGCTTAGAGCAGTTCGTCTTCATGATTGGCCTCACGTTGCTGTTTCTGCGGTGATTTCTTCTCGGACGCCTTCGCCGGCTCGCCCACATAGATGGCCGAAAGCCGAAGCTGCAGGGACATGCTGTCGCCGGACTCGCTACTCGATCCAAGCTGCATGTCGGTGACCTTCACCGGCAACTCGGTGGTCTCGACCCGGTACAGGAACGACGTCACGGCCTCAAGCGACCCGCGGCCGGCCACGACGAAGGTGATTTCATTCAGTCCCTTGTCGGTGCTCGATCGCTCGGGCTTGACGGAACTCAACGTCAGTCGCGTCTGGCGGGACCATTCGTTCAGCGCCCTCGCGACGCGGCTCTCGGCGCCTGCATCGCCCTGCGCTTCATCGGACAGGAGCCCCTTCCACCTGCGTTCGAGGTTCTTTCTCTTGGCGAAGACATTCTGGGCCTCCGCAAGCTGGGCCTCCAGTTCGAGTTTCTCGTTCGTGGTCTTCTCCCGCGGTTTCAACAGCGTCTTGTCCGCGATCGCATAGATCGCCAGGGCTCCCAGCACCACGATCGTAGCAATCGCCAGGATTCGTTCTCGTTTCGATAGCACCATGTCTACTTCGCCCCTTTGAAGGTGAAACTGACGGCGAATTCCTTCTCGCGGGAATCCCGCCCGACGTCCCGGATGTGGATGATCTTGGGCTCGGAGAATACTTCGTTTCCATCGATCTTGTCGAAAACGTCATAGAAACCGGGCTCGCTCGTGGCCTTGCCGACCACCGAGCCGACGCCGCTCTCGTTCAGGGCCAGGCTGGTGGCCCAGACGGAGCCCTCCTCCGGGAACGCCTGCGTCAACGCGCGGACACAGTTGAGGAAGTGCGGCTCCGTGGAGCCCCAACTGCCCGCGTAGGTCAGACGGGCGACCACGGCTTTGGCCGTTTCGAGATCGCCGCTCATCTCCTCCAGTTGCTGCGTGTACTCGGCGATGGCCCTTCGATCGCCCTGCCAACCCGCCAGCCAGAGGCCCAGGCCGATCAGACATACCGCGGCGATCCCGGCCGCCCACATAATGATCCGTTTGTGATCGACCTTCTTCTTCTCCCCGATGCGCGGGTTGAGAAAATCGATCGCGGGCCCCTCCGGCCCAACGCCGGCCAGCGCCACCGCCGCGGCGGCCACCGTACGGGCCTCCTGCGGCCCCGCGGGCAGCAGCCCGGCATGCCCGTTCCGCACCGTGATCTGGGGTCCGAGCTTCTCATTGAGCCGCTTGAAGACATCCTCGGACAGGCCGCAGGCGTTATAGGCCGCGATATGGTGCGGCGGGGATTGATTCTGTCGCGACGACAGGAGGACCTGTCGCTGGATCGCGGCGGTCAACAAGTCGCCGTAGCCGGATGGATTGCCGTCGACGACCAGCGGGATATGCTTGATGAATCGCGGGCTTCCGTCGGCCTGGCCCCAGAACTCGCAGTAGGTGGGCCGGGTGTACACCCCGTAACGGAAGGGGGTCCCGTTCGTGGACGGGGCGCAGCCGCAGGCGAACGCCGAAACCGTGATGGAGCGGATTTGCAGGCCCGCCGCCGCCATCACCTCCTTGATCCGCTGGATGATCTGCCGTCGGGCGGCCAACAGAAGGACCTGGCTCTTCTCCGACGCGCTTGTCTTGCCGCAGTAGTCGAACACCAGTTCATCGGAGTTCATCGAGAACGCCCGCTCGGCCTGGATGCCCAGGATGCCCGCCAGGGCCTCGGGCGCCGCCGGCGGGGCCTCGACCTCCTTGGCCAGGACCCACTTGGCGGCCAGGCCGACCACAGCCTTTTTCGCCGTGAATCCCTGGTCGCGAAGGAATTGCCGCAGCCGCTGGCCCAATTCCCTGGTGTTCTCCGCCGTCAGCTCCTGGTCCCAGGAGAACTCGCCGGCGCCTCGAATCTCGGAACGGCCCGCCCGGAGGCATAGCTCCGTCGCGACGAGACCGCACTCGTCGATAGCCAACCCTAATATATGGCGTGTGCCGACCATCTTCACGTCCTGTCAATGCATACTCAAAACAACACTGGTAAGGGGCTGCCCTTTCCTCAGGGCCGCCACGATCTCCGGCTGCAAGGGCCAGCCGAAGTGGGTAAGACTCCGCCAGTACACCACGCGGGGCGAGCCGCCCTGCATGTCCAGGATGGCTCGATACCGCTTGTAGGCCCGCCCGTTGCCGGACAGGCAGATGACGTCCGCCGAGTACTGGTACGACCGAACGGTGATGTAGGTGCCGATCCCGACCGCCTTCTCCTGGTCCAGGGCCTCGGCCACCCAGGCGATCGAGTCGAGACTGTCGCTGTTCGCCTCGCGATAGGACACCAGGGCCTCCGCGTCGGTCTCCTCCAGGCCGGGCAGGCACAGCAGAACCTCCTTGGGGGCCGTGTTCACGTTCACCAGGCCCGGAAGGGTGGTTTCGCTGCTGGTCGTCAGCTTGTCGGCGACCTGGGCGAACTCCTCCGCGGTCATCTGGGATCGATAGTAGAAATCCAGGATGTTCGTAAAACTCGGGTTGGAACTGGCCCCGCTGTTCATCATGATCTCGAGGGCCCGCTCCTCTTTGAACGTCTCCTGAAGCAGCGTCTGCAAGTCCGAGACGCCGGAAGTATCGGCGATGTTAATGCGGGCGGTGCCCTCGGCATCCACGTTGCTCTCGGTGCTGTAGACCGTGACGTAATCATAGAAGCCGGCGTCGAGGCGGCCGTTGTGGTTGTCCGGCGGCTCGCTTTCATCGGCGTCGTTCTCGTGGTCGTCGAGGTAGCCGTTGAGATTGGTGTCCTCGCCGTAGAGCAACTCCTCGGAGGCCCCCTTGATCAGGAGAATCTCATCGACGGTCTCCAGCGGCAGGTTCTTGCACTGGTATCCATCGGATTGCAGCAGGTAGTATTCGCTCTCGGCGCCGCCGGTGGTCACGTCGCTGTCCTCGTCGCGCCAGTCGATGATCGAGGCGGCCAGTTCCGCCGTCATGCCAGGCAAACGCTGGAGCATTTCGAGAGAGGCGGAGTTCAGATTGATCTTGCCCGCCTCGTCGGCCAGGCCGAAGTCGAACTCCCGGTCGCTCTCGAGGTTCGAGCGAAGGACCCAGAAGTAGCCCTTGCCCACCTCCTGGGCCTCGTACATGTCGCTTGTGTCCTCTTCGGCATCCTCTTCGGCCGCCTCGGTGAGCTTGGCCACGATGTACTGCAGGGCCCCGTCGCCGATGCACTCGGCCTGGAGGGAAGCGACGTGGTTGGCCGACACGGCGGCCGCCACCCGCATGGACCGTGCGAACACCATGGCCAGCCCGGCCAGCACCAGGACGACCCAGATCGTAACGATCAGGACCGTTCCGGCCCGTGCACTCGCCCGGCGACGCGATTCGGATCGTCCAAACGCTCGTGGTCTCATCGTGCCCCTCCCCCCCCGCCCGTCCCGCCGGTGGGCGCGGCGCCCGATGTTGTCCCGCCTGTCGAGCCGCCCGTTGAATCACTCGTGGTGGTCTCGCTCGACGTTTCCTCGGCGGCCTTGCACGGAATGACGAAACTCTGAATGAGCCGGCGTTTCTCGGGCTCCTTCGTGCTGTTTCTCACGATCCGCCCGTTGCGGCCGAAGTAGGCGACCTCGATGTCGATCTCGACGGCCAGGGGCAGGCTGTTGGCGTCCTCCGTGGAGTCCCAATCCTTGACCCAGTCGTCGCCGTCGAAGTAGCGAAGGTTCAGCGACGTGACGTCGCGGCACAGGACCTGCTCCTCGGGCTCCATTTCCTTGGGAGCCAGCAGGTTCGTCGTGACCTGCCGCACAAGGCGATAGCAAGTGTAGTTGCCGCGGCTGTTGCTGTTGACTTCCGTATCCTCTTCGAGGAGCAGCCCGATCTTGCCCAGACCTCCGCTGATGTTCTCGCCGTCGGCATAGATATGGGTCGTGTAGAACTCGAGAGAATCATTGTCTATGCCCTTGAGGCCCGTCGCATTCGTGCCGATAAATGCAACAGCCAGGCCGTTGCTGTCCGGCGGCAGAATCCCCAGGATGTCCTGCTTGAGCAACTCGATGGCGTTGAGAGCCTGCGACGTGGGCTCCACCGCCAGCAGGGCGCTGCGATGGGCGCGAAAGCCGGTGTACAAAGCCGTGTACAGACACGAGGCCACCGTGACCATCAGCACCATGGCCACCAGCAATTCCAGGAGCGTGAAGCCGGCTGCGCTTCGCACGGACAAGCACGGACCGCCACAGACAACCACGGACAGGCGAGTCCGTGTGAGTCCGTGACGGTCCGTGTCGGTCCGTGCCACATGCCTGCTGATTGTTCTTCCATCGATCGCCACGTCAGCTTCCCTCCGGGTACATCAGCGTGCTGAGCGTAACTCCGCGCTGGCGGCCCACGGACCGCCACGACACCGTCAACTCAAGCTGGCGGACGGAGGCGTCGGTCCAGTTGGTCACGGTCATCGACCATTCGTAGCCGGGCCAATCCTTCTCGAACTGACCCCGCTGATTGCCGTCCTGCCATTCCCCCGTTACGATCAACTCGGTCAGCTTGGCCTTGCCCAGCGACGCCGCCTCCATCTGCCTTCGCGACTCGCCGGCCAGGCGGGTACACAACCCGATGCTTCGCATCGCCACCGGCATGATTGCGCCAATCAGCACCACCGTGACCAGCAGCTCGATGAACGTGAAGCCGCCGCGGCGTCCCCGCCCGCAGGATCGGCTCACTCCCAACCAGTGACGGCTGGATCGAGTTGTCGGCTTATCTGGATGCATATTGCGTATAGATCCGTTCAGACTCGGTAATGGAGAAGGATTCGGTAGCCGTGGGACAGGCGATCTCAAGGGCCCGCCCGCGCCGGTCGATCAGCCGGATCGTGCCGGGGGTCACCGTCCCGTAGGGCGTGAACGCCAGGTATACGTCCCGGTCCTCCTGCTCGATGTCCTCCAACTCGATCACGAGATCCTGGGGGATCGTGTAGGCTTTTCCGAAACCGGTTTCGAGCCGCTCGTAGGTCCCGGCCTTCAGGGCCGTCAACCAGCAGATGTGCTCCTGGACATCGAAATTCAACCGGTAGATGATCCCCTCGCTGATGGCCTGCGAGCGGGCGAACTGGGTCAGCGCCAGGATCTGCGCCGCCGCATCGTCACCCCGTCGGGAGGCGAAGAACCCGCGAAGCGACGGCGCCGCCATCGCCAGCACGGTCGACAGGATCACCATGACCAGAATCAACTCCAGGAGCGTCATGCCCCCGTTCCTGTCGAGTTGTCTGGGATCGGTCCTCATGTGCATGCCTGTGCAGAAAGACGGTCTCTATGGGTTTGTTGCTATCTGTTTCACATTACGACAGAGAACTCACACACAACGGGCATCTGACGCGATATCCCGTCGTGGGCACTCCGCCATGCCCTGTCAGTAGTCTTCCGACCAGTTGTTGATGTCGTCATCGCCGCCCAGCTTGCCGTCGGGGCCGTAGGACGACAGGTCGTAGCCATCCTGGTTGTTCTGGCCGGGATAGCGATAGATGTACTCGCCGCCCCAGGGGTCCAGGGGAACACTCTTGCTCAGGTACGGCTGCTGCCACCCTTCGGAATTCGAGGGCGGCCGCACAACCAGGGCCCCCAGTCCCTCGACCGTTGTCGGATAGCGGCTGACATCGATCTCAAAGGCATCCAGGGCGACCTCCAATTGCGAGATCTGCGTGCGGGCCGCCGTGACCTTCGCCTGCGCGCCTCGCTTGGCGAACTTCGGCGTCACAATCGCCGCCAGCGTGGCCAGAATCACCAGCACCAGCAGCAGCTCGATCAGTGTGAAACCCGATTCGATCGCTTTGTCCCGTCCCAACGGTCCTCTCCTGTCGTCAACGCCCAGTTTCATATCGCATCCCAACCCAAAGACGTCCAAGTGTTGTGCCGAGCTGTCTTACCGGATCAGCTCCTGCATGTTGAATATCGGCAAAATCATGCCAATCACAATCGTTCCGACCAGGGCCGCCATGACGAACAGCAGCGCCGGCTCGGCCATCGCCACCAGCATTTTCAGGTAGCGATCCAATTCCTGCTCGTACGCGCCGGCCAGACGGGTCAGCTCCTTATCCAACCGGCCGCTCTCTTCCGCGACCGAAATCATCTCGATGACGGAAGTGGGAAACAGCTCCCGGCATCCCTCGAGGCTGCGGGCCAGGGAGGTCCCTCGCTGGACGTCGTCGATGGCGCTGTCCACCGTGTCGGCCAGGACCTGGTTGCCGATGGCCTCCTTCGCCACGCGGAGGGCCGCCACCAGCGGCACGCCCGAGCCCACCAGGGTGCCCAGCATCCGGCAGAACCGCACCAGCGCGAACTTCGCCACCGCCCGTCCGAACAGGGGCAGCCGAAGCAGGGTGCGTTCCATGACGCGGCGTCCCTCTTCGCTGTTCCTGGTGCGCTGAATCCCGAAAACGATCAGGGCCACCGCGAGCACCAGCACGAACCAGTAATCCACGGCCATCCCGCTGACGGCGACAATCGCCTTCGTCAGTCCGGGCAGCGAGCCGCCGTACTCCGCGAACATCTGGGAGAATCGGGGAATGAAGTAGGTCAGCAGGAACACGAGAATCCCCGTGGCGAGCACCGACAGGATCACCGGGTACAGCATCGCGGAGGTGACTTTTTCCTTGAGTTCCTGCTCGCGGGCACGGAACGTGGCGATCTGCTCGAGCACCACGTCGAGGAAGCCGCCGGTTTCGCCGGCCCGGACCATGGCCACGTAGACGGGCGGGAACGCACGGGGGTGCTGGCCGAGAGCTTCGGCCAACGCCATGCCGCCGGAGACTTGATCGTGTACGGTCGCCCAGAGCTTGGCGGCCGCCGGTTTGGAGGCCTCGCGGCTCAGGATGCTCAGGGCCCGGCTCAGGGGAATGCCCGCCGTCAGAAGGTTGGCCAACTGCCGGGTGAAGGCCTCGACCTCGTTCTTGGAGACCCGGCTGTTGCGGGCCATCAGCCCTTCGCTGGGGCGGTCCTCCTGCCTTTCGACGGAGACCGGATTGAGCTTTCGACTGAAGAGCAGATCGATCGCCGAGGCCCGGTCCGCGGCCACGAGCTTGTCGGCCACCTGGCGGCCCTGTCCATCGATCGCTTTATAGAGGAAGGTTGCCATCACACGTCCTTACTTCTGCTCGTCCTGGTCCCCGAAATCGCGCATCCCGAAGGTCTCGTCCTTCGTGACTCGCATGATCTCTTCGATCGTGGTCCGTCCATCCTGCAGATGTCGGAACCCGTCGTCGCGAAGACTCCTCATGCCCTGCTTGACGGAAACCTTGCGGAGCTCCGGGGCCGAGGCGTTCTCCACGATCAGGGACCGGACGTCGTCCGTGACCACCATCAGCTCGAAGATGCCGAGCCGGCCTCGATAGCCCGTGCCCTGGCACTGGCGGCAGCCGCGGCCCTTGTAGAGAACCTCGGGCAGCTTGTCGCCGAACCGCTTTTTCAGAGGGGCCATCTCGACCGCCGACAGCGGTTCCTTGCACTCCTTGCAGATCGTGCGGACCAGCCGTTGGGCCAGCACCGCCTCCAGCGACGACGCGACGAGATACGGCTCGATTTTCATATCCACCAGACGGGTCAGCGCGCTGGGGGCGTCGTTGGTGTGCAGGGTCGAGAAGACCAGGTGACCGGTCAGCGACGCCTGGATGGCGATTTCCGCCGTCTCGGAGTCGCGAATCTCGCCGATCAGCACGACGTCGGGGTCGTGACGCAGGATCGCACGGAGCCCGCTGGCAAAGGTCAATCCGGCCTTGCGCGAGACCTGGATCTGGTTGATCCCATGAAGCTGGTACTCGATGGGGTCTTCAATCGTGATGATCTTTCGCGCCAGATCGTTGATCTGCGACAAGGCGGCGTAGAGCGTCGTGGTCTTTCCGCTGCCGGTCGGGCCCGTCACGAGAATGATGCCGTGCGGCCGTTCCAGGACCATATCCATCAGCTTGAGGTCCCGGGGCGACATGCCCAGCTTGTCCATCCCGAGCAGGACCGAGGATCGGTCCAGCAGACGCAGCACGACCGCTTCGCCGTAGATCATGGGGATCACGGAGACGCGAACGTCGATCTCCCGCCCGGAGATGATGATCTTGATTCGCCCATCCTGCGGGACCCGCTTTTCCGCGATGTCCAGCTTGGCCAGGATCTTCAGACGCGAGACGATGGCCGCCTGGAACTGCTTGACCTCGGCCGCCACGGAGGCCTCCTGGAGCACGCCGTCGATACGGTAGCGCACCCGCAGGCTCTCCTCGAACGGCTCGATGTGTACGTCGGTCGCCCGCAGCTCGATCGCCTCGGTCAGGATCTGATTGACAAAACGGATGATGGAGGCCCCTTCCGCGGCCTCCGTCAGGTCCATATCGTCGTCCATGTCGGTATCGATGACCTGCAAGCCGTTTTCACCGGCCTCCGAGATCATCGACTGGACGGTGTCGGCCCCGACACCCAGATAGCGTTTGATGCATCGGTCGATCTCCGCCAGCGGCGCCAGGGCGATCTGGAAGTCCCGACTCGTGGCTAAGCGCAGCTCGTCGATCGCCGAGGTGTCGAAGGGATCGCTCGTGACGGCGAGCATCTCGCCGTTCTCCCCCTCCAGCGGGACGATGTGCTTGTCCAGGAGGATCCGGGCGGGGAACTTGGCGAGAAACTCACGGGTAAACGTGCGGGGTTCGAGCTCGACGAACGGCATTCCCAGTTCTTGGCCCAGGAACCGCAGCAAAGGCTCGTCGGCCGCGCCGCAGACCGCAAAGGCCCGGATCGGCGGCTCGCCCTGTGCGAGCAAGCCGCTGATCCCCCGGGCCGCCGATTCGTCAATCAGACCCTGATCGAGCATTCTGTGTACAAGTGCATTCATCGGATCGGCCGTGCCTTAGTTCAACATTCCGTTCAGAACCAGTGTCGCTTCCTGCTTCAGAGAAAGAATCTGCCGGAGGTCCTGCTGGGCCGCGGCCAGTTCCTGCTTGGCCTTCTCGCGGGCCGCCCGCAGAGCTGTAAGCTGCTGCTTGATCGTCTCGGGCGAAGCGGACGGGTTCTCGAGCGTGGTGCTCAATGCCTCCGCGGCCTTCTCGACGGCCGTCGGCTGCCGGTCTTCCTGTCCGGGGAATCGAGGCCTGTTGCCCTGCTGCCCGCCGCGTCCGCCACGACCACCCATCATGCCGAACATACCGCCGCGACCGCCCATCGTCGCGTCGCGATTGAGTTCGATGACCTTCGTCAGTCGCGGCTGGATGACCTTAAACTCCTCATCGCTGGCGCCAAGCTGCTGCTTCCAATTGTCCATCATTCTCTGCTGCATCTGGGCCGGATCGAAATTCATGCCTCGCTCGCCCCGCTGCCCCCGTTCGCCCCGTTCGCCGCCGGCCGGCGGCTGGGCGAAGCACAACCCTCCCACCACCAAGGCCAGGACACAGGCCATAACACCGATTGTGAGCATTCTTTTTTGCATCGTACTTCTCCTTTCAAAACTTCAGTAATCCGTGCCCATCGGCACACACATCGGGCCCAAAGCCCGAATCCTACCTCCTCAGCAGAGCGAGTGCAGCGAGGCGAACGTGTCTTCCATGCCGACCGGGCAGATCATGCCGTCATGACGGCACAGCCATGCCCGGGCCGGAGTGGCCGACCATTGTCCGGTGAATCGACTCTCCACGCAAGCCCCAACCTTCAGCGGCCAACCGGTCCAGCCCTCCTGCAGGCCCGTATTGACGAACTTCTCCAGCTCGGTTCTCATTTCCTCAGAACTCATAGCTCTGACTCCCTATCTATCGGACATTCCTGGGTTCTCATGTGAGTGATGCTGCTTGGAACACCCAGTAAGTGGACCGGTCCGCAAGGCGGTTACAGGAAAATGGAGGTTTCGCGAAACCACGGCTCACCCCCTCTATGGATACGTCACGAGAGCTTTCCATACGGAATTCTCGCGCAGGGGAGCAGATTTTGCTGTCACCGCCGCCCGCCCGGCGCCACTATAGGAGTGCATGGCAGATGCACGGAGCAGACGTGGCGCTGCTCGAAGATTGCTGGAAGATCAATGCGAATCCTATAGAATAAGCGTGTGGAAAACACTGACTGGGCCGATGTTGTCGCTTCGCTTGCTGGTGATGATGACGCGTACGCCCGCCTGGTGCGGCGGTACGAGAAACCCATTACCAGCCTGCTCTGGCGCTTCACGCGCGACCCGGTGCAATGTGAGGAACTCGTGCAACAGGTCTTCGTAGACGCATATTTCAGTCTCAAAACCTATCGCGGCGACGCCCCGCTGCTGCACTGGTTGCGAAGAATCGCCACACGCACGGGCTACCATTTCTGGCGGGACAAGGCCCGCGAGCCGCTGGAGACGGCCCTGCCGGACTCCGATATACTGGAACAGATCGAGGCCGCCCAGGACGACGACATCGATCCGTCCGAGGCGGCGGCGGTCTTGCAGGCCCTGCTCGCGCGGCTGGGCGCCGACGACCGCCTGGTCCTGACGCTGATGTACTTTGAGGAGTGCGGCACCCAGGAGATCGCCGAAAGAATGGGCTGGAGCCGGGCCAAGGTCAAGACCCAGGCACTCCGGGCCCGCCGAAAGATCAAGGAAATCGCCGAGAGAGAACATATTTTGGAGAAACTCGGATGGACGCTTTAGAGGCTCTGGTTCGACTGGCTTGCAAGGCACGCGAGGAACAAATCCCCGTCTTCGGGGTGGCCGATCAGGTGCGGCTCCGCATCAGGTCCGAGAAACCCGCGGTCACGCTGATCCCGCTGGGTTTGTTCGGCGGCATTTCCGCCGTGGCCGCCTCGATCACCCTGTTCATGGCCATTGAACTTTGGAAGTACATGAGCAGCCCCGTCATGGAACTGGTCGCTCCCCTGCCGGAGATGCGGTTATGGTAGGCGCGGCAAAGCCGGACCATCCTGCGACGCCCCGCCATCGGGTTCCGCTCACCCGCCGGCAGGTCCTCGCGCAAGCGGTCGTTTCGGCCGTGATCCTCGTTTCCGGCATCATAATCGGCAGCGGCGGCACCGTTCTGGCGTTGAAGGACCGGATTGTTCCCAGGTTCACGCCGCCGACTCCCAACGGCCAGACGTCCAATCAGGATGCCAACGAAGCCGCCAAGCGATCCGATTGGATTGCCGAACGATGGAGAAGCGACTACAGTTTGGATGACGTACAGACCCAACGCGCCAAGGAGATGCTCGCCAGAGAATTTGCGGCCACCGAAAGACTCCGACAGGATTTCTGGAAGGCCGAACAGGAGCAGCGAGCGAAGTTCGCCCTGGCCATGAAGAGCATCCTGACCCCCGAACAATTCGTGAAATGGGACAGCGATTTCACGGAGATGGTGAAACGCATGCAGAACATGCGACCCTTCGATCCGCGTCGAGGCGGCCGGGGCGGACCTCCCGGGGATCGACGAGACGGGCCGCCCGATCGACGCATGGACCCCAGTGAACGCCGTGGGAACTGGCCTCCGGGACCGCCAAGAGACCCCAATGGCCCGCGAGGGGACTGGTCGCGAGATCGATTCAGGGGCCCCGATGGCGGTCGCCGGGGCGACTGGGGGCGCGACCGATTCAGAGATCCCAACGACCAGCGTGGGCCCCGTCCGCCGGAGCGTTTCATGGATCCCAATGATCGACCCGGAGATTTCGACCAACCGAAGTAGAGTCTCTCGGTAGCTGCGGTCTACTCGAAGACCAGGACACCGAATTTGTCGAATTCGTGGAAGCTGGGGCCGACCCTCGCCCAGTCCCAAGCCGTGGCTTTGCCATCGTCGTAATCCATGCGGTAGAGATTGGCTCGCCATCGCGTCCCGGGCTGTGGGGGAACGTTCTGCAGAGGCTTGAGCAGGTCGTACGGAACGAACACCTCGGCCCTCCATCCCGTCACGGTGGCGCCGGACTGCCTGGGACCGCCGATAGTCGTGGTGGCCTTGCGGGTCTTGCGATTGCCCTCGTAGTGCCACGGACGCCAGCCGAGGAACTCGCCGCCGAAATTGGGGATGAGAATGGGCAGCTCGAAACCCAGCGGCGAAATCTCATACTCGAAATAGACCGGATGCCGCTCGTCGGGCCATAGGAAGAACTCGAACACGTCCTGCGTCCACAGATCCAGGAAGTCCGCGTCCATCGTGGCGGTGATCGTGCGATCCTGGGCCTCCATCAGCACGTAGAGCCCGGTCCGCGAGTAGAGCATCTTGACGCGCGTCTCGTACGGATGGCCGCCGGCGGCACGCGGGGCAAGTGGCTCCCAGGCGGCTTTCGCCCACGCCTCGGCATCACCGTTCCCGTTGACGGCAAAATCCTCGGTTCGCAGGACCCGCAGCGTCCGAAGGGCCGGCACATCCCCGGGCGATTCCCGCGTAAAGATCCAGGAACCGCCGGCAGTCAGAATGACAACAGTCGCCACCACAAGCATTCGCACGTTCACAATGAGTCCTCCCATTCAACAGTCGTCAGCGCATTACGATTAGGCCATCCATTGTAGCCCCACTCCCCTGTCCCGGCCAGCGTGTCGTCTTCCCCAGGACGGAGATTGCGGGTCTTTCTCAGAACCGCCAGGGGGTTCGTCCGTACAGTAGACACGAAGACGACATCCGAATGCAAACGGCACGATACACAACGAAACCACCTGCGGCGAGCCCGGCATGAGGTTGAGAATCGAACAGGACACGATGGGTGAGATGGAAGTCCCCGAGGACGCCTACTACGGGGCCCAGACCGCCCGCTCCCTGCGGAACTTCGACATCGGCGAAGAGACGATGCCAAACGAGGTCCTCGTCGCGTTCGGGATTCTCAAGAGGGCCGCCGCCCTGGTCAATCGGGAGCTTGGGCTATTGTCCCAGGAGAAGACCGACCTGATCGCGCAAGCCGCCCAGGAGATCGTGGACGGGAAGCTGGATCGTCATTTTCCACTACGGGTCTGGCAGACCGGCAGCGGCACCCATACGAATATGAACGTCAACGAGGTGATCGCCAACCGCGCGATCGAGCTGACCGGCGGCTGTCTCGGCAGCAAGACCCCTATCCATCCGAATGACGATGTCAATATGTCGCAGTCGTCGAACGACACATTCCCGACGGCCATGCACATCGCCGCGGTCAGCGCGATCACATGCCGGTTGCTCCCGGCTGTGGAGAAGCTGGCGGAACGGCTTCGGGACAAGAGTCGTGAGTTCTCGGATATCGTCAAGATCGGCCGCACGCACCTGATGGACGCCGTCCCATTGACGCTGGGCCAGGAGTTCTCGGGGTACGCCGAGCAGGTCAAGCGCGGCCGCCTGCGGATCGAGCAGTGCCTGCCCCGGCTTTGCGAGTTGGCCCTCGGCGGAACCGCCGTCGGAACGGGATTGAACGCGTCCCCCGAGTTCGCCGAGCGCGTCGCCCGGAAGATTGCCGAGCTGACAGGCTTGCCCTTCGTGACGGCGCCCAACAAGTTCGAAGCGTTGGCCGCCCACGACACGATGGTCGAGACCAGCGGGGCCCTCAAGACGCTGGCCGGGTCGCTGATGAAGATCGCCAACGATATTCGATGGCTTGCCTCAGGTCCACGCTGCGGCATTGGGGAGCTATCCCTGCCGGCCAACGAACCGGGCAGTTCGATCATGCCGGGCAAGGTGAATCCCACCCAGTGCGAGGCGATGACGCAGATCTGCGCGCAGGTCATGGGCAATGACGCGACGATTGCCATCGCCGGCGCATCGGGGAACTTCGAACTGAACGTGTACAAGCCGGTCATCATTTACAACGTCCTGCAATCAGTGCGACTGTTGGCGGATGGGTGCCGCAGTTTCGCCGAGCGGTGCGTCGCCGGGATCGCGGCCAACAAGGACATCATAGAAGGATACGTGCGGAACTCGCTGATGCTGGTCACAGCCCTGAGCCCGCACATCGGCTACGACAAGGCCGCGAAGATTGCCAAGAAGGCCCATGCCGAGAATACGACACTGAAAGAAGCCGCCCTCGCCTTGGGCGTGCTGAGCGAGGAGCAGTTCGACCGCATCGTCGTGCCGGAGCGAATGACCCATCCGGAGGAATTTGAGAGCAGCGCAGCAACATAGGTCCGATCGTCCCATAGGTCCTATTCGTCCGATTCTTCAATAGAGGGGGTTGAGTCAATGAAAGACACGATTGCCGAGCAAATCCTGACCGAGCACCTGGTCGAAGGCGAGTTGGAGGCGGGCGCCGAGATCGGCCTGACCATCGATCAAACGCTGACCCAGGACGCCACGGGCACGATGGTCTACCTGGAGTTCGAGACCCTCGGCATCCCGACGGTCCAATCGAAGGTCGCGGTCAGCTACGTCGATCACAACATCCTCCAGGCGGACTCGCGTAATCCCGACGACCACCGGTACCTACAGTCCTGCGCCGAGAAGTTCGGCGTCGTCTTCTCCCCGCCCGGCAACGGCGTCTCCCACCACGTACACCGCCAGCGGTTTGGCATCCCGGGCCAGACGCTGCTCGGGTCCGACAGCCACACCACCACGGGCGGCTGCTTAGGCATGCTCGCCATGGGCGCCGGCGGCGTCGAGGTCGCCCTGGCGATGGCGGGCCACCCGTACTATATCAATACGCCGAAAATCTGGGGATTCTACGTCGAGGGCGAGTTTCAGCCCTTCGTCTCGGGCAAGGACCTGATCCTGGAACTGCTCCGGCGGCACACCTGCAAAGCCGGCATCGGCAAAATCATGGAGTTCTTCGGCCCGGGCGTCGCCAATATGGACATGAGCGCGCGGGCCACGGTCGCCAATATGGCCGTGGACATGGGTTTCACCGCCGGCATCTTCCCCTCCGACGACATCACGAGGCAATGGCTCGCCCAGAACGGCCGTGAGCAGGTCTGGCGTGAACTGAAGGCCGGCCCGAACCCCCAATGGGACCAGTTGACCGAGATCAACCTCCACGAGATCGAGCCCATGGTCGCCTGCCCGTCGAACCCCGACAACGTGAAGAAGGCCTCGGAACTGTCCGATGTCGAGGTCCAGCAGGTCATTATCGGCTC
>Ga0209347_1001492_pt1 | contig 37374 bp, 43 predicted proteins | sample AutmiccommuBRH23_FD_187382 | JGI IMG/M metagenome (GOLD analysis project Ga0209347, IMG submission 187382) | Deep subsurface microbial communities from Mt. Terri, Switzerland - Autotrophic microbial communities BRH/23 (SPAdes) (version 2) | ecosystem: Environmental > Aquatic > Deep subsurface >... | reverse complement strand
CCTACACCCTGGGCGGCCACAAAGGTCCTGGTGCAGTCGAAAAAGTGCATCAGCTGGTGGAATCCTTTTCCCTCTACGCCGATAAGGTTTTCTTTGGAGACCCTGACATCTTCAAAGGTCAGTTCCGCCGTGTCAGTGGCCCGGATGCCCATTTTACCATGTATTTTGGACTTGGTAATACCATTCCGGTCTGCCTCCACCAGTATCATGCTGTGCCTTTTATGTCTTACTTCCTCATTGGGATTTGTCTCGCAAAAAACCACCATGAAATCGCAGATGGTGCCGTTGGTGATAAACATTTTGCTGCCGTTGATCACATATTCATTGCCATCCTTAACGGCCCTGGTTTTGGCGCTGGCCACATCTGTGCCCGCATTGGGCTCGGTAAAGGCTCCGGCGCATATGGCCTTGCCGTCCACCAGCAGCGGCAGGTATTTTTTCTTTTGCTCCTCGCTGCCGAAAAACAGTATATTCTCGGCGCCGAAGGTGGCGGCCACCACCGACAGCCCCAGCCCCAGGTCAACCCTGGAAAGCTGCTCGGTGATTAGGGCCACGTCAAAAAAGCCCGCCCCCGGCCCGCCGTACTCTTCCGGTATATAGACCCCCACCAGGCCCGCCTCGCAGGCCTTTTGCCAGACCTCCCGGGAGAACTTTTCTTCTCTGTCGCACTCCTTGGCAACGGGCTCAAATTCCTTCTGGGCAAACTTGTAGGCCATGCTCTGCAGTATCTTCTGCTCTTCATTCAGTAAAAAATCCATGACTATCCCCCCAGTTAATTATTTTTTATAAGGCTATACATGTGTTTTTATTTAAAATATTAACAATGTTAATAATCTTTGGTTTATTATAGGATAATTTTTCTGAAACAACAATACCTTTACACTCAGACTGGGGGGCAGCCGGCGGTCAGGAGGAGCCTTTAACCTGGTAAGAAGAGGAGCCCTTATCTCCCGGAAAGCACCTGTATACTTTTAAAGGAGGCAGCCGCATCTTCATACCCCTGGCCGTGCAGATCCAATAGCCTGCCCACATTCTTTTCGTAGCGGCCCACTGTTAATTTACGGGTCGGCCTGATAACCACAGCCTTGCCCTTTTGCTCCAAATCCTCAATATAGTTCATGGCCTCGTTGTAGATGATATGTTTTTTCATTATTGCCCTGACAAGCTGGGGGTATTGGCGGTATTTTGCCCTGTACAGCAGTGTTTCCGGAAATCTCACGGGGTCCTTTTTATAGCCCCTGTTGCGGGTCAGTATGATTACGTTAACGGGGCAGCCATCGGACACCGCCCTGTGAATAGGCACAGGGTCGGCTATACCTCCATCCAGAAGGCTGAGGCCCCTGTAATTTACCATGGGAGAAACCAGGGGCAGTGAGCTGGAAGCCCGCAGAACAGTCAGCTGCCGGTCAAAATCAGTTTTATCAAAATATACAGGCATTCCTGTATTGCAGTCGGTGGCTACTATCTTAAATTTAGCCGGGGATTTATAGAAGGTATCATAATCAAAAGGCACCAGACTGTTGGGGATTTCATCAAAAATAAAGTCCATGCCAAATAAAGATCCTTTTATAATAAAATTTCTCATACCGGCAAAGCGCCAGTCTTTTAAAAAGGCAGTATTGACAATTTTGTTGCGCCCCTTTTGACGGGAAATATATGAGGCCGCATTGCAGGCCCCGGCTGAGACACCGATAACATAGCTGAATTCAATACCTTGATCCAGAAAAAATTCCAGTGCCCCGGCCGTATAAAGACCCCTCATTCCCCCGCCCTCAAGGACCAGTCCTACATTTCTCACCGGTATACCTCCACCTGCTTACTCCTGTCCTAAATTATAGCAGTTAAATGGTAAAGTGAGGGCTGTAAATTATTTTTTTGCCGCTGCTGTCCTCATTGCGTTATCTGCCCGAACCGTTCCCGAATTGAATCATTTTTTTTATTTGGGCAGGAGATTAATAAACCAAAGCCAAATATCAAGCGGGATCACAGAACATTGGTGCTCTGGGCCACTGACTGCGCCGAGCATGTACTCCCATATTTCGAGGAGAAGTACCCGAAAGACAACCGACCTCGAAAAGCTATCGAAGCAGGGCGTGCCTGGGTGCGTGGTGAAATAGCCATGAGAGAAGCTCGCACTGCCGCATTTGCCGCCCACGCCGCTGCTCGCGATACCAATCAAGCTGCAGCTTGCGCCGCCGCCCGTGCCGCCGGTCACGCTGCAGCAACCGCCCACGTTGCTGATCATGGGAGCTGGCAAAGCTCAGCAGGATAAAGGAAGAAAAGAAAGCTATTGTGAGCCGTATTCAACATGAATACGGCTCTGATAATTCCCAGGAAAATAGAGGCTTTATATTTGTTATTATTGAACAAATTGGTAGGAATCAAGGTTAAATGGACCCCCATTAAATGCGAACGCACGTCGTATGAATAAAGTAAAAAGGGTATTCGTGAAAGGCGGGATGAGATTAGGGAAAACTATCGGCCAATTGTTCTGTGGGTTTAATAATTGTTGATTTAAAATTGTTCAGGAGGTATAAGTCTTGATTAAAAAGGGAGTCATTTCACTGATACTGGCAGCTCTTTTGGTTTTTGGAGTCGCAACTACCGCCGGTGCCGACCCGGGGAAGAATGGGGCACACGGAAAAAAATGGAAATTTAAGGAGCCGCGTACTGTAAAAGTTAATGTTCAACTGGTTGATATCAATTCCCACTGGGCGGAAAAATCTATCCGCAGTATGGCTTCCTGGGGGATGATTTCAGGTTATCCGGATTTTTCGTTTAAACCAAATACCCCGGTAAGCAAGTACGAGGCACTGATGATGATCGCCAGGGCCTCCGGCTACGAGGCTGATACAAACCTTTCCTGGAACGACAGTCTGGAAGCTATGATCGACTACGCAGTGGACGAAGGTATTCTTACAAAGGACGAGTCGGAAGACCTGACCGGCCGGCAGCCCGCCAAGCGGTATGAAGTGGCGGTCTGGGCGGTAAGGGCCATGGGCCTTGAAGAAGATGATGACAAACTGATCTTCAATGACATCAACGAAATACCGGCCTATGCAAGGTGTTATGTAGCCTCCATGTATAGGTACCAGTACATGGTTGGCTACCCCGGTAAAGTATTTGCTCCGAACAAGCCGGTGACCAGGGCTGAACTGGCGTCCATCATCTACAGAATCCTTGAGGTAGGGCCGGTTGACGACGATGACAGTGATGATGACAGCAAGGAAGTAGTGAAAATTTCAAGACTCGTCCCTGCCGATGGCAGTGACAATGTAGCGATTGATATCGATAAGCTCACGGCTAAATTCAATGTGGAAATTGAGGCTGTGGACACACTGGATGACGTGAAGGAAGGCATCGAAATTGAGAGCGAAGACGGGGAAATTGTAGATATCGAAGAGGTTTCTATTGACGGCACATACCTGAAGATTGAGCTTGATGAAGAACTTGAAGAGGATACTACTTATAAAGTAACAATAGAAGATGACATCATCAAAGCGGAAGATTCGGATGAAGTATTTGAGGGCTTAAGCGGCAGCCAGTGGGAATTCACCACCGGCGATGAAGAGGAGAAAGTAGAAATTGAGAACCTGGACCCTGAAAACGGTGAAGATGACGTTGACTGGGAAGACACCAATGTACTCAGGGCTACTTTTAACTGCGATATCGAGTCAGACAGCCTGGTGGACGCTGTAGTGGTCTACAACAAGGACGAAGCTAAAGAAGTAGAAATCGACATGGTGGAAATTGACGGTGATGAACTGGTCATAACCCTGGAAGAAGACCTTGACAGAAGCGACACTTATGAGGTAACCATCAAGGACGGCTACCTCGAATCGGAAGAATCCGGTGAAGAATTCGAGGGGCTCGACGGGGAAGACTGGAGCTTTACCACCAGGGAATAAGAATTAATAGTATTAGACTTGAGGGGCCAGGTTAATAACCTGGCCTTTTCTCTTTCAACGGCATAATCTTACCTGCCGCCACCGATGTAATAGAGTTACCGGTAAATATACCCAAGGAAATCATAGGCAGGTTGGAGGAAAATTTTTCTTGTGCGGTGCGCCCTACTCCTCGGACTAACCCTTGTGGTGTCAATTGTAAACTTGGCGGTTAAATAGCGTTTCCCCGGGTTGCTTGCGACAACCCGGGGAAACCTTGAAGCCCCGGTTGAAGTGAGGCACCATCGCCGTTCCTCAGTTTCCAGTATTCCCACTAAAAAAGGGATGATAACTCTTTAAGTAAATAATATATCCCGTTAAAGGGATTGTCAAGAAATAGGAAATGCCCTGGCAATAAAACCCGCTTGCAGACGCATATTTTTAACTTCTGCGGGGAGAAAAGGGCCATTTAGGTGGGCCGTGTGGATTTCATCGATCCGGCGCATTACAAATAAGTCCTCATCAGAGATGGGCTTTTCTTCAGGGGCTGGCGGTATAAGCTGGTGCGATTGATGTTAAACAATTCGGCCTGACGCTTGACGCTTATATGGAGATTATTTCGGTCAAATTTTGAGTCAGTCCACCTCATAGGTGAGCTAACCGGCTTTAGGGGTGGGTTAGCTGGATGGCATTTAAAATTGGTCATTATTAATGATATGTTATCTTGAAAGTAAAGACCCGCAAAACCAATTGGTTTAGCGGGTCTTTATGACTGGTCGGAGCGACACGACTTGAACGTGCGGCCTCTACCACCCCAAGGTGATTTGTTTCGCCGGGCGCAGCAAATTTTAAATATAGCGGTGGGGCGGCTTTTGGGGTACGATAATTTAATTAAATTTACTGCGCCCGACGCAATGTTAGGACATTCTTAAACATTATAAAAACGAATCTTAATATTCTGTGCGGTTATCTGTGCGGTATGGGTATCTTTTGAAGGCCTTTATTCCTGGGCTTTTTCCTGGTCTTCCTGTATCTTTGGATTATCGAACATATGCCGTATGTTGTCGTCTATTTCGGCCTTTCGGTCTAGGCCCAGGTGCTGGTAAATGGTTTTTAATATTTGTATGTCATGTCCTAAACGCTGGGCTGCGTATTGGTCGGGTACGCCTCGGGCGTATAACCAGCTGGCGTGATAATGTCGGAGGTCGTGAAATCTAATTTGGGGTAATTCTTTTTCCCGTACTAATTCTGCGAAGTAGCTGGAATAACTATCTGGACGCATATCAAATATCCTATGGTCGGCTTTTTCGTCTTTGCCTTGGTTTAACTCTACAATATTTTCCTGGCCTTTCTTCTTTTTCTTCTCTTTTGGTTTACGTAGATTTTCTAATAGCCCCAGTAAGTATGCAGGAACAACTACCTGGCGTAATCCGTTTTCGGACTTAGGGCGTTTATCCACATATTCGCATTCTTCTGTTATGCAGTAGCTTTCGTCTACCCGTAAAGTGCCTTCTTTCCAGTTGACGTCATTCCATTTTAAGGCAAATATTTCTCCCCGCCGTAATCCACACCACGCGGCCAGTAGAATTATGGGTTCATCTCGGGTACCTTTAACCGCGTCATGTATTAACTGCATTTCGTTTTCAGTTGGTACTTTTGGTTGGTATTTTTCAGCTTTCGGTAACTTAATATCCCGGGCCGGGCTTTTGTGCTTTAAAGCGTCTTCAAGTATTCTTTTAAGAGTAGACATTATACGACGTACACTAGCATTAGTTAAATCTTTTTGTTTAGAATTCATAAATTCCTTAATGTGTATTTCGCTTAGTTGATTAAGCTTAAAACGGCTAAAAAATGGGGTATAGTGTAGTTTTTGATATGTTTTGTATAATGCGTAGGTACTGGGTGAAAGCCGTTCTTTGTTAATTTCTAGCCACTTATCAACCCATGCTGTTACCCTGGTATTTCCTACATGAATAAATTTACCGTCTTCTAATTCCTGTTCAATTTCCCGGGCAGCTGCTTTGCATTCTTTTAATGTGGGTTTAGTAACATATTTACGTAAAAATTTACCGTTTGCATCACGGCCCGCGTAAATAGTGGCCTGGTATGTCCCGTTAGGGAGTTTTTTAATACTAGCCAATCTACTTCACCTCTGATTTAAAAAATACTGCCTTACCAATAATATTAATAATTTTGGTTTCTTTTTTGCTAAATGTACGGTCTGGATAATTAGGATTTTCAGCGCGTAGGATAATTGTACCGTTAAGCTTATATACTCGTTTAAGCGTCGCCTCCTCCCCGTTTATAATAACAGCTGCAATTTCGCCGTTTTCTACCTCTGGCTGTTGACGGATATAAACTAAATCGCCGTCGAGAATGCGCGCCCCTATCATAGAATCCCCTTTAACCCTTAGACAAAAATCTGCTTTCGTGTCTTCCGGTACGTATTCGTAGCCTTCTATATATTCCTGGGCCAGTATGGGCGCCCCCGCCGCTATTGTACCTAATATGGGTATTCTTTTGGCCGTTTGGTCTTTTTCGGCATATTTACCGGCCCCCGCAGTACCCATTAACCAGGCTGGATTTATACCGTATTTTTCAGCTATCGCTTGAACAGTAGGAATTTTAGGCGCTATATCTCCGGTGGTGTATCTGGATATTGTAGTATTATTCAAATGCAGATATTCACCTAAGCTGTAAGTAGTGTCGTTGTTATCAGCCATTAATTCCAATAGTCTTTTTCCGAATAGGTTTTTATCAAAATATTTGCCCACGAAATATTTACCCCCTTCTGAACTGTTATTATATATCTAAACATTGATAAATGCAATAAAAATGTTTAAAAAATTTTGTAAAATGCTGCGTTATGCATTGACATATTTCGACCACCTGCCTATAATAATTTTTAATACGATGCGAAACGCAGTAGAAAAATGAATAAAGGGGGTGTGACTCATGGCTGAGAAAAAAAGAAAGTATCCCGAGCTTACCGCTTTAAAGGGTAGGATAAGGGAGAAAAAAACTTCGTACCGAAAATTAGCGGCTGACCTGGGCATTGCGGTAAATACGCTAAGTGATAAGATTAATGGTTTTTACGCCATGAGTGGGCCGGAAATGGAGACAATAGCTACAATACTGGAGATTAATCCTAAAGACGTAACTTATTTTTTTCTGCCTACATACTGCGAAACGCATTAAAAACCGGCTTGAAAACTACATAACTAATTATCAAATGAAGGGGGGTGAACACAATAACCGACCAGCGAATTCTATACGTAAGCCGGTTGCTAACTGCCCGGGAATTGCTTGAATGTTGTAGGGAATATAAACGGGCTTATAGCATGATGACGCGCAGGGTAGTAAAGAAAGCGGGGAATGTTCTATGTATAGGAGGCGGTAACGCTGCTAGAAGAAGTACGAATAAACGGGTACCAATCGCATGTAAACAGTGTCTTTAAATTCTGCCCCGGGCTTAACGTGATTACCGGCCCCAGCGGTAACGGTAAGACAAGCTTAATACGGGCTATACGTTGGGTAGCCCTGGGGGAGCCTGCCGGGGAAACTTTCATATTCACCCGCAGGGACGAAAACGGCGAAATCTTAGAACAGGCCGATTTTGCCGAAGTAGGTATAGCAACTGCTGACAACTTAATAACGAAAAAGCGCCGCAAAGGTAAAACGGCCTTCACCCTGGCAACAATGGCCGAACCGCTGGAGCAGGCCGAAACGCCGCCCGAAGTAACCGACGCGCTGGGAATGACAGTAACAAGCTTTGGAGACTTCGAAGCGGCCTTAAACTTCGCTTACCAGCTGGGCGCCCCATTTCTTATTTCTGAACCGGCCAGCGCAGGGGCTAAGGTACTGGGTAAACTGGCAGGCACCGAAGCGGTAGACAAGGCGATAAAGGCAATCAGTAAAGACACATACGCAGCCCGGCAGGATAAGCAGCAGGCAGAAAAGGACGAAGCCGCCCGAATAATTGACCTGCAGGAATACGCCGACCTGGACGACCTGGTAGCCCAACTGGAAGCCTGCGAATACCTGGTAACAGAAATGGACAGGGCTGCAGCCAGGGCCGCGAAATTAAAAGGCCTGGTAGCGCAATCAGAGGACGCCCGTTCTAAGCTACTTGCAGCTGAAGACCGAATACAGGCCCTGGCGAAAGTACCGCAGCTGGTAGAAGACCTGGACGCAGTAGAGGCCCGCAGCGTACGTATAGACCGCCTGCAAGGGCTGAAAAATACACACAGGGACTACGTAGACCGGGTTAATTACTACGACGGCGAATTACAGCGCCTGGCCTGCATAGAAGAAGCCACTACCCGGGTAGCCGCCCTGGAAGTGGCCTTAAACAGAACAGATAAGTTAAACAATTTAGCCACATTATACACACAAAACAGCCAAATAGTAAAGAAAACGGAAGAAATTTTAGCAAAAACCAAAGACCTGGATATAGCCGCAGCGGAATTAGAAACCCTGGAAAGCCGCGTATGGCGTATCGAAATAATGCGTAGCGTTCGGGGAGACTATAAATCAGCCATGGCAGGGATAGAACGCTATACAGGCCTACTGGACAGGTTAAAGGGGATACCGCAGGCCGTAGAATTAATGGCCCAGGTACAGGCCAGGGCTGACCGTATCGCAAAGCTTAAAGACCTGGCCGCACAGTACCGGGTTAAAAATGAAACGGCCAGGGCTGCCGAAAGACGATTAACCGAAGCGGTAGCCCAGGAAACGGAAAGCGCGGCGGTCCTGGCGCAGATATGGGAAGGCCTGGACGTATGCCCGTTATGTGACCAGCCAGTTAATAAGGGGGCCTGCTGTTAATGGAAAACAGGTATGAAATTCGGGGTAATACAGCGGTAATTTTTATTAATACGGGGGAAATACAGCCCGCCGAAGCGCTTATAGACGTTGGAGACCTGGAGAAAGTAAAAGGTACCCCGGGTTGGCTGCGGGAATTTACGCACCCGCGAACAGGCAGGGCCTATGCCCGCTTCGATAAGTACGGGAGCCTGGCCTTTTTGCACCGGCTTATAATGAATACCCCTAAAGGTTACAAGGTAATGCACCGGGACGGCAACGGCCTTAACTGTCTAAGGGCCAATATGGTAAACGTACCGGCGCAATACGACGGCCCGCCGCCCCTTTTTGAAACTATCACGGCGCCCGAAGCTCCGAAGAAAATAAAAGGCGTAAGCTTTCATAAGCCTTCAGGCCGTTGGTCAGCTACAGTATTTTACCGGGGTAAGCGTCATTGTCTACCCTACAGCAAAACGCAGGCCGAAGCAGCGGCCCGTATAGCAGAGTTTAAGAAGGAAAGGGGTATACCGTAATGGATGACCAAACTTTAGAGTATATGGGTGCGCGAGTAGATGAAGCCCGCAAGCTTAAAAAGCAGATAAAGGATATTTACGACTTTATCGAAACAGCGGAAAAAGGGGCTTTTCACAGCTTTAAAGTTGTGTATCAAGGTTATCAATATGGTACGGATAACTTACCATTAACGGCTGAAGCAAAGGCGGTTATGCAAATTCTGGTACTTAGCGAGTTAAAGGCGTACGTAAAAGCTCTGGAAGATAAACTAATCCAGCTATAAGTAAAACTACGGGAGGTAAAAACCTATGGATATAAAGCAGCGTATCGAGATAGCCAAAACAGGCCTTAAAAAAGCAGAACAGGCCAAGACCGTAGCCGAAACACAGAAGGCCAGCGCCGAGGCCCAGCGCGACGAAGTGGTAGAAAAAATGGCCGCTGAAAGCGTAACCCCTGAAACCATTGACCAGGTAATAGCACAGGAGGAAGCCGCAAACCTGGAAGCTTTGGAGAAAATCGAAACGTTGATACCCCAGGTATAGGGGGTTAGGATATGGGAAGCTTGAAAGACGTTTTTCATATGCGACCGTCTACCCGGGCGCTGGCGGGTGCAGCTGTTAACCCGTTGGAACCTGGCGGGGCAGCCAGGGCCGTAGCGCTGGAAGCTGCAAAAGCGCCCCAGGAGCCAACAAACAGTACTTACCGTATGGATAAGGCCCGCCTGGATGTTAAACAGGCCCGCCAGAAGATAGACAAAAAGGTAGGCCAGAGGGAGCTTTTACAGCAGCAGCTAAACGACGCCGTAATAAAGCGTACGGAGGCCGAAAACAAAATAGGCCTTTACGATAAGGTACAAATACTGCTGCAGAAGACCAGCGAGTACGCCAGGCAGCAGGTAAAGCAGAAGCTGGAAGACTTAGTAACCCAGGCCCTGGCTGTAGTATTCGGTAAGCCGTACCGCTTTTGGTTGACTATAGAGGTACGGAGTAACCGGCCAGAAGTGGATTACTGGTTGGAACTGGACGGCGTAGTAACACAGCTAAAGCCTCCAGACTACGATAACGGCGGGGGCATAGTGGATATTATCAGCCTGGCTCTTCGCCTGGGCGTAGCCGAAATGGAAGGCGTTAGAGGCCCGTTTTTACTGGATGAAGTGGGCAAGCACGTAAGCGAGGAATACGCCCCGAATGTGGCGTTTTTCCTCAAAGAATATAGTAAGACTTTTAACCGGCAAATTATCCTGATAACGCATAACGACGCGCTGGCAGAAATCGGAGAAGTAAGCTACCGCGTAAGCCAGAAGGCCGGGAAATCGGAGGTAGTAGCAGTATGAAATTACTGTACATAGGCGACCCGCACCTACGGGGAACGAACCCCAGGAACCGGCTGGATAATTACCGGGACGCCGTAACCGCCAAAATGCAGGAGGTATACAGCCTGGCCGTACAGCATGAAGCAAAGGCGATTATTACGCCCGGCGACGTACTGGACAGGCCCGAAGTGGCAGACGGCGTAAAAACCTACTACGCCGACCTGCTGGCCGAAAGCCCGGTACCGGTTTACACGACCCCGGGAAACCATGATATACGAGGCTATAACCTGGAAACTTACCAGGGCGGTAGCCTTAGCATTATGGCCCGAATGGTACCGCAGCTGCACGTAATTACCAGCCCCGAAAACCCGGTAATGTTTGGGCTGCAGGAAGGGAACCCGGTACAAATAACCTTCACGCCGTACAGCGGGAAAATGGACATAGACGGTTACGGATATAGCCCCGGGGTAGAAATGCACCTACCCGAGCCGTTTAAAATCCACGTAGCCCATGGTATGTTACTTGACCATGAACCCCCGTTTGACCGTTACAGCTTAATACAGAAAGTACAGACTACCGCCGACCTGGTACTTACCGGCCACGACCATACAGGCTACGGAGTATACCGGCGCCCCGACGGGAAGGTATTTTGTAACCCGGGTAGCCTGACCAGGATAGCGGCAAGCGTAGCGGAAATGGAAAGGCCCATACAGGTAGCCTTAATTGATGTCAAAGACGCAGAATCAAAGGATTTTAGTATAGACCTTATACCTCTGCAATGTGCGAAGACAGGCCCCGAAGTGCTAGACCGTAGCAGGATAGAAGAAGCAAAGGCCAGGGCCTACGCTATGACGGAATTCGCCGCGATTATCCAAAGAGGTACCGGGGAAAAAGTACTGCTGGACGTTAACAGCATAGTAGAAACCATAGCGGCCCAGGAGAAGGCCGACCCCGAAGTAGTAGCCCTGGCCTTGGCTAAAATAGGCGAAATGCGGGCTGTTGCATGACGGGCCGAGGCTGGCGTTGTAACAACTGCGGCCACGTACACCCAGCTACAGAAGACCTGAAAGAATTAGGTTTTCAATGGCTGGGGCCGCTGACCAGCAAAGTACGCTGCACGGCCTGCGGCAGCTACACAATACAGCGGGCCTTTGATGAAACCTTTAAAGCGGGGTATTTCCTGCTGGTAAAGGCGGTAAATGGAATAAGAAAGGGGCGGTAATAGTGGTAAAGGTAACAGTACAGGGGATAATACAAATGCCGCAATTTGATATGAATATTTACGAAATAGGGACGCCTATATATGTAGTTGATTATAACAGCGACCCTATATGTAATAGCTATGGCACCAATGCCCTTATAATAGGAGCGCACCCGCTGGAATTGCGTATAGTGGCTGTAGACCGCGAAGGTGATTACGTAGAGCGTACTATACGAATAGGAGACGTAACCAGGAATAACCAACCCGTAGAAATTCATCTACTGGTTAAAGAAAAAACAGAAAGACAGGAGGCTAATTTCAATGACTAAGGACATTATGCCCCAAGTAGAAGCCGAAATTGTAACCCTGGTAAGGGCCGTAGGCAGCGATAAGGTACAGGCCTTGCTAAATAAGATTACTGGTAACACAGGCGGCAAGGGAACCCTGGAAATAGTTATACCGGAAGTTACCGACCGTACGGTAGAACGCTGGGGCTGCGCTTTTGAGGATACTTTAAGAGAGTTTTTCATGTGCATGAATGGGGTAACTACAGAATTGACTAAGCCGCGTCAAATACCTGCCGAATTCCTGCAGATACTTAACCCCAACGAAATAGCGGCCACGGTTGACCAGTTAGACGCCGCAGTACAGGCCGTCGTAGAGAAGGGCGGGGCTAAAGAAGCCGCATACCAGGAAAAGCCGCACTTGCTTAGGCGCCGTACCCAGCTGGAAACCGATGTAAAGATAACCGAAGCCGGGGCGCTTATGAAGGTAGAGGGCGAAGGGCGTAACCAGTACGTAGTTATCGCCGGGACGAAAACCTACCTTAGTAACGACCAGGCCAGGGACGCATACCGGCGCATGGAATCTAAGGCCCAACGGGAAGAACTGGCCCAGGTAAACGGGGAAATTAACGCCCTGGACATTGGTATACAGAAAGCTACCGACGCCTGGTATACAGCCAAAGAAGCCGCCGACAGTATACGGGCAAAAGCTAACTTACAGGCCGCCCTTTTAACCTTCCTGGCGAATAGGGGGTAGTACTGTGGATTTAAAAAGTATGCCTACGGCTGACCTGGTAGCGGAGTTAAAGACCCGGGCAGACGTAAAGAGCGTAGACGTTATGGTAGAAGACTACTACCAAATTTCTACGGAGGCGGGCCGCGACAGAATAAACGGCGAAGGCCCCGTAGTAATTTTGGCGGTAAAGGAGTAGGAAAATGGCTTTCGGCGTAACCTGTGACCGTACGACGGAACTACAGCGCGACCGTAATATAAGGGGCGGCGACTTTCAAGCGGAAATACGGCGCAGCTGGCGCCTGGTACCTAACGTATGGCGGGCCAGAATAACGGACGGTAACAGCGCTACCAGGCCCGCCGACGAAATAACCGTAACACAGGAAGCTAACCTATTAACCGAATTAAAGCGTACATCTAAAGACGCCTTTTACCTCAGTTTTTTAAGGGCGCCGCAGATAAAAGGCCTGGTAGACTTCGACCAGGTAATACGGCGAAACCTGGGCCTGGTAATAGTTAGCTTTCTAACTGATGAAATAGACGAAACCTACGCCTTTAGGCTTGTATCAGCCTTAAAGTATATGAAGTACACCGGTAGGGCGTCTATAACCCTGGAAGCGTTACGTACCCGGGCTTTTCATAAGCGAATATTAATACCCCGAATGCTTATAGAGGAAGACCACGGGTACGACTTAAAGGAACTGGTAGGAAAATGTAATTTATTATAGGGGGGTTAACATGAATACAAAGGAAACCATTGTAGACCTGCTGGAAGATACCCAGCGCCCGGGTATAGACAAGGTGATAGCTTTCATGGAAAGCGGCGACTTTTTCACAGCACCCGCCAGCACGAAATACCACGGCGCTTATGCTGGGGGCCTGGCTGACCATAGCCTTAATGTATACAAGGTACTGAACGCTAAAAATAAAGCTATGGAACTGCGTATACCCGACGGTACCGTAATAATTACTGCCCTGCTGCATGACCTCTGTAAAATGAATACCTACGCTATAGAAAAGGCCTGGCGAAAAGACCAATTCAATAAATGGGAGCAGTACGACAGGTACGTACACAAAGAAGAATTCCCCATAGGCCACGGTGATAAATCGGTAATTCTTCTGCAGCCCCTTATACACCTTACCCCGCTGGAAATTGTAATGATACGTTGGCATATGGGCGGGTATGACGCTAAGGAAACTTACAAGCTTTCAGGAGAAGCCTGGAAAATGTTTAAAGGGGCCGTAGCCCTGCATACCGCAGACCTGGAAGCCACATACATTTTAGAAAACAAGGAAGAAGGTAAGTAATGCTGCAAGTAGTTGTAAGCAATAACATTCGCATACGCGGGCCGTCTACGCCGCTACGGGCCGCTATTACCCGGGTATTGACCCTGGATAACCCCGAATACGTAGCCCGTAAGAAAAAGCGGCGCCCGACCTGGGGCATAGACAAGGTAATACGGCTATATATCAGCGAGGCGGGCGACATTATAACGCCCCGGGGCTTCTTAGAGGAATTAAAAAGCATACTGAAAACGCAGGGGCTATGTCCTGATAAGGTGATAACGTACCAACGCACAGAACGGCCCCCGGTAGAATTCGGCTGGAACCCCGACGTACAGCCCTGGCCCTACCAGGTACCCGCGATAAAGGCAGCGGTAGCCAGTGAAAGCGGCGGCGTCCTGGTATCTCCAGCGGGCAGCGGTAAAACCACTATAGGCATGGCGGTAATAAGCGAAAAGCGGCAGCCCACCTTATGGCTTACACATACACAAGACCTTTTATACCAAAGCCGGGACGCAGCCGCAGCGCTACTGCCATACGTAGGCGAAATAGGCATATTAGGGGACGGTAAAGTAGCCTGGGGCAATGGCAAATTATTCATTGCTACTGTACAAACCCTGGGGGAAAACCCGCAGCTGGTAGAAGCCATAAAGCCGTTAATAGGCGCCGTGGTAATTGACGAAGCCCACCACTTTCCAGCGGCTGCTTTTGTAGAGGTAGCAGGGAAATTCGTGGTACCTTACATGCTGGGGTTGACGGCCACACCGGAGCGAAAAGACCAGCTGGACGCTTACATGCTTCGGGGTATTGGCCCCGAGCTTTATCGGGTAGACCGGGGCGCCCTGTATGAATCGGGCCACTTAATAAAACCTGCTGTTGAATTTGTTTACACTGACTTTGTTTACGAACAGGCCAGCGACAGGAACGAAATAGACAGCGTAGACGCGGGCGGGGAAGACCTGGATTACGTAGACCTAACGAAGCGCCTTATAGCGGACGAAGCCCGGGCCAAGCTGATAGCTGAAAAGATATTAGACAAGGCTCCCGGTAATTACCAAATAGTTATAACCGAAAGCGTAAGGTACTGCTACCAGCTGCGCGATATGGTGGAGAAAATAGCGGCAGAAAGACGGTACGGAGGTTTACCCCGTATGGCCGTAGTACACGGCCCCATTAACCGCTACAAGTGGATAGCGGCGGGGAATCAAAAAAAGGCCGCCTACCTGGTAGAAACAGGCCAAGCCCTGGAATACCGGAGCAGGGGCCGGGGCTACGAAATTAAGGTAGAGAACTACACCGACGAGGAATACGACGCCTGGCAATTATCAAAAGGGCGTCGCAAGGAGATTATAGCCGCAGCTAAAGACCGGCAAATAGATATACTTTTTGCTACGCAGCTGGCCCGGGAAGGCCTGGACATGCCCCATTTAACGGTGGGCCATATGGCAATGCCGAAGCGTGGAGATGCCCGGGACGCGAAAAACGGCGCGGCGGTAGAGCAGGAAATAGGGCGAATAATGCGGCGCGACCCAAATAACCCCGGTAAAAAGGCTACCTGGTACGATTACGTAGACTACAACGTAGGCGTTTACCGTGACCAGTATTACAGCCGCCGCAAAGTCTACGAGCGCTTAGGACTGAAGCTGCCCAAGAAGCCGAAGACAAAAACCGACGACCTGGACGCCTTTTTAGGGTCTATGGCCTGGTAGGAGGTGGTAAGGAGGATTAAACGCAGCTTATTTTTTACGCCCCCATGCTGCAAAACGCATCAAAATGCAACGTAAGGGTAACAAAGGTAATGCGTATTACCTGTATGTTGAATAGCCCCAAAAATAATTAATCGGAGGTATTTAACTAATGAAAGAACAAAACGAGCAAAGCGCCGAAAACAAAACTACCGACGTAGTAGCCGCGCAGGCCAGGGCTGTAGCAGTACAGCAGCCCAATTACATTACCGCCATGCTGGAAAGCATGAAGCAGGATTTTCTAGCCGCAAATGACGGCCTAGACCTGGATTTTGTCTACATGGGCGAATGGCTGGTAATTGACAAGAAGGGTAATTTCGTAGAGCGCGAGGGCAAAGACGACGCTAAAACCTGCGTAAGCTACGGGGATAATATCGACATAGTAATAGGCTACGGAGAAAAACGCTGGAGCTTATGGGGCCTGGAGAAATCCCCCGAAGACGGCCAGCTTATCGTAGCCGAGAAAGAGAAAGAAGACGCCGAAGCAGCCTTAACCGAATGGCTGGAGGAAAACCCGCAGGCCCAGGAACGTTATAACCTTAGCAGTCTGGAACTCCGGTATATGGCTTATGTCGTACCTGTACAGACAATTAAGCCCGACGATATGCCCAAAATTTACTTAATGAGCTTTAGCCCCACTGGTACTATAGCCTTCGGAAAATGGGCCTATGCTGTTTACCAGGGCAAGTATAAGGCCGTAGGTATCCCGAATAAGACCGGCGTTAATAAAATCGTTACCAGGCTTTCTACCAGCGAGAAAAGCGGCAGGGGTAATACCAGCTGGATAGGAATAGACTTCGAAGCCGTGGGCATGTTTAACCCCGCCGACTATGGTATAACCGATATACCCCAAACACCTACGGAGGTACCAAATCAGGCTTAATACCGTAGTGTCGAGGGGGTTACAGGATGGCAAGCAAAAAGGGGCCGCAGCTGGAAGACTATAAATTTGTAGACGTATATCATAGCGATGTAAAGGGCAAAAATAGCCCCTGGAAACGCATAGAAATAACTGAAATACCGCGCTATCAGCAGGAAGACGCCTTTAATTTCAACTGCTTCGCCACGGTACAGCGGTTTTGTAACCCCGTTAAAAGTAAAGGGGAAGCTTTTATAGCTCCCCTTTACTTCGACCTGGATTACGAACCCGACCCCAGCAGGAGCCAGGCCGACGCGGTAGAACTGATTGACTTTTTTACGGGCGAACTGGATATAAAACCAAGCGACCTATGGGTATATTTCAGCGGTAGCAAAGGCTTTCACGTATTGATTAATAGCCAGGCCCTGGGGATACAGCCCCGGGCCGACCTGCATAAGATTTTTAAGCACATTGCCGGGTACCTGGTACACCGCTTAGGCCTTAAATCCTTAGACCTGGTTGTATATACGTCGTATCGTATGCTACGCCTACCGAATTCAACGCACCACAAAACACGGCTTTTTAAAATCGAATTATCGGTAGATGAACTACGTACCCTTAGCCTGGACGAAATAAAGGAATTAGCCAGCCAGCCGCGTAAAGAGGGGCCTTTCACAGCGGCGCAACGCAAAGAGGGCCTAACCGTACGGGAGGCCGCCGCCAGGCTTTATACGGACAAGGCCAAGGAATACGAACAAAGTGCCGCCACCGCTTCGGCCCGCTACGATAAAGAAGAATATGTATTCAGGAAGGGCCTGCCGCCCGCCTGCGTAACGGACATTTTGGAAGGCGGCTGGAAGAAAGACGGCGACCGTAACCAGGCTACCGTACAGCTTTCTTGTTACTTCAAGGACGCGGGCCATACGAAGGAAGAAGCATTAGAAACCCTGGAGGCCTGGGCCTTAGCCCATACCAGCGCGGAAAGCAAATACCAAAAACAGCAACGTATAGCGAATACCCGCAGCGTCGTAGACGCGGTTTACAGCGCAGAAAATGAATACCGCTTCGGCTGCGCTTTCATACGTAGCTTACACGGTGAAAAAACCCCGGGAAGTAAGGACTATGAACGGGTATCATGTACCGGCGATTACTGCCCCTGCATTAAAAAGGCCACGGCTGACGATACCGAGGCTATAACCTTGCATCTGGCGAAGACGGGCGCCGCAGAATTCACCGGCAAGCTGATTAAAACCCATATTATGGTAGCAGGCAAAAAACAGACCCCGTATATAGTACCGAAAAAAATAGAATACCATTGCTGGGGGCATCAAAACTGTAAAAAGTACCATTGCCCACTGTATGACATACCGACCCATACCGTATACCGTAACTTGGGTCATGCTGACCGGGAACTTATTCAAATGTGTGGAGTAGGCGACGACAATATCAAGGGTATATTAAGGGAATTAAGCAGTATTCCGTCCTGTCAGAAATTTGATACGGAGGTAATAGAAACTACCAACGTCGAGGAATTATTGGTAATACCTATGGCCGAACTACAGCAGGACAACGAAGACCGCGAAGGGGCTTACGTCCTACGGAGGGTATACACGGTTGGCGGGCTGCCTGTATCCGAAAACAAGTACTACGAAATTAACGGCTTTGTTTTCCCGCACCCGAAAAATCAGGAAAGTACCATAATCGTACAGGACGCTAAACCCCTGCAGGACGTTGTAGAAAGCTTTCAGCTGACCGACGAAATAAAAGAGCAGCTGGCCGTATTCCAGCCTTCGGATTATACACCGGGCGCCATAGAGGAAAAATTAGCCGCTGTATGTGCTGACCTGACGTACAACGTAACGCACATAGTAGAACGCGACGAAACACTTTTAGGGGTACTGCTTACACAGCATAGCGTATTAAGATTTTCTGTACCCTGGGATAACGACCCTATAAGGGGCTGGGTAGAATTTAAACTTACCGGGGATACCGGCACCGGTAAAAGCGCCCTGGTAGAAAAGCTGCTAAAATTTTCTGGCCTGGGTACCCGGGTAAACGCCGAGAGTACAAGCCGTACGGGGCTTACTTACAAAATGGAGCAAAGCGGAAGCGGGGGGGCCTGGTATATCGTATGGGGCGCCTGGCCGTTATCAGACGGGGAATTAATATGGGTTGATGAAGACAGCGCTATAACGAAAGAGGAATACGGAGAAATAACCCTGGCCCGCAGCGACGGCAGGCTAGAGGTTAAAAGGGCCGTGAGCGCAGAAACCCCCTGCCGGGTACGGGCCATACTTTCGGGCAACGTACCAAAGGGCCGCCGCCTGGCTGATTACGGCCAAGGCTGCGAAGCGCTGAAAGACATTTTTAATAACGAAGATATACGGCGTTTTGATATGGCTTGTTTTATGCGGGCCAGCGACGTAGACCCTGAATTATATAACCAGGCGCTGCCGACTTACCCAAGCATGATTGACGCCGAAACCTTTAAAAATAACATATTATTTGCGTGGAGTAGAAAATCTGACGACGTAATTTTTTACGCCGACAGTATCGACAAAATACTGCAAATATCGACAGAGCTAGCCAAGGTATACGGTATGGCAAACGACATACCTCTAGTAAGCCCCAGCGACCAGCGCAACAAGGTAGCCCGGCTTTCGGTAGCCCTGGCAGCCCTGACCCATAGCGTAGATGAAAGCGGCGAACGTGTGGCCGTGTGGCCTGGGCATGTTGAGTTTATAGGGGCCTACCTTAAAGAGCTTTATAACGCGCCAGGCTGCGGCCTGAACTACTACGCCAGGTTAGCCATTAAGGAAGAAGAATTATCCGACGACCGTTACAAAAAGCTTACAGACGATTTACGCAGCCTGGACACTCTGAAGGGTGACATTAAGTTTTATGAATTTATTAAGCTATTCGCCCAGCAAAAATACCTGCACCTTAACGACGTAGAAGCCATGCTTTCCATAGATAAGGAGGAAGCAAAGGCTGTCGTAAACCTGCTTACAAAAATGCGTATGATTATTAAGACTTCAGGGGGCTACCGCAAAACACCGCGCTTTAATGCCTATGTTGCTAAATGCTTTGAATTAGGCATGTTTGACAGCATAGACGACGAGTATTAAAACCTGGAGGGGTAGAACTATGAAACTAGGTAGCCTTTTCGGACAACCCAAAACATTAGCAAGACCCCCGCGTAAAGAAGACGCGCCGGGGTCTTCCCTTAAAAGCAGCACCCAGGCCCTTATAAACGCCACAAAGAAAAAGCCTGGAGACTTCGGCATAACCTGGCCTAAACTGCCCGTACAGCAGGTAAAGGATTACCACGCCATAACGACGTTGGCCCAGCTTGAAAGTTACCTGCAGCGTTGCGAGGAAACGGGTCTAGGAGGCTTTGACTACGAAACCGCAGCCGATGAAGGACATCGTACCAGGCCGGTATATGACAAGGAAGGAAATGAAACCGGCCAGGAACCGGCCCGGGATAACCCCCTAGACCCCTGGAAGGCCGACATATGCACCCTTAGCCTGGCTGCAGCGCCCCACGAAGCCCGGGTAATATTTATAAGCCACAAAGCAGGCCGTATATTTGAGCCGCAACTATCACGCGAGGCGGCCCGTAAGCTGGTAATGGATACGGTAGACCGGCTATTTTTTAAAAACCCGAAAATAGTAAAAATAGCCGTTAACCTGGCCTTCGAAACAATGTTTAGCGCCAAACACGCAAAGTATATTTTACCGCCCGTAGCCGACCCCCTGGTAATGTGGACGCGGGTACTGCAGGTAGCGGCCCCCGGTAAAATCAAAGATCCGAAAAAGCCCACGGCGGGCCTGGGCCTTAAACCAACGGCTTTCAAGTACCTGGGCGTAAAGATGGGCGATTATAAAAAACTGCTGGACAAATACGGCGTTAATTTCTTCGATGAAATAAGCGCGGACGAACCCGACGCCCTGGGATACAGCGCAGAGGACAGCGATTACGCCGTACAGCTGTACCTTTACTGGAACGAAATAGCCCGGCAGATACCAAACGACAACCCCCTATATACGAATTACAGCGAATGGCTGCACGGAATAGAAATGCCGTTTGGTAGGGTTATAGGCCTTATGCAGTATTGGGGCATGGCCTGGGATACGGACTTAGCCCAGGTACGCAAGGAGGAAGCCGAAATAGCCCAGGAGAAGGCCGCCGAGGAAATAAAGCGGATATGTAAAGAGGCCCTAGACCTGGACGTAAACCCCGGTAAGTCTGGAAAGACCAACGAAGTAAAGGCCGTCATATTCGACCAAATGAAGCTACCGGCTGCTAAATGGGGTAAGACCGGGGCCAGCCTGGACGAAGAAGCCATAATAGATATGCGGTTTATGCTGGAAAACAAGCTAATCAGCATAGACGAAGAAAAATACTTAGCCGTACCGCTGCCCGAAGGCTGGGAAAGTGTAGACCCCGACAAAGACCCCGGGTTAGACAAAAAGGCCAGGGGCGCTATACGTATAGCGCAGCGCGAACCGCACCCATATAAAGAAGCCGGTATATCCCTTTTAGACCAGCTGCAAAAAATACAGAAGTACAGTACCCTTTTATCGGCCCATATCAACGGGCGGGAAAAGTACTTACACGAAGTAAGCAAGCGAATCCACGCGCAGTATTCACCCTGGACACGAACGGCCAGGCTGGAAAGCCATAACCCGAACGGCCAAAACGTACCCCGCCCTGATAACGACGACTTTAAAATACGTAGCTTTTACGTACCGGCGCCGGGGAAAATCCTTTTCTTTATAGACTTTTCAGGCTTCGAGCTTCGCCTTATGGCTTGGCGCAGCCATGACAGCGTTATGATTGATATTTTCAACAGTGGCGGGGATATGCACCGACGTACTGCGTCGGTAGCCACCGGGAAGCCCGAAGACCAGGTAACGAAAAAAGAACGGCAAGACGCAAAGCCCGCGAACTTCGGTATTTGCTACGGCGGCACAGAACACGCTTTACAGAAAACTTTTAAAACTGACTACCTAATGAGGAAGACCCTGGACGAATGTTACGAACTAGTACAGGCTGTTAAAACGGCCTACCCCGGGATACCTACATACCAACGCGACATAGTTTTAGAGGCCCGGGAAAAAGGCTACGTAGAAGCAATTTACGGCTATAAGCGCATGTTACCACACCTTAACAGTACCGATAAATACGCCCGGGGCCAGGACGAACGGCGGGCCGCGAATACGCCTATTCAGGGCAGCGCCGCCGAAATTATGAAACGCTGTCAAAACGCCGTATACGACGAAATAGGGCGGGGTACCGGCACCCTACAGCATGGGCGTACAGACATGATTGCACAGATACACGATGAAATTATTTTCGAAATGGACGACGACCCCGACGTAGTAAAGAAAGCCTGGCAATGGGTTAAGGCTACCATGGAAATACCCCCGCTGCCCGACTTCCCGGTACCTATTGAGGCCGAAGCGTCGGTAGGGTACCGTTGGAACGAAAAACAAGACCCTAAGAAATGGCTGGAAGACAGGAGGGCGTAGCGTGTTTTATCAAAAGAAAGCCCCGGTAGTACGTTTGAAGGCTTTATGTGGATTGGTAAGGCCTGACACGTTAGAACCATACAGCGTTTTATATTGGGGCGTGACTATGGGCCGAAAAGATAGCAAAAGACGGCTAGCCAAACTACAAATACCCCAGCGGCCCCTTAGCAAATACGCCCAGGATGCCTACAGGGAGGTAATGAAAAAATGGCTATGAAACACTCTCAAGGCCATAATAAGCCAACGCCAGAAATGCAGCAGTTTATAAAAGACCTGTACCGGGATATGGGCCAGGCCTGCGAAGTGGATTTAGAAGCCCTGTCCTACACGGAGGCCGACCGGCTAATTAAAGAATTAAAACAAATGCGGGCCGAATACCGCGAAAAAATGGAGGGTAAAGACGATGGAAAGTACTGGTATTAAAAAACCCGTACGTATCGGGCTTACCGGCGCCGGGGGTACCGGTAAAGGCACGTTAGGCCAGGCCCTGGCAAGAAAAGCAGGGCTTACGTTCCTACCCAGCCATATACAGGATACCGGCCAGGCCATGGGCTTTGAAAGCTACAAAGACACCCACGGCCTGGCGGGAGCCTTAGCCTTTCAATATGCCGTCATGTTCGGCCAAATATACCAGGAAAGAGCGCTGCAGCTGGCGGGCGTGGGCTACGTAGCCGAAAGGACGACCATAGACTATATACCCTATTTTCTGCAGCGCGGCATTATGCGGAAAGACTATGTAGACCCTTACATAGATACCGCCTTTACCTGGGCGCAAAAAGCGTACGACATGATTATATACTGCCCCCTGGACTTCGCCCCCGACGACGGCGCCCCCTGGAAGGAGCGCGACCAGGCCGCCAGAGAACGCACCGACCAGGCTATATACGGATTTATTAACCGTTTGACAAATGTACCTGTACTGGTAGCCCATGGTACGCCTGTAGAACGGCTAGAACTGGCCCGGGCGTTTATTGAAGCCCTGGCAAGGTAAAGAACCATGAGACATAAAAAGCAGGTACAAAAGCCTTATAGACGGCGTTTAAAGGACAGAGAGGTAGAACGACTACGTAACATAATTACGAGATTAAAGGGGCGATTAGAGCGCATGAGTAGTAGAAAAACGAAGAAGACCGCAGCCCGACGCAAAACGGAAGGCGAAGTTATGACCGCAAAACTGGAGTTATCAAACGCCCAGGACGAAATAGCCAGCCTGGAATACAAATTAGCCCGGGCAGAAAACCACGCAGCCGCCTATAAAAAAGGCTGGGAGGCCGAAAAATTGGTAAGCAAAGCAACCTTCGCGGGCCAAACAACGGCCCAGCGCCACGCGGTTAAACTACGTAGAGCGCTTTACCTGGCCGCCGTGGTTATTATAGCGCTGGGGGCTGCCCTGGGCGTAGTAACTAATACGTAGGGGGATAGTTGAATGTTAAATACCGAATACAGCGACCGTTTCGACGAACTACGTAAAAATAGAATGGCTATGAGCTTTTATAAGTACGGCCCCATAAAGGAAAACTACGGCAATAAATACGTAAAAGCGGTAGCCAGCCTGGAAAAGCGCCTGCAGATGTATAAGGAAACCGGGAACACTGAATACCTGGTAGACGTAGCCAATTTTGCCATGATTGAATTCATGTACCCGCAGCATGAAAACGCCCATTTTGAGGCCACCGATAGCGATAAAAGCCCGGGCGTCGTAGGTATGCCAGTTAACGAAGCCAGAGCTTTAGCGGAAGGAGATTGAAACCATGATACAGGTAGAGCTTAAAACCGACGACGGCACCCTTTATAACGTCCTTTTACCGGCACCCAGGGCCGAAGATAACCTAGCCCCCGAAGCTGCTTTAGAAGGGGTCGTAGAATTCGTAAGGCAGACTATAGACAAAGGCGAAGTATTTTTAAACCCTAACGAAGCCCTTTATATAGGGGCTATGGCAAAGGTACGGCATATAAAGGCCCGCTACATGGACAGTACCCAGGTGGAGGAAGCCCAAGAGAACGACGCCCGGGCAGATAACAGTGTACATGCCTTTTTAGGCCCCGTACCCTTTGACGAAAAAATATACTACCTGGGTCACGAAATACGGGTAGAAGGCCTGCGGTATGGATACCTGGAGGAACCCGACCAGGCCATAAATTCGACTAATCCCCTATTATTCGTATACGTACCCTTGAAAATCGACGGAGCGCCTTTTTTAGAGGCGTTAAGTGCTACGGCGGTATCCGGCGTAGTAAGCACTGTGGCAGGCAAACAAGGCGCCCATTTTGAAACGGTACAACACTTGCCGCTGCTTGCCGATATGACCTACGACCAGGCGGTAGAGTACGTAGAAGACTTTTTAGGGGAACTACGTAAAGAGCAGGAAGAAACCCGGGAGTTGCCCCCAGGGAAAAAGACCGCGAAGGCATTTAAAGATTGGAAGGGATTTCCGTAATGGGTAAAATCGTAGTACTGCATAAGCCGCCCCATGAACATATTGCGGATTTACTTGAACAGATAAAACGGGAGACTGAAAACCGCGCCTATGATTGCATGATTATTGCCATGCGACGAACTGACGGAATAATAGAAACGGCAGCCGCGAACGTAAACGCTTACGACCGGCTGGAATTAGCCGCACACCTTACGGCAAAGGCCCACTTAGAAATAGTAAGGGCTAACATATACGACCTTTTAGGGGGCTGACTTATGGGACGAAAAAACAGGCGCCCAAAGCCTAAGCAAATACGTACTATGAAGATGGCCGACCGGCTGGCTTTCTTACAGCCGGTCACGGATAAAAGTATAAGTAAGGAGGCTGCAAATAAATACAATGACCAAGGAAGAAGCTAGGAAAGCTATGGAACAAGGACAAAAGGTAAAACATAGGTACTTTTCGGATAATGAATTTATCCATATCGTAGACGGCAAAATGCTTACCGAAGACGGATATAACTTTGAAGCCCGATTCACTACAATGACGGGCAACGTTTGGAAAGCTGGATGGAGTGTTATTGACTAATTTAAAGAAAATATAACGAAACGGGGGGTTAACGTGGCACTAGCAAGGGGTAATTGCCCGTACTATGAAAAAATAACAATGGGTATGCACTACTACGGGATAATGTGTAACACCAGCGGCGAACCAAAGGGGTATAGCAACGAAGTTTGCGGCCCGGGGTGGTTAAAGCTGTTTAGGGACGCCTGGATTAAACAATACTGCGGCGGTCGTTACGAATATTGCCGGTATTATAAAGCGGCACAGGAGGCCGAGGCGAAAGCAGCTACGCGGGCCGAAAAACGAAAACAGAAGAAAACGGGAGCTACAGCGAGTAAACGGAAGACGTAACACTGTAGGAATATGGAGTTAAATAAATGGCGTTTTTTGGCCGAAAATGACGAAATACGGGGGTCGATTCTGCAGGGTGTGAGAAATATATAAGGGCTTAAATTTTAGGAGGGGGTAGGAAAGGGGAATGTATTACAGCGTCTGTAAAAACTTTTATACCCCCTTAACTTTTAAGAACCCATATATATTTATATATAATATAAATTATTTATTATTTATTATTTATTATTTATTAATAGTATAGGTATTATTAATACCTATAAGGGGGATGTTTAATACGTGATGAGGTAAGCAAAAAGGCTGTAAGGGCCTGGCTGGATAATTATCATGCACTGGTTGAAGGTGGGAAGCCCGACGATTACATAGGCCTGAACGCTGGCGTAAAGCCCTATGACGGGGTAAGCGGCAGGCGCTTAAATTTAATCATGCTGGAGGCGGCCATAAAAGCGCTGCCCGGGCAGCTGCGCTTATGCGTTAATTGCCGCTGGATAGAAAAAAAGCCGCTGGGGGTTACGTTAAGGTTAATAGGCGTCAGTAAATCGGAGTATTACAGACGCTGCGGGCTGGCGGTAGACTTTATTTATAAGCGGGTTAACGGGCGGCTAATAAATTATGCAGCTTTATTAAAGGAGATTGTGAAGTAGCTATTCGACAAAATTTGACATGCTTAGGGAATATATGTTATGTTATTTGTATGATGGAAGTTTTATCCGCTAGGATAAAACCGAAGATGTTTTTAAAAGCCCGGGGCGCTCGTTTATTTCGCGGCCCGGGCTTCTGAAACCGGCATAAACAGTTTACTTTTATAGTATGCTCTGGTATATTTGTGTAAATGAGCAATTTTATGCGGGGCGTAGAAGAATAACCATAATATGGTAAGCGGTTATACGTATACTTTCTAAAATCAGCGTAATGCAGCGTAAAAGTTAAGCAGTATTCTAGGATTGCCTAGTTTACTGCTTTTCGTATTTTATGGAAGTGTACATAACGTTTATTATCGGCCCTGACTTTATTTGACCTTCGCCAGAAAGGAGGGCGCTTTAATTGGCTAAAAAAGACAGGAAAGACAAGCGACCGGCCCACTCAAACGAAGAAATTATTATACCCTGGGGCAGTCATATCGACCCGTACGACCTGGATATAAAGCGAAGGCTACACCCTTACGCCGACGATAAAAACAGGGTAGAAAACCGAAACGGGCGGGCCGTGCTGCTATGCGGGGCTAATAAGCAGACCGCGCCCCATTATTGCCGCGCCCTGGCCGGGTACCGTACCGCGCACCCAGGGTATGGCCGTTGCCGGTACTGCGGGGGCATGTCTACCGGCCCTGTAACCGAAGAAGGAAAGGCGAGAAGCACACAAAATGGGCGTAAACATGGCATATACAGCGACGTACTTAGCGACGATGAACGGGCCGCGTACGAAGACCTTATAGAAACTAAAAGCCTGGCCCTGGAACATGAAATTTACATGTTAAAGGCTAAGATTATACGGTACCTGGACAAGTGGAACGAAATACGGGAGGCTGGCGGCGAAGGCGCTACCCGGGTATGGTTTAAGGCCCAGGGCGAACGTTCCTACTACCACGCTGGAAGTGCTGACGACCGCGTATTAGACCGCGCCCTAAACACGTTAAGCCGTCTTATTGAGAAACATAACCGGCTGATTAATCCTGAAGGCGGCGGGGGCCTGCTGGAGCAGATTAACGCCGAACTGCGGGCCGCCTCCCATGGCAAAGTAACGGTAGCCTGGGGAAGTCGCCAGCCGCAGACCCGGGAAGGGGAGGGGGGCCGCGAATAATGCCGAAGCTGAAAGCTAAGGAAAAGCGCCTTTTATTGTATGTCGGTAAATGCCTGGACGAAGGGCGAACCCCGACCATAGGCGAAATATGCCGGGCCTGCAAGACTACGCCGCGTACCCTGCTGGGCAAGACCTGGCCCCAGCTGCGGGAAGCCCTGGAAGGGGGCGGGGAATAGTGGGCCTTTATCGGAGCGTCGAAGACCGCGTAGACCAGGCTTTAAAATGTGGGCGATTTGATACCCGAAAGCCTACCCTGGCCGAAGTAAAAGAAATGCTGAAGGCTAAAGGGCTTACCTGGGCAGACTACGCCCATTTAAGTTATAAGGAAATGCGAAAACTGGCGGGGGTGGAATAATTGGCCGAAATAAAGCAATTTAAAGCCCGCGACCAGCTTACCAAAGACCAGTTAAAAGCGGAGTTATGCGAGTTTATAGACCAGGGCGACTACGTAATTATCCTGGCCCATAGGGATAAGGATAATGTTACTGACTTCGCGACCAACCTTAATTTTAAAAATGACCGCATAGGCCTAAAAGGTATTATGCAGGACGGCCAGGAGGTACTTTTCAGAGTAGCGCCGCCTGTAGCCTATGAAGGTGATGTAGAGATATGAGCAGCGCGGGCGCCCTGGCCGTATATAGCCCTACCGAATTCGATTACCTGGAAGACGTAGACCCCATAAGCGGGGCGCCGACTATGGTAGCCGTCCCTAAAACGGTAGCAGCTGCGAAAGCCGGGTTATCGTACCAGGAATTAGACGACCTGGGCGACCTGTTCAAGCCTGAAAACCTGCGGGAAGCCTGGCGCGTACTGCGAAAAAATGACCCGTTTGACTACCAGCTAGAGGCCGCCGACCTTATCCTATATAGCGCATTAAATGGCCTGGGCTGGTTATTCGTGATTATGATAAGCCGCCAGGCGGGTAAGAACGAAATAAGCGCTTTCGTACAGCAGTATATTTTGTTGTATGGCTGGTATTTCGGGGTACCGGTAAGCGGGGTAAAATTCGCCCCGGTGCATAAGCCGCAGGTACAGGCCAGTATGGACAGGCTGGAGGGGGCCGCTACAAACGACAGTGGCGGGCTGGCTGGCTGCGCGATAACCCGCAACATATTTCGTAAATCGGACGGCTACAAATACCACATAGGGCCGCCCCGGGATACGAATAAATGGGCCTTCTTATCCATTAACCCCACGGCTAACGTAGCCAGCCAAACGGCCTTTACCCTGCTGGAAGGCGACGAAGCCCAGGACATTGATACGGCCAAATGGGAGCGCGACGCGCAGCCCATGGGAGCCTACAAAAACGCGACAACCGTATTTTGGGGGGTAGCCTGGACAAAGGAGTGCCACATATACCAGGCCATGACCCAGGCCTACGAAATGGAAAGGCGTATAGAGGCCCGGGAGGGGTACAGGCCTAAGCTGGTAATGAAGGTACCGGCGAAACGTGTCATAGCTTCGGGTAACGAAAACTACCGGATATTTTACGAAAACCTGGTAGCCCGCCTGGGGCCTAACCATATAGCGGTTAAGACACAATTTGACCTGGAATTTATCGACTCAATAGGCCGCTTTTTTGACGCGGAGCAGGTAGCCCGTATATATGCAAACGTCTACCGTATGCGGGTTGGCCCTGCGCCTAACGGCGTATACATATTTGGGCTGGACGTAGCAGGCCAGGAGGAAACCCCCACCACTACCGAGGAAGTAGCGGCAGGCGCCCATAAGCGCGACGCTACCGACCTGGTAATAGGTGAACTGCTGCCCGACGGTACGGTAATACCCTGCTGCCTGTATCAGTGGGTAGGGAAACCGCACAGCAGCCAGCGTGAACAGGTAGTAGCCATACTGCGACACTGGGGCGTAATAGGGGGCAGCGCAGACGGTACCGGCATAGGCGAACCACTGGCGTACCATCTTATCGAAAAGTTGCCTAACGCCGAAATAGAGGCCTACAAGTTTAAGGCTACCGGTGATGAAAATAAAAGTAAGCTGGGCTACCTGGCTTATAACTACGTATCGGCTGACTGGTTAAAAATACCACGGCGGCCCGTAGACGACCCACAGCAGGCCGACTTATGGGACGAATTAAAATGGCAGCTGGAAAACCTGGTACGGATAGCCAAAAAGGAACAGCGTATAAATTGGCTTGTACCGGCGACCGCGAAGCCCCGGTATGACGGGCATATACCGCATGATGATATAGTCACAGCGGTATTTTTGCTTTTAAGGGCGGCGTACATGATTAAAGACCCTGCAGCGCGTAAGGCTTCGGCCTTCGACCGCAGCGGAGCAGTATAAAGGGGGCGCCTATGGCGGGGCGTAAGAAAAAACGGGACTATAAAAAAGAGTACCGGCAGTACCATAGTAAGCCTGAACAAAGGCGCCGCCGTTCTCTACGTAATAAGGCCCGCCGAAAGCTGGGCCTAAAGGTAGGCGATAAAAGAGAGGTAGACCACAAAACGCCGCTTTCTAAAGGCGGTAGTAATTCGCGGCGTAATCTTCGGGTAGTCAGCCGTACCATTAACAGACGAAAGGGGGCTAAATAGTGGCTGTAGTAAACGTAATACCTGAAACCCTGGCGAAATACGTAGACCCTACCGCAGCACTGGCCGCCGCTAAAGGCTGGATAGCCGATAATGGCACCTGGATAAAGAAATTAATAGACCAACACAAAGCCTGGATAAATGAAGAAGGCGTAGAAATTTATCAGGATGCCTATGACGGGTATTTAGAAAAAATAGATACCCGGGATAAGTCCAGGGGCGACGACACGAACCATAAGCTACAGGTAAACTATGCTGAAATAGTTATAGACGCCCCCGTAGACTACATGTTAGGTAAGCCCATAGTCTGGACGGTAGAAGACCCCGACGGGGAGGCCGACAAAAAGCTTATAGAGCAATTTCGTAAAGACTTTCTGGCACTGGTACGTAATGAGGAAGCCCAGCGCATACTAGCGGAGCAGCTGCGCCAGGGCGGTATAGGGGGCTACAGCCCTATTATCGGCTGGGTAGACGAAAACGGGGATATAGACTACGACGAATTCCCCATACAGGAAGTAATACCCGTTTACGACACCCGGGGGCGCCTGGCCCTGGTGATACGGTACTACGTAGTAGAAGACACGACAGAAGACGACCAAATAGTAACCCGTACCAGGGTAGAGGTATACGACGAACGTTACGTAACCTACTACATAAGTGTTAATGACGGCGACGGCTACGAACTGGATGAAGCGGAGGCCGAAACAGGAAACCCCGTCGAACATAAAGCGGGCCGCATACCAGTAAGCATATTCGTAAACGGCACACCGGCCAGGTACGAAAAGCGCCAAAAGAAAAACGGCGTAAGCGACCTGGCTAACGGCGTTTTATCCCTGCTGGAAAATTACGCGGAGGGTATGAGCGATAAGGCTAACTATGTTGACTACCTGCAGGACGCCTACCTACTGCTTTCGGGGGTAGACGTAGACCAAAACGAAGTTTTAAAAATGAGGAAGGCCCGGGCCATAGCTTTAAAAGCTAAGGAAAGTACGGCTACCTTTATTTCACAGTCACAGGAAGACAAGGCGGTAGAAAGTCATTTAGACCGGGTAAAGAAAACTATTCACGACATGGCGAAAATACCACAGCTTAACGACCTGCAGGGCGCGACCGCTACGGAAATTAAGCTAAAGTACGCCTGCCTGGATATTAAGGCCGGGAAAAAAGAGCTTTATTTCTCCAGCGCTATTAAGCAGCTGGTTAAGGTATTAACCGACTTGTTAAACGCCCGACGCCTGGCCGATGCTGGGGTAGACGATGCTTACGACATACTTACCGGGAGGCAAAAGCCGCCGAAAAGCGTAGTACTTTATAATCACGAATGGGTAGCCTTTACTATTAACCGTAACCTGCCGCAAAACTTCCTTGAAATAGCGCAGATTGTCGCGGCCCTGGCTGATAAGGTACCCGACGCATATCTTTACGAATTGCTATGGTTTATAGACGACCCCGTAAAAGCCCTGGAAGACATGAAAAAGCAGCGGGAAGAATCCGCAAAGCAGGGCCTTAACGCTATGGGCTTAGGGGGCGAATTTAGCAGCACAGGAAACAACGGGGGGAATACGAATACCGACGACCCCGAGGGCGGGGGAAGTGGCGGGGAATAAGGGGGCTTAACCTATGGCCGATATTTTAGACGCCCGGGTATACGCCCGCCGCCAAAAAGACCTTGACGGCTACGTAGAACGCTATCAGGATATTTTAGACCGCCGTCAGGTAAAGTATGCCCAGGAAATACGGCCCATATGGGAACGTACGGCCCAGCGCCTGGACGTACTTATAAAGAAGCTGTATAAAGAGTATTCCGACGGCCAGGGAAAGCTTTCACCCGAAAAGTTACAGACTAAGAAGTACGAAATTAGCAGGCTGGCTATGCTGCGGCGGGAGGTAGCGGCCCTTTTAACGGACGCTGAAGACCCCCTACAAAAGAAGCTGCACAGGAATTTAGCTTATCAGTACGCGCATAGCTATTATTTTACAGCCTTTGGGATGGAGCAGGCGGCCCAGGTAGACGTACGAATACCCCTTTTAACGGAAAACTACGTAATGGGGGTGCTGGCGAATCCCTGGCTACCTGACGGGGCCACGTACAGCGACCGGCTAAGGGCTAACACGGTTTACCTGGCCGAAAAAATGTATAATTCGGTAGGGCGGGCTATGGTAGAAGGCTGGAGCGTTAACGAAACGGCCCGCCACATACAGCGCACAGCCCAGGAAGGGTACTATAACGCGGTACGCCTGGCCCGTACGGAGCTTACCAGGGCGGCCAGCCAGGGCGCTACTCAGGCCATGCTACAAAACGCCGATATTCTGGACGGCAAGCGCTGGAACGCGGCCCTAGACAGCAGGACGGCGCCCAAAGACGCCAGGAACGACGGTAAATTATACCCCCTGGAATACGATACCCCCGAAATGCCCGGGGTACCTGGGGAAAGAATACCGAATCACCCTAACTGTAGGTGTAAGTACAGCCCCGTTTTAAGCGCCCTGGGCGTCAATAAGCGGGAGCGCATAGCCCGGGGCGAAGGTGATAATACGGAAAATTTCGGGGAACGTACGTATACAAAGGCCCGTACCTATAAAGAGTACGCAAAGGAAAGGGGCCTGCCTGACCTGGACGAACGTCTAGCGAATGACGACCCGCGCCGGTACCTGCGGCGGGGCGAAAAGCTGGACGATTACCGGGACGGTTTAATAGGACAAAAACCCGTAGACCCGCAGCTACCGCCGACGCCTGAACCGGTAAAAACTATCACGGCAGCGACGGCCTGGGCTGACCAGGTAAAGCAGCGGATAGCCCAGGGCGTAACTACAGAGGCCCAGGCCCGGGAGGTAGGCGGCCTGGTAAGGAGGGAAATAGAAAACAGGGTAGGCGGCGAAATAGCCTCCGCAAAAGAACAGCTGGCCGTACTTGTAGAAAAGTGTAAAGTGCTGCAGGCTGAAAAAGACGCCGCCCGGGAAGCGCTTAATAACGTACGTTTTATGTCGCCCGAATACCGGGAAGCCTTTGACAAATTTAAGGAACTTCGGGATAAAATAGACGAAAAGCTACGGCCTCTTTATGAGGAAAGGGGTAAGTTATCCACTAAATTAGCAAGTTTACGGGGTGACGCTACCCGCGATATAATAGCTGAAATACGGCCTATGGGCAGCAGCCGGGAAGCTAACATAATAGGGCGCCCAAGGAAGGAAACAAAGCAGGCCCTGGAAGAAGCCCGGGGGTATATACCTACGGCCTGGCTTGAATTATCGGACACGACTTCCGCTATGGCTGTAAAGAAGGCCAACCGGGGCTACTATAGCCACTATGGAACTCCCGAAATAGTTACCAGCGGCAGCAGCATAGAAAGTATGCGGGAAACCTTTTTACACGAAATGGGCCATAGGATGGAGTATATACACCCGACCATTAAAAAGCTGGAAAAAGAATTTTACGAGCGCCGTACAGCTGGGGAGGCTTTACAGTGGCTGGGTAGTGGTTATGGCCGGGACGAAAGAACCCGAAAAGATAACTTTGTAAGCGCATACATGGGTAAAGATTACGGAGGCCGCGCCTATGAATTGTTGAGTATGGGTATACAATCGGCTTTTTTGTCGATAGGCAGGTATGACTTAACAAAGGATGAAGACTACTACGACTTTATTTTAGGAGTGATAACCGCGTTATGAAATTTAATGTAACAGGCACCATACGGGGGCAGCCCGTAACCCTTACTTACAGTAAGGGGCTTATAGGCGGCCCGACGCTTACCGGCGACGCCCTGGCCGTAGAGGAAGTAGAATTTATGGTCCAGGCGCTGCAGGGTACCAGCTTAGGCCCCGTAGGGGGGCCGTACTTTACAAAAAATTATCTTAAAGAACCCCTGGCCGCTGTATTCTTAATACGGGAGGTATTCGACGAAGACGCCGAATTTACCGGCGACGTACCCGAACCCCCGAGGGCGCCCAAGGGGGCCATAATTTAACCGCTGTAGAACAGCGGTTTTTTATTTTTTGCGGCCTGGTAAACTACGCCCGAACCGCTGCCGGGGGTGACAGCGTAGTAAGGTACCTGGGCTGCTTAATTTTATACCGTTTTGCCGGTATCGTATAACCGGCCAGGCGTTTAGCGGGTAACGCTAATAATCCGTAAATTTACGTTTTGCGGTATCGAATAACCGGGGAGGTACAAATGGACGAACTGAAAAAACTACAGGGGCTTTATAAAGCGGGGAAAATCAAGAAGGACGAATACCTAAAGCGGCTTAAAGAACTGCTGGACAGTAAGGAAATTTCCCAGGAGGAACACGACGAAGCAAAAGAGTACGACCCTGGCGACCCCGATAATAAACCCATATACACCCAGGCCGAAGTAGACGGCATGGTAACACGTAAAGCGGTAGCCCTGGTACGTAGGGCTTTAAAAGACGCCGGGGTAAATGTGGACGTACCGAATAAGGAACTGCTGGGAAAAGTGGCCGAACTTGCAAAGGCCGGCGGCGACCAAAAACCCCCGACGGCTACCGAACAGGAAATAGCCGACCTGCGGAAAAAGGCCAAGAAAGCCGACGACGCCGACAGTACTATAAAACGGCTTCAGCTTGAAAATGGGGTATTAAAGGCTGCCGGTAAATTTAACCCGCATAACCCCGCCCAGGTAGTACGCGGTCTGTCCGACTATATGGGCTTATTGGAGGAAGACGACGAAGGCGGCTATACTCCTAAGTCCATAGAAAAGGCCATTAAGCGCATGGCCGAAAATGAGCCGAATTTGTTTAAGCAGGCTGACGACGAAGACGGCAACGACGAAGGCGGCGGCAACGATGACGGCGGGCGCTTTCGCGGTAAAGGCCCGGGTGGGGGTACCCCTGGCGGCGACGATAAAAAGGCTGCTGAACGGGCTAAGAAAAAAACCGCAGCCCTTGAAATGATGGGCATTAAAACGGAAAAGAAATAACTCAAAATCTAACAGGAGGTATTAAAAATGGCTGACGTAACCATTAGAAAGACCAGCGCAGAGGCGGCCCGGGAGATTAAAGCCAGCGCCCATTATGCGTATATCAATAACGGCATTACGCTGGACGGTAGTAAATTCGCCCTGGGTGAGCTGGTGAAAGAGGGCCAATGCCTGATAAAAGACAACGTAACAGGGCTGTACGAAAAGTACGCTGATGGCGCCCCTACTCCCGCAGTAGTGAACGGGGCCGCCAATATTACAGCGGCTGACTTGGCCGGTATAAACGCCGGTACTACTGTAACCGTAAAGGTAAACGGCGTAGCCTATGTTATTGCTAACGCGACCCTGGCGGCGGTTACAGCTGTAGGCGGGGAAGCTGGCGTAATAACTGCGGTTAAAGCAGCGGCTAACGCCCAGGGTGTAACCCTTGACAAAATATGTAACGTAGCTGCCGTAGCTAACAAACTGCGTATAGCGACCATTGAAAGCGGTAGCGGTCAGAAAATCGAAGTAAGTGGTACCTGGGGCGTAGCTGGTGACGAAGCTACCGTAGAGGGCGTATTAGGGCTGGCAATACCGGCCAGTGATGTAGGTACCGGCGCTTTCCCCGAAGGCAAAAGTAACCCCGTTATACTGGACGAATCCGTAAAATTTGAACTGGACGACCTGGGGGCTAACCCGAATGTAACCGTAGGCCAGATACTGGTACACGGAGCCGTCTATAACGGTATGCTTATCAGCGCTACCGATGCCTTTAAGCAGGCCCTGGCTGGCTTTATCCGCTTCGTATAAGCGGCCCTGGTACAACTAATTAATAACCACAAGGAGGATAAAAAGCATGGCTGGATTAGCACAATATAGCGAGTACTTCGAAAACCCCCTTTTCACGGAAATTATTAACGAAGTACCCGTAGAAACAGGATATAAGGGAAGCCGTTTCCTGCCCCGGGATGAAACCTACGAAATTGAATTCAATGAAACCATTTTGGAGCGCCAGCAGGATATGGCCGACATTGTGGACAGCGGGGCAGAATTGCCGCTGACTGACCGCGACCCCATGCGTAGGGTATCGGGGGCCATTACCGATATAGGGCAATCTTATATTGTCACTAAAAAGGAACTGGGCGCCCTTATGGACAAAGGAAACCCCGGAAAAAGAAAAGTAGCAGAAAGGCAGCTGCTGGGTAAGGCCAAGCTGGTAAAAGCCAACATTGACGCCCGCCTGGAATGGCTGATATGGCAAGCCCTGGGCGAAGGCGCTATAACCTATAACAAGGCCGGTATAAAGCTGGCTTCTGATTTTGGCGTCGATGCCATAGAAGCAGCGGTAACAAAATGGGACGGCGTTACACCGACCATAATAGCGGATTACGAAGGCTGGGTACAGGACTACGTAGACCGTAATGGTGTCTACCCTGACGTTTACATGACTTCTATTACCGTTATTCGTGCTGTTCTTAACGACGAAACCGTAAGGAAGCAGATAACGGGCCTGGCTGACAAGCTTGTAACCCTGCAGGAGCTTAACGACTTCCTGCGCGGGCGTCAAATGCCCCCTATGGAGGCTTTCGACGCTTCGGTAGCCTACAGGGACGTAGATAACGGCGGGGTACGTGTACAATCGCGCCTTCTGAATGCCAAAAAAGGCGTATTTCTTAAAGAGGGCGGCGCCATTGGGCAGCTGCTTATAGGCCCCACCGTGGAAAATAACATGGAACCCGGTATTTTTGGCCGTACCTTTACCATGGAGCGCCCGAAGCGTGAAATAGTAGAGGTAGTAGCTGCCTCCTGGCCGAAGGTTACAGACCCCGACCTGATTACCATTACCACCGTATTAACCTAAGTCGGGAATACTTGCGTAAAACCGTATAAGTAAGGGGCGCTTAACGGCGCCCCTGCTTTATTTCGTAAAAATATCAGGATACCAGGAGGGTAAAAAACGCATGAAGATTATTAATACTGTAGCGCTTAGAGATAACGGCGCCCGTATACCTGCGGGTACTGTATGCGACTATCCCGAAGAAATAGCCCGGCAGCTTATAAAAGAGGGTAGCGCGGTACTGGCCGACCCGCTGCAAACTATCACACCGCCGGTAAACGACGCCGACGGACAGCCTGCCGGGACACCCGCAGACGCCACAGGTAAAAAGGACGATGAAACACCTGCCGCCGGGGGGCCGGGAAACCCCGTTGACAACGAAGCAGTAAAGCAAGCGGCGGCCCTGAATAGTCAATACAATAAAGAAAACCTTATAGCGGCAGCAAAGGAGGCAGGCGTAGACTTTGCTTACGACGCCAAAAAAGCCGAAATTATAGCCGCTGTTATAGCCCAGGGGAAAGCAGAGGCCCTTATAAAATAAAGGGGGCGTAGCCCATGTATTTAACGGCTGACGAATTAAAGACTACGTATTACCCGAAGGCCGCAAATATGCCAGCTGCTGACGTTAACCTTTACCTGGCCAGGGCTAACGGATACGCCGTCGGTATAGTGGGCGGCCCGCTTACAGATACCCAGGTAACGGCGGCAGGTTTACAGCTGAATGAATTAAAAACAGCTGTAGGGTTGGCTTTCGAAATACTTTCAAAAGGAGAAACCGGCCA
>Ga0209347_1001490_pt1 | contig 37499 bp, 27 predicted proteins | sample AutmiccommuBRH23_FD_187382 | JGI IMG/M metagenome (GOLD analysis project Ga0209347, IMG submission 187382) | Deep subsurface microbial communities from Mt. Terri, Switzerland - Autotrophic microbial communities BRH/23 (SPAdes) (version 2) | ecosystem: Environmental > Aquatic > Deep subsurface >... | reverse complement strand
CCGGCGCGCCCTGACGGGCCAACTCCAACGCGATGCTTTCTGCCTCCAGCTTGGAGCGGACATAAGGGCTGGCCGACTCCCAATCGTCAAAGATGTCCGCCTCATGGGGCAGCCGGTCCTCTTTGGGACGGCCAATCGTCCCGATGGTGCTGGTATGCACAATGGCCGCCACCCCTGCCTGGGCCGCCGCGCCCAGCACATTCTGCGAGCCTTCCACGTTGACCCGTAACATCTCGGCAGCCGCGTCCGGCCGCGTGCTGTAAAAGGCGGCCACGTGATACAGATGTTGGCAGCCGCGCAACGCCTGCTCCAGCCCCGCCCTGTCGCTCAGGTCCCCCTCCACCAGGGTTACATCCAGACCCTCCAGGTTGCGCGGGTCGCTATTGGGGCGGACCAGGCAGGATACCTGGAACCGTTCCTGGAGCAACGCCCGCACCACCGCCGAACCAACGAACCCCGTCCCCCCCGTGACCAAGGCTCGCATCACGCCCCCACTCCCATCGGCGGGTATGGGCTATACAGCGGCGCGCCTCCTGGCAACTCGTGCCGCGGCGGCCCTTTCGTTGGCAACATCCCCCCTGGTCCCCTGTTGCGCAATTGCCTGCCCCTTTCTACGATGTCGTGTCTGTCTTGCGGGCATAAACGATCATGCGATAGGCTCCGCCGAGCCGCTCGGTGATCAGATCCAGCGCGTCCGCGCCCCATTCCAGCACGCGGGGATAGCGCACCACGTCTTGCCAGCGGCTCACATGCGCCCCCATACCATCCACCCGCAACACATCGCCGAAACCGGCCTGCTGCAAGGCACGCGTGAGGGTTTGGCGGCTGAAATACCAGTTGTGGTGATAGTCATAGATCAAATCCAGCGGCTTGTGGAAACGCCGGGCGCTGGCCCGATACAGCAGATAAGCCATCCGCGTAATCAGGCTGTCATGGTTGGGCGTCAGGATCAAGATGACCCCGCCCGGTTTCAGGATGCGGGCCGTCTCCCGCAAGAAGCCAAAAGGATCGTCCAGGTGCTCGATCAAGTCCCACAGGCTGACCACATCAAACGAGTTCGCGGGGAACTGGGCCTGCTCCAGCGTGCCGGTGAATACCTCCAGGCCAAACTCCTGCCGGGCGAAATCCGCCGCTGGCCGCGAAATCTCGACCCCGTAAGGCTGCCAGCCCCGCTTTTGGGCCAGGTGCAGGAATAGCCCCTTGGCGCAGCCTACATCGAGCAGCCTTCGCCCCGCACCCGACTGCTCCAAACGGTCCAGGGCCGCCTGAAACATGCGCACCTCGGCGCTCTGCTCGTCGTAATCAGCGTGCCAGTTGGCGAACAGGTCGCTCTCCACATAGCGCGGGTCGTCGTACATGGCCGCCGCCTCATCCGCCGTCGGGCGCGTGTCGCGCAAGACCAGGGCGCAGCGCGGGCAGCGAAATACGCGAAATTCGGACAGGGCGTATAACAGTTGCGTGGCAGGCTCCCCGCAAAGCGGGCACGCCTCGCCCGCCACCGGCCCACGACTGCCATCCTGCTCCCCGCGCGCTCCCCCCAACGCATACCGCCCCTTGGCCCAGCGCCGCGCTACAACCCGCCGCCAGCGTGGGGTGCGCGGGCCGCTATCGGCAAGGGACTGCCGGGCCGCTTCCAGGGCGCGCGCCTGCGCCTCAACCTGCTCCGGCGCGGGCGTCGGCGCGCCCGATAGCCGCAAGCCGGGATAGTCGTGCAGGGGCTTGACGGTCAGCGTGTCGGGCTGCAAATCGCCCACAAAAGCCGCCGTCTGCTGGGCCGATTCGACGGTCTGGCCGGGCAGCCCCGCCAGCACAAAGAGCCGCGCCGCGATCCCCAGCCGGGCGCAGTCTGCCACCAGCGCGCGTACCTTCTGTAGATACTCGGGCACGCTCTCGCGGGCCGCGCAGCGCCCCTCCCGCCAGAGCAGATCGGCGTCGGTAGTTTCCAGCCCCACCTTGACCGCCACGCAGCCCGCAAGTCCCATCAACTGCAATAGCTCTGCGTCGAAATGGTCGGGCCGCGACTCGCACTCCCAGATCAGGTTCTTGCCCGGCTGTAACGCACCCTCCGCCAGAAGCAACCGGCAGATGGCCGCCACCCGCTCGCGGTCGTGGGCGAACGCGGGGTCGCGAAAGACGATCTTGCGCGGGTGATAACGCCCCACTACCTCGACCAACTCTGCCACCGTCCGCTCCGGCGAGCAGGCCCGGAAGCGCCTGCCCTGGGCGACGACGTAGGGGCACCAGTTACAGCCCGCCCCGCAGCCCCGGCTGCTCAACACGCTCAGCGCGGAATAGCGCTCCACCGGCAGCGCGTCCCAGGCCGGAATCGGTAGCGCGTCCAGGTCGGTCAGCAGGCCGTCCGCATCGTACCCCGCCACGCCCAGCATTGCCGGGTCTACGACGCGGGGCAGATCAGTCTCTCCCGACAACAATCGGTCACACAGGGCGGGAAAAGTCCCCTCGGGCTCGCCAGTCAGCAGGTGATCCGCCTCCCCCAGCCAGTCCCCCATCAAGCGGGTGCTCACCCCCAGGGCCACCAGCGGCACGATCAGGCGACTCTCTCCCCGCAGGGTGCGCAGCAGCAAGGCGTCGCCTTCCCTCGTGGCCCACGAGACAAACACCCCCACCAACGAGGGCCGGGCGCTCAGGGTGGCGGCCACACAGGAAGCCGCATCCATCTCCACGGCGTCTATGGTCACCACGTCATATCCTGCGGCCCGCAGCGTCGCAGCGATGATTGCCACGGTGTGCGGGGGATAACGAAAAGCCCCCACCATTGGCTCTACCACGCCCAGAGTAGCGGAACCCTCGTGGTTGGCCGTCATGCCCGGCAAGCCCGGTGGAACAATCAGGACAATTCGGCGATCGTGCATGCTACCCCTGGGCCTCCCACAGGCGGTAGACCAGCATGCGCGCCCCCCCGGAATCGGTCTGGTACAGCAACTCCAACTCCGGCGGCACCTGCTCGCCAGAAACCAGGTGGAGGAACTGCGGGCGAATGTCCACTTCTCGCTCGTCCAGCACGAGATAATCCACGCCCTTGTGCCGCGCATAGCGCACCACCTCCGCCCAAGAGGCGCTGGGCGTGGGGACCCACTGCGTATCGGCGTGGAAGGCAATCGCCGGGTAACGGGACATGATCACCGTGTCGCGGGGCACGATAGGCTGCAAGTATTCCCCCACCAGACGGTGCTCGATGCGCATCCAGCCCACATTGGTCAATTGGCGCACGACGACGGGCTGCAAGACCACCAACCCCACCATGACCGCCAGCGTGGGCAACACGTTCAGCACTGTGCGCCAGTTGGCTGACAATGGGCGCGGAGCCGCCTCCTCCCCCTCCGCCGACCCGTTCTCGCGCAATTGCCCCACCGTGTCGATCAACCAATCGCTGAGAGCCACCAACCCGCACGCCAGCCAGAGGATCAACACCGGGATCATGGCCGCCAGATAGCGGGCCTGCACGAAAATCAGGATAAAGGCCGCCACCGGCGCGAACGAACTGAGCAGATATAGCTCTTTGAAGGTGCGGCTGCGCGTCCAGGCCCGGCGGAATAGCCCCAGGAACACAAAAGCCAACAGGACGTAGGGGAACAGCGTCGGGTCGATCAACAACTGGATGAAATTGCGGGCGTTCATGTACAGCACATTGCCAAAGGTCTGCGGATCGTCCAGGACCAGTTGCAGCATGCTGATGTTATAGCTTTCCGGGGAGAAGAAGAACGTCTCCAACCCCGTCGAGTCCAGCCCCCAGGTGGCCTTGTCAAACGCGGTTACGTCGCCGGACACCATGCCGATGCAGGTCAGATAGGTCACCCCCACCTTCTCGCTGACCATCCAGGAGCCGGTGTTCAGATACACATAATAGGCATAGGGCACAAACGCCAGGGCAAAGGCCAGCACATAGAGCAGCAACTTGGCGATAAAGGCCACCCGCCAGCGGCGGGGCAGCGTGCGCCGCAACAGCCGGAACAGGGCGAACACCACCCCCGCCACCGCGAAATAGCCGATGGCCTCGGGGCGGGTCAGATAAGCCAGCCCAAAAGACAGCCCGGCCAGCAGATACGCCCACCACGGACCGGCAGCCCACCCTTTTGCCGGTTCGCCTGCCTTGGCCCGCCAGATGGGGCGCAACGCCACCGCCCCGGCCCACAGCCCACCGTACACAAAGAACATATACAACGGCTCGGTCAGCGTGCCCCAGTACAGGATGGCCGCCCCCAGCGCAGGGAACACCGCCGTCAGCCCGGCGGCAGCCAGCGCGACTCGCCGCTCGTATAGCTCGCAGGCCAGCCCATACACCGGCAGCACCAAGAGCGAGCCGAACACGACATACAGGATGTCGCTGGACAGGATCATGTCGCGGGTCAACGGATAGAGCAGCCCGGCAGCCATCGGGGACAGCGGCCCGTGATGCACATCCGCGTGGCCGGTAAAGGTAAAGCCCTGGCCGGTGATCCAGTTGCGCCCCAACCAAAGGTAGAACGGCTCATCGCCCCACACCACCCGCTGCCCCTGGATCAACATCAGGCGCACCACCAGCCCGATCAACCAGACCCCCAGCAGGGGCACCCACGTGATCCAGGCGGAACGTGCTTTTTGTTCCTTCACAGCTACCGACGACCACTCTAGCGATGTATCCATAAGAGACCTCAATCCTTGATCTGGTAAACGATGGTGCGCCCGCGCCCATCCACGGCAGCAAACAGTGGCAAGAGTTCGGGCGGCGGGTTGGCGTCATTCAGCAAAAAGGCCAGATGGGGCCGCAAGACCCGCAACTCGTGTTCATCCACCACCAGGTAGGTCGCCCCCTTGCGGCGGGCGTAATCCAGGTAGGCGTCATACTCTGCGCGGGGCGACGGCACAAATCCCCGCTCGGCATACAGGGCAACAGCCAGATCGCGGGTCATAACCTTGGCGTCCGCCGGGGCATGCTCCCGCAGCCAGCGCCCCGCCGCCTCGTGAGAAAAGGTCATATCCGCCACGCCCTGCTGTACGGTGCGGGCATGCACGACCCCCCAATACCCGGATAGTCCCACCACCAACAGCAACAGGGCTATTCCATGCCAGCGGGCCAGCGGCCAGCGCTTTTCATCCAGATCGGGCTCCGCGCCCAGTCGCCAATGCCCCAACGTCTCGGCCAGCCAGGATGCCAGCCCCCACACGCCCACTGCCGCCCAAATCACCAATACCGGAAAGGCGGGCGAGAAAAAGCGCACCTCGACATGGAAGGGCAGGAAGGATAGCACCGGCAGGGCGCCGAACCACAACAGGGCCTCGTGCTCCAGCCGACGGCGGTTCCACGGCTCGCGGAACCAGCCCAACACGACGGGAGCCAGCAGGAACAGGGGGAATATCCGGGAGGAAAAAATCACGGATTTCATCCATTTCAGGTTGCGCCACATGCGCACCAGAAAAGCCCGCGGGTCCTCCAGCAGCACATCCAGGATGCTCCGTTCGAACCGGCTGCTCGACCACCACAACACCTCGCCGGTCTCGCTGTCCAGGCTGGCCGTCACCTTGTCGTATAACACCGGGTCGTCCTCCAACACCGCCTCGCCGATGTCATACGTGATGCTCAGCTTGCCCGTCGCCATCCATTTGCCCGTCTCGCTGTGGACGAACAGGACATAGGGCGCGGCCACGATCACAAAGGCAGCCAGATAAGCGACCAACGATGCCAGGGACCGCCACCGCCAGAGCTGCCGCCGCCAAATCCAGATTAGCAGGAACAACACCAGGAACCCCGCCAGCCATACCAGCCCCTCGGGCCGCGACAGGTAGGCCAGCCCCAGGCAAGCCCCGCCCAAAGCAAAGGCCCATATCTTGCCATCGTCCAGGGCCACCGAGAGCGCCCACAAGGCGCAGAACAGCCAAAAGATGAATACCGGCTCTGTCATGGTGCCCCAGTAGAGCACCGCCGAACTCAGCCCGGGAAAGATGGCCAGTAGCACGATGGCCAGCAGCGCGATGCGGCTGCCGTACAGCCGCCGCACCAGGAAATAGATGGGCACCAACACCAGCGCGCCCAGCAGGACGTACCAGAAGGCGCTCCCCAATTCGGGGTTGCCCGTCAGCACATAGATGGCCCCGGCCAGGATGGGAAACAGCGGAGTGTAGTGCAGTTCGGATACTCCACTCACCGTATAACCCCGGCCCGTCAACAAGTTGCGGCCCAGAGAGAGATAGTCCGGCTCGTCCCAGCGGATTACCCGATCCACGCTGGCGAGGCCGGTTCGCAGGATCAGTGCCCCCACGACAACCAGCAACAACCAGAGGTATTCACGGCGCAACGATGATTCAGCCTTCATACTGTCTACCCCTATCCATCATGCCCAGCCCTTCACGCCTCATCCCGGCCATCTTCCAGCCTGTCGCCTCCCGGCGACCCGCCGTCTGCCTGCGCCTCCAGCTCTTGCACGCGCTTGCGCGTCAGCGCCAAATCCTGGCTGAGCGTCTTGATCTGGTCGCTAAAGCGCGAGATGGTCACGGAAAAGTGCACGAAAATGAAAAAGCTAATCGCCAGGACCATCACAAATAGCAGCGCGGGCGGATAGTCGATGCCCACGGCGTACGAAATCACTTCCACTACATCGGTGAACAGCGGCGAGATGACCAGCCCCCCGGCCATGACCAGCCAAAGCAGGGCATATTCTTCCTTGAGCCGCTTGGTGCGCACCAGGTTGACGACGAACAGCAGAATCGCGATGCCCACCGCGATAAAGAACAGACGTGCCCGCAGAGACATGAGACCTCCCACAGGACTATTGGACTGCGTCAAGTTGGAGCGCCGCCACCCCTGGCGGCAGGAGACAACAGGCAACTAACCGCGTCTAGCATGCCAAGATCGAGAACCCTGCCCTGTCGTGACTTGGACGCAGCCCCGTTGCACTGCCGCGCCTGCCTGGCGAAACAGGGTCAGGGCCAGCGTCCCCCACAGCAGCAACGCGCCGAACAGGTAATGGGATTGCACGAAACGGGTCAGGCCAGGTTGGAAGAGCTGATACTGCCGCCCCATCAACAGATAGCTGCCGACCAGCAGCGCCCACTGCCACCAGCGCGTACCCGGCTGGGCCAGCATCTCCGCCGCCAGGATGGTCAGCGGCAGCATGGCCCATACAAAAGTATAGACCTGCGCGTGAGGCGATACCAGCAACAGGGCCACCACCGCCAGCGCAAACTCGAGCCGGAACCGTCGCTGGTCGGCCGGTGCAGGTTCCTGCGGCCATCCCCGGCTGTGCCAGGTAAGCGCCGCGCTGAGCGCAACAACCACCCCATCGGCCAGCAACGTGAGCGCCCGCGCCAGTCCCGGCAGATGCGCCCCCTTGAGCGTGGCGGTAAACACGTTGCGCACCAGGTTCCGGCTGAAAAAGCCGTTGAACGACTGGTTATACGGAAAGGCTGCGAACGCGCCCCCCAGGCCATAGACCGCCGTGTAGCTGAGGTAGCGCCCAACGGTATCTAGCCCCACCACAGCAAACGACCCAACGATGAACACCAGTGCCGACCCGATGGCCCAGGCCGCCGCGCGCCAGCGCCGCCGCCAGATCAGCAAGGCGATCAGCGCGCCGGGGAAGAATTTCAGCCCCGTCGCCAGCCCCAGAGCGATCCCGGCCCACTGTTCCTGCCCGCGGCTCAGGGCATACAGCGTCAAGGCCAGCAGCAGAAACTGGACCAGCTCGATCTGCCCCAGGCGCAATGTGACGATGGCCGGATCGAACCGATACAGCATCGCCAGCGCGACCACCATCAGGGTGGGCGTGACTCGCCCCACCGACCGCAGACACAACCAGGTCCCGCCCAGCAGGGCCGCCAGGTTGAACGCCCACCAGAGCGCCTGCACCAGCGGGTAAGACAGCCCTAGCGTGGGCACGAACAGCAGGGCAATCAACGGGGCGTACATGTACGGCCAGACCACCGTCTCGTCCTTCATCGTGAACGTGCCCGATTCGATCAACTCCTGGAACGGTCCCGCATCAGCGAAAATATCCTCGCCCGCCACCAGCCGTTGGGCCGCCAGCACGAACACGTCCAGGTCGTGGTGGTTGGTGATGCTCCACACCCGCACCATATCCGCCGCCAACAGCAACACCAGCAGGCCCACGACTACCCACTGCCAGCGGGCAGCCTGTTTTCTCACGCGGCCGGGTACGCCAGATGAATGTACGCTCATGGACAGGGCATCCTCCGGGCATCCTGAAGCTGCAGTACATCTCGCAGGGGCGCAAGATGAAAGCGCTGCAACAGTTTCTCCAGCTTGCGCAACGTGCCCGCCCGGTTGTAGTAGGTGACAAACCGCGTCACCGGCGATAGCTTTTTGGCGCGTGGCGTGCCCGTATCCCCCTCCCAGGGGTGCAGGTACAGCACAAAGGGCTGCCCTCCCGCGTTCACCCGCGCCAACAGGCCGCGTAACACCGGCAAGGGGATGGCCCGCAGGTAGAACCCGCCCGATACGGGAATCCTCAGCCCGGCCACGCGGCAGGCGGTCATGGGGAACTCGACCAATTTCCCGCCCTCGTGGTCGGTGGCCAGTTCGGCGCTCGTCGGGCAATAGGGGCCGCAGGGAGTGCCGTCCACGCCATAAAGATAATTGCGCACCGGGAAAATGCTGGAATCGTAGCGAAAGCCGTGTTGCTGCAACAGGTCAACGGCCCAGGCCGTGCGCCCGTCCAGGGAAAAGGTCGGCGCGCGAAAGCCAATGATCTCGTCCAACGGGACCACGGCAGCCGCGTCCCGGTCGAATTCGTCCAACTCGGCGGCGAAACGCTCCGGCGGTAGCGCCCACAACGGACGGTGGCTCCAGCCGTGACAGCCGATCTCGTGCCCCGCCTGATAGATGCGCCGCACCAGCTCCGGGTGATGTCGCACGACGTCCCCCACCACGAAAAAGGTAGCCCGCACGCCATACCGCTCCAGCAGCGTCAAGATCGGCTGGACAGCCCGCTCCACCCGGCGCTCAGGGTCATCCCCCGCGCGCGGGCGCACCAGCTCCGCGTGGAACCAGTCTTCCAGGTCGATGGACAGGGCGTTCAGCATGCTCTCGCTCACTTGTGCGCCGACACGGCGGCTGGATGCACCGGCTTGCGGTGCGCGTTCCCGCGCGTCTTTTGCCGCAGCAGCACGATAAAGATGGCTAGAAACACTTTAAAGATGTAGTACAAGATCTTCCAACTGCGATGCATCGACAGCCCGGCGATTCGCCCGCGCATCCGCACGGGAACCTCCACCGCCCGGAACCCGGCATAGTTCAGCAGCAGCAGAGTATCCGCGTCCGGGTAGTCCGAGGGGTAATTATCCCGCGCAAAGAATTCCAGCACGTCGCGGTTTAGCGCCTGAAAGCCGGAGGTGGGGTCCGTCACCGGGCGATGAGCGAAGCGGGTCACGAGGGCGGCAAACACGTGCATGCCCGTGCGCTTGGACCAGGTGGTCTTGTACTCCATGCTCCCCAAAAAGCGCGACCCGATAGCGACGTCTGACTTGCCCTGCAACACCGGCTCCAACAGGGCCGGAATGCACGCCGGATCGTGCTGCCCGTCAGCGTCCAACATGACGCCATAGTCATAGCCCCGCTCCACGGCGAATTTAAAGCCGGTCTGCACCGCCCCGCCATAGCCCAGGTTGCAGGGCAGGCTCACCACATGCGCCCCCAGGCGGGTCGCCACCGCCGCCGTATCATCCGACGAATAGTCGTCAATCAGGACCACGTCCACGCCCGGAACGGCCAGCCGCAGTTCGTCAAATACGGCTGGCAGGTTTTGCGCCTCGTTGTGCGCTGGCATGATGATTACAACTCTGGGTTGAGCCATCGTTCTATCCCTGCCGTAACCTCGGCGGTTATCTGCCTATTGATAGCCATTACTGAGATGCTTGCGATAGATGTTCCGCCAGCGCTCCCAGGGCAGGCGGGAAAAGCGCAACCGAAAGATGGTGTATACCGATTTAAAGATCTCTGAGCGCGAGATTTTTGAACTGCCCAGCCGCCGGTTGTGAAAGATAATGGGGATCTCGCCGATGGCAAAACCCCGCCGCTGGCAGCGTGTCACCATCTCTACCAGGAATGAGTACCCGCTGGAAAAGATGGTATCCAGGTCGACCTGCCGCAGCACCTCCGCCTTGTAGCAACGGAACCCGGCAGTGCAGTCGTGGGTCTTGAGCCGCAGGACAAACTTGGCAAAGGAGTTAGCTCCCCGGCTGAGCAGTTTGCGCGGCAGCGGCCACCCCGTCGTCCCGCCTCCCTTGACATAGCGCGACCCGATGGCCACATCGCAATCCCGCATGATCGCCAAGAGCTTGGGCAGGTAATAGGGATGATGGGAGAAATCCGCATCCATCGTGATGGCGCAGTCATACTCGTCCTGCAAAGCGCGGCGGAATCCGGCCAGATAGGCCGTGCCCAGCCCCATCTTGGCGGGGCGGTGGATCACCTGCACGCGCGGGTCCTGGGCGGATAGCGCATCCGCCAGTTGCCCCGTTCCATCGGGCGAGTTGTCATCTACAACCAACACGTGCAGGGGTATAGGTTGCTCCAGAATCTGCTTGACCAGTTGCTGGATGTTCTCTGCTTCGTTATAGGTAGGCACGATGACCAGTGCCGCGACGGTGGGCGAATCGCTAGCCATAGCCGATGATCTCCTAACGCTTCCCCAGACGCACCTGAAAGGCCGTCAGGGTATAGTGGTACAGCATATGAAAGAAGCGAGATTTGCTCTTGCCGTGCATGCGCAGCCGATAGAACGTGGGCACTTCGAGCATGTTATAGCCTTTTTTCCAGGCCAGGAACAAGAAGTGCATGAAATACTCGCCGTATCCGTGGAAAATGCGGTTCACGTTCATCGAAAGCAGCTTCTCGCGGCGAATGGTAAAGAACCCGCACAGGTTGTCCTGAATCTGAGTACGAAGCACCACGCGCACAAAAAAGTTGAATATAAAGCTGGCGTAATACCGCCAGATGTCTTCCATCCCGCCGCCCATGGTAAAGCGCGAGCCGATGATGATGTCATAGTATTCCAGAAACTTGACCATCTGGGGCAGCATGACCGGGTCGTGGTTGAAATCCGTATCCATCACTGCCACACAGTCCCCCGTCGCCTGCTGAATGCCGTAGGCGATGGCAGTTGCCAGGCCCCGCCCCTCAGTACGGACGAACAGGCGCACCGCCTCGTCCTGCCCAAATCGATCACGCACGACCTGGGCCGTCCCATCGGGCGAGTTGTCGTCCACGACGATTACTTCGTGAGTGATCCCTGCCCCATCCAACTCGCGCTGAATGGCTTCGATCAGGGGTACGATGTTGTTGCGCTCGGTATAGGTCGGCAAGATCACTGAAACGTCCACGCACGCCTCCATCAAAACAGGTTGTATCGCCTCAGATTCTACTCCTGGGGGTGAGGTCTCATCCCAGGAATGCCTACCCAACCGCTCCCTGTTGTCGGCCATTCCCGGCCTGTGCTTCCCCCTCGAGAGGCGGGTACAGCGCCTCCAAATCCATCGGAATGGGCAGGTAGCGGTTGTTCAATATCCGGCCCAGATACCAGGTCCACCAAAGCACCAGGATTAGCAGCGTGATGCCAGTCGCCCCAAACCCGACATACTCGTACCAGGGCCGATGAAAACGAAACTCGATGCGATGCTCGCCAGGCTCCAGCCAGACTCCCAGGAATGCCGTGTTGACCCGCAACGCCTGTCGGGCCTTGCCGTTCACCAACACCTGCCAGTGGGGATACCACGACTCGGCCACGGTCAGCACGCCGCTCTCTGGCACGGACACCCCGACGTAGATCGAGTCATAGCCCTGACGCTCGGCATACGCCACCACTTCCACCGGCGGAATGGGCCGGACAGCGTCCAGCGTTTCCGGGGTTACCACCTGCGCCGACGCGACGGACGAGGATGCCAGAGCCAGCCGGGTGGCATACGTGGGGTCATCGGTAAAGAGATAAGCCCCCTCCACCTGTCCACTGGCCACGCCCGCCGCCCCCCCGCTTTCGATCATCGCCGCATCCGCGGCCACCAGGGCGATCCCCTGCCCCACAAAGCGCGGCAGCGCAGCCAGCGAAACCTCGTCGTTGGTCGCCACATCCAGCGCGGCGCTGGGGTAAAACCGGGCGTAACCGCTGATCTGGGCGTTCTGCCAGACAGCTACCCCCTGCCCCTGCCACGCGGAGCGATACCCCGCCTCGCGCAAGGTCGCCTCATGCTGGGGCGTGTTCGTCTCGCCCTGCCGCAACAACACATAGCGTACCCGATGCAACCCCAGGTTGGTAGCCAGGTCCACAGACTCGACCTGACGGTGTGTGTATAGCGGCGCGCCGTTATCATAGTATCCCCAATAGCGTGGCATCGGGAACTGGGACAGGGAATAGGTTCGCAAATACTCCTCGCGCGGGGTGCTAGCCACATCCCAGAACCGCCCGCTGGTCGCATGCTCCCGCAACCAGGCGTATGCCTCTTGCTCCTCGGCGGTGAAATAGGAATCGGTCGTCACATAGGCCGCCGCCGACGGACCAAAATCCAGCGGTACCAACCCCAGCGCGATAATAAACAGCACCCAGGCTGCCACCGTGCCCGGTGCGGGCAGCGTCCAGCGCCCCTGCTTGCGCCTGCCTCGTTTCGACAACCCGCGCACAGCCCGCATCAGCCAATCCAGCCCGTGCGCGGCCAACACAGATATCCATACCACCACCAGCAACATTCCCCGGAAGGGAGACAGCCGCCCCAGGACGGGCACAGCGGAAATGGGGTTGAACGCAAACGTTGGCCCCAGGACCATCAGCATCGAAAGCGCCAGCCCTACCACGGCCGCCCATCCGGCCAGGGGGCACGCACAGGCGCGCCGCTTCCAAACGGCGTACAGTCCCAGCAACGCCCCCACCGAGGCGATGATCCCCGGATACCAGGTTACACTCCAGAAGGCACTGACGATGCCGGGCAGCCCTTCCTCGGAAACGGGCAACCGCAGGGCATCGGGCAATCGCCGGACGATGGCATACCATACCAGCCCGGGTGTTACCGAGTAATCGCGCAGCAACTCGTTCGTAAAGGTGCTCTCCGCGCCATGCTTGGCGTGGATGCCCACATACTGCACCTCCAAAGCGCCCGGCAGCACATAGAACGCTGCCAGCCCTCCGGCTATTACCCCAACCACGACTAGCCCGAAAATGGCCCGCCATACGCGCAGCGTGCCCTGGCGTATGGCCAGGACCATGCGGGCCAGCAGGTACAGGCCCACGAACGGTCCGGCGATGATGGTGTACTCGCTGCTGATAATGGGAAACAGGCCTAACGCGATCCCCACCAGGGAGAATCGGCCCAGATATTGCGAGGGCCTGGCGTAGGCCAGTTCGATGAACCACAGGGAGAGCGGCACCAACACCCACACTGCCGCGTGGATCCAGGTTTCCACGCCCACGTGGTTGTGGTACGGGAACGCCTCATAGATCATCGCCCCCACCAGCGCCGGACGCCAATCCCCCAGCACGCGGTGCAGGTAGCCGAACATCGCCATGCCAGAGGCGGCCATCACCAGGAAGTAGTACAACACCATCACCGCTTCCAGCGGCATCTCGCCCCACAGCGAGACGGCTGCCAGCACATAGTAGAACGGATAAGACAGAAAACGTAGCCACGGAAAACCAGAGAACCAGGTCGGGTTCCATTCGCTGAGCAACTGCCCCTGGCGCAGCTCCTCTCGGAACATCCAGGTAATAGTCAGCTCCGGGATCGTCTCCTGGCGCGGGGAGGTCGGTAGCCCTCCCCGCAACCAGTTGCGCATCAACAAAGCTGTCAGCGCCAGCAGCACGATGATGGCTACCAGCGCGCCGATGCGCTCGATTCTCTTGGCTTTATGCCAGGCTGTGGCACGCTTGACATCCATCCGCTTTTACTTCTCCAACGGCAGCACATACCACCGGAACGGTCGCCCGTACATGGTGAACGTGCGAATCAGGTCCATCCCTTGCTGCTCATGGAACCGCACGGCGTAGGCATTCCCCTCGTCCACGCACAGCCCCATGCGCTGAAAACCGCGTTCCCGCAATCCATCGGCAAAGGCCCACCACAGCGCCCGCCCGATCCCCTCCCCGCGCCGCTCCGTGCGGGTGGCGATGTACAGCATCTCCGCTTCCCCCGGCTCGATCTTGGTCTGGGACGGGTAGAGCAACGTCTGTACTACCTTGGGGATCAAGGACGGATGGCGCAACAGAGAACCCAGCACCGGCAGCACCAGCTTGTGCCCCCGGCGCAGCACCAACTCCTTGAACACCGCCCCCGAATCGGTCGCGCCGGTGACAACGCCGATGACCTCTGACCCATCCACAGCCACATAGCCAAAGCAATAGGAGGAAACGGCCATCTGCGCGTAGAGCGCCTCCAGGAAGCGGCGGCCCAGGCTGGTCAGGAACGTGCCGGGCTGCCCCTCAATGTGCAGGTCCGCAGCGATAGTGGCATCCTCGGGGGCCAGGGGCCGGATGGCATAGCTCATGCGGCTCGCTCCTTGGCCAACTCGCGAATCTGTTGGCAGATATAAGCGATCTGTTCCTCTGTCAGCTTGACCGAGCTGGGCAGGTTGATCCCCGTAGCCGCCAGCCGCTCCGCTACAGGCAACTGGATATCCCTGGGATGGCAGGGCATGGTGTGGATGGCGCGGAAGAAGGGACGTGAGTCCACTCCCCGCGCGCGCAGTTGGGCCATCAGCTCGTTGCGCGACAGAGGATACGGCTCCTCCACCAGGATCGAGTACATCCAGTAGCAGTTTTTGGCCCATTCAGCTTCCGGGGCCAGGGTAACGCCGGGCACGCCCTGTAGTCCCTCGGCGTACAGGGCCGCGTTGCGCCGCTTGATCGCCACAAATTCGTCCAGCCGCTCCAACTGGGCCAGCCCCAGCGCCGCCTGGATGTTCGTCAGGCGATAGTTAAAGCCGATCTCGGGGTGATAATATCGCTCCGTCGGCGACATGGCATGGTCCCGCAGCATCCGGGCACGCTCGTACCATTCCGCATTATCGGTGAGGATCATGCCCCCCTCGCCCGTGGTAATCACCTTGTTCCCGTAAAAGCTAAAACAGGACATATCCCCCATTGAGCCGCAAGGCTGGCCGCGATACATGGCCCCATGCGCTTCGGCGGCATCCTCGATCACGTGCAGGCCGTGCGCCTGGGCAACCGCCAGGATCGCGCTCATGTCCGCGGGGTGGCCGTACAGGTCTACGGGCATGATGGCTTTGGTGCGCTCGGTGATCAGCCCCTCCAATTGCATCGGGTCCATCTGCCAGTAGCCCGGCTCGGAATCGACAAACACCGGAGTAGCGCCGGTATAGCTGACCGCGTTCGCCGTGGCGACAAACGTCAGAGAGGGCACGATCACCTCGTCGCCCGGCCCGATGCCCAGTACCACCAGCGCCAGGTGTAGGGCTGTGGTGCCGTTGCTCGTCGAGATGGCATAGCGTCGCTCACAAATGGCGGCCATGCGTTCCTCGAACGCGCCCACGTACTTGCCCAGGGAGGATACCCACTCTGTTGTGACACAATCGGTGACATACTTTAGCTCATTGCCCCGCAGATCGGGCTCGGCCACAGGTATCATTCTCGATTCCTCTTTGCATTGGATTTGCGATGAAACTGCCAGGCGGTTCTTATTCTATCACATACACGTGGATCAGGTCGGCCAGATAGGCCTGATTGTCGCCGGTGATCAACTCGGTAACCGGCACATTGGGCGAAGGGCGCACCAGGTACAGCAGTCGGTCCTCGCAGAAACGCGGCTCATCCTCGAACAGAGCCACCTCCTCCATGCCGGGCAGCGTACCCATCGCCGCCCGCACGGCGGGCCATTCCTCGCCATAGCTGCGCTCGCCCATCAGCACATACCGCACACCCCATGTGCGCAGCAACTCGAGCGCCTCCGGCGAGGGCCAGGTTTCCAGCAATTCGGCGGCGCTCCTGGCCGCCTGGGGCGCAAAGGTCCCGTACCCGTACACCGTGGGCTGGCCGTGTACTCGCGTGGGATACAGCATCCAGCCATACCAGGTCTTTTCCAATGGAAAGTGCACCACCGGCGAGCCTTGCGGCTGCTCGGCCAGCCAGACGTCCACCGGCTGGGCCTTGACCTCCGTATAGCCGTAGGCGTAGGGCAATACGGCGAAATCCAGCAACAGCAGCGCCGCCATCGCCCCGGAGATCAGCCATCGCTTCCGGGCGGCTCCCTCCGGCAGGCGGGCCAACACCCATTCCGCCCCCCATCCTGCCAGGATCGCCGTGCAGAACATGGTCATCACCCCAAAGCGCGCCCACACCCGCATGGAACCCATCAACGGCGTGAACAGATAGATCAAGAGCATGGGCAGCGGAATGACGATGCCGTTATCCAGCCGCAGCGGGCGATAGTCCACCTTGTTCAAGGCGTACTGCCACGCCACCTTGTCCATAAGATCGCAGAATCGCTGCTCCAGCGCGGTGGAAACCCGCACATAGACCGGGTCTCCCCCAAAGTGTAGCGTTGTGCCCATCGCCAGCACGAGCGCGATCCCCCCCAAGAGCGCGAAAACCCTCACCAGGCGCTCCCGGCGGCGCACCCACAGCCCGACGGCAGCCAGCACCAGGGGGATCGCTCCCAGGTACAACAAGTGCTCGTTCGTATTCTGATAGTAATCGGTGGTCAGCGCCTTCCCCCACAGGGGGTGCATGGCGTTCGGATAGACGAAATCCACCAGACTGGCCGACCAGCGGTCCACATACTTCATCGAATGCTCGTACTGCATCTCCCCTTGCTGGTACAACTGCACGACGGGCACGGCCATCGGTACGACGAGCACAACGACAACAACCACCCCCACCAGCAACCCGCCCGACGTCCGCCCACTGCCAGCAGTCGCCTGCTGCCCCGGCTTTTGCCGCGGCAAGAGCCGCAGTCGCCCGCGCAACAGCACGTACAGCACTCCGAACACCCCTACGATCACGGCGTAATACCAGGAGGAGAGGGCGGTCAGCGCAAAGAACAGCCCCGCCAACGCCCCCCACTTCCAGGAGGGGCGGACGAGCATGCGCTCCAAGAATAGAAAGAACAGGGCAATCCATCCGGTCCCCATCAACGGCAGGTGTCCTGCCCCCAGATGGGACATGCGGTACGGACTGAAGGCAAATGCCATCCCGCCCAGCAGCGCCGCCGGTGTCCCGCAACCAAACTCCCGCAGCAAAAGATAGACGCTATAGCCGCTCAGCACGAACGACAGAAACACCAGCGTGTTGTAGGCTGCCACCTCGCCAAACAGCGCCGTGATGGGCAATCCCAACACCGTGTGCGCCACCGTCGTCTCCCCCATCGCCAGCGGGTAGCCGAAGGGATAGAATACATCCGGGTTGAACAGGGGAGACAGCCCCCGCTCCAACAGGGCGGACTTGAACCACCATAGCTTCCAGACATACTCCAGGTTATCGCCCGGCGGCCCCAGGACAGCGGTGCTCCAATGGGCGACCATCGGCCAGGTCATCACCGCGGTGAGCAGCCCAAACAGGGCCAACACCAGCAGGTGCGCCTTCCAGGTCTCCTGTCTCGCGGGACCGTGCGTCGTCACCTTGTGTCCTTGCCCTTTACGACCATGCGTACTCGATGAGCTGGATGCCCACGAAAGTAGTGCGCTTGACGAACGACAGCTCTGGCAGGGCCTCTAGCCGTTGCTCCAAGCTCTGGCTGTCGGCGTGGCTCACCACTACCCACAGGCGCCCCCCACGTTGCTTGCGTTGCGCCGTCACCACCGCCTCGTCCAGCGTCGCATCATCGGCAAAGCGGCTGATCTCGATTCGGGTTCCCCCGCTGCCGAAATAGTGGCTAAAGGGCACCCGGCACTCGTTATCCATCAACACGATCAAGTCATCTTTCGCGAACTGGGGCGTCATATAGCTGGCGACTCCCCGCCAGTCCTCTTTTTGCTGCACGCTATACATATTGCCCAGAGCGTACAGGCTGACGGCGCAGATCAACACCAGCAAGACGTTTCCTGCCCGCTGCCAGGGGATGGCGCTCAATCCCAGGGCCATCAGGATCAGGAAAAAGGGCTGAAACGGCAACAGATAGCGCGTCACCCAGACGGTAGAGAACTGCCCCGCCACAAAGCACGCCACCAGCGGCAAGCCCAACGCGATCAGGCTGAATACCAGCGGCGCATCCAGGCCCTTTTCCTCCCGCGTTCGCCAGCGCCTCCAGACCCCCCAGACGATCAGCGCCCCGGAGAGACCGATCATCGTCCAGGCCAGGAACGACGGCCCAGGGAAATCGACGCCCAGGGTATAAGCCTCCAGCAGGTTGAGGATGTCCAGCAAGCCAGGCGGGCCATAGCGCTGCGACAGCCAACCCCACTCGTTCAGGTCCAGCAGCTTGATCAGGAACACGATCACGCCCGGCACCATCAGCAGGAACAGCCCCACCTGCTCCAGCAGCCACCAGCGCAGCCAGCGCCAGGACTCGCGGGTAAACAGCCCCCCCCTTTTGGCCCACAGGTGAACCGCCACATACAGGTTTTCCGCCAGCACCGCAAAGCCGACATAGTAGTGCAGGTGAAAGGTGAGCGCCGTGCTCAACAGGTGTAGCGCCCACCAGCCCCAACGCCCGCCGTTGACCATCCGCCAGCAGGCATAAACCGAGATCAGCGTAAGGAGTACCGCCCAGGAGTGCATCCGCACTTCTTGGGAATACCACACGTGGTACGGGTTCACGGCTAATAGCAGCGCACTGATGGCGCCCACCCGCCGCCCAAACAGCGCCTTGCCCAGCCAGTAGGCGGGCAGTACTGTCAGCGCACCGGCCAACGCCCCGAACAAGCGGACAGACAGGTCGCTCATCCCAAACGCCCGCAGCCAATGATAGAGCAGCACGTAATAGGCGGGGAACTGCACCGGCCATTCCCACAGGTAGGCGAGCCGGTCCAGGTCCATATCGGCGATCCACAAGCTGTAGGTTTCGTCGTACCACAGGCTCTCGCCGGTCAGGTCGTATAGACGCAGAAACAGCGCGCACGCCACGACACCCGCCACCAGGAGCACCTCGGCCCATTTGCCGATCCCTGCCCTGGAGCGTGCCGCCGGAGCAGCCGTCGGTACAGATGCCGATCTGACCGCTCCCATGCTAGTTTTCCCCCGCTATGCGTTCGTACAAGATCACTTGCCCCACCTGCGGCATCCTGGCCGCGTAGGTCGGCTGCATGTGCCCGGCCAGATATTCCTTCACCGCCCCCTGAGGGTCGGTGTAATGCCCTTCCTCCCACACCAGCCAGACCCGCGCACGCCCCTCGATGGCCTCGGCCACGGCCTGCAACGCCTCGTCGCCATACGTACCCACCGGCACGGGCACATCATCGCACACCGCCAGCACGCCCTGCGCGTAATACACAAAGGGCTTGGCGTGCCAGCCGGGCATGAACAACACCAGATCCCCCTCTTGGGCCTGAGCGGTCAACTGCTCCGCCAGCCCGCGCCAATCGGGCTTGTCGGCCACGCGCACCTGGGCCTGCACGCCAAACAGCGCCACCGCCACCAACAGCAGCAGCACGACCCCGCGCACTACCGACTGGGGGATATTCCGCACGCCCCGCGCCACCAGCAGCAAAAAGGGCAACAGGAAGGGCAACATATAGCGCGCCGAGTACATCGGCTTGCCCACTTGCGACACCAGCCACGCCAGGCCGATGGGCAGGGCCATGTACAGCAAACAGAAAGCCAACGCCTCCCGTTCTGTGTAGAGCGGAGCCTGAGTCGATTCCTGCGCGACAGCTTCCGCGCTACTCCTCTTCCCCGGCCACAGTCCCACCAGAAACGCCCCGGCGAACAGCAGATAACCCGCCCGCCGCAACAACGCGGGGAACATCTCCCGGCTGTTGCCCAGCGTGAACAGCACCGCCGTGTTGGCCAGCGCCGACAGCGTCGGCCTGCCCGGCCCCACGGCCAGCCATCCCCCGCCCCCTTGCGTGAGGGGCAGCAGGAAGGTGGGCAGCCACGGCGCAAAGATTAGTAACACTGCCAATTGAGAGACGCACCAGGCGACCAAAAGACGCGCCGTTGTGCGCCGTTTTATCAGGAAATAGAGGAAAAACAGGTTTTCTAACAGGATACCGAACACGGCGTAATAATGGGTATACAGCGCCCCCGCCGTCACCAGCGCGTAGGCGACCCACAAGCCGATGTGCCGCTTTTGCCAGGCCAGCAGGGCCAGCAGTACCGACGCTGATAGGAGCAGCGTGACCCAGGCGTACATGCGGGCTTCTTGGGCATACCAGATATGGAAAGGGGCCACGGCCAGCAACAGCGTCGCCACCAACCCCGTGCGCGCGTCGAACAGCGTCCGGCCCAGGCCGTACATCACCGGCAGCGCCAGCACCGAGGCCAGCAGCGACAGCCCGCGCACCATCGCCTCCCCATCCCCCAGCGCAATCCAAAAGTGCAGCAGGGTATAGTACAGCGGGGGATGAATGTCCAGGGAGGTCCACTCGATCAACGTGGGCACGTCCATGCGGGCCAGCATCAGGCTGGTCGCTTCGTCCAGCCACAGCGATTCCGCCGTGAGGCCATACATCCGCAGTAGCAGCCCAGCCAACAGGGCCACAACCAGGGGCAGACCGACGGGCACGACCCATGCCAGCCGCGCAGCGCGGCGAACAGACGCTGTCATCGGTTCCCTCACTGGGATTCCAGGGGAGCGTTCCCCTGAGCCGTCGTCCAGGTAGGTTTCCACCAGGCCCACTCTACGCAACTCCCGCACGAGGGCACATCCTCGAGGTCGTGGTTGATGTGCTTCATCCGCAGGCGCGCCATCGCCGGGCCGCGCCATGCCTTCATCACCCCCTCCCCCACATTTCCCAGGGGGTAGCGCGCGTCATAGTCCCGGTCGCAGCAGACCAACGTGCCATCCCAGTAGATGTGCGCGTGGTACCACAGGTTCGGGCAGGGATAGCGCGAGGGCAGCCTGTTCTCATCCTCCGTCCGCAGCGAGCTGATCTCCGGCACCTGGTCGCCCCACGAATCGAACGCCTTGATGTTGATCTTGTCCACGCCGGGCACATTCCAGGTCTGCTTGAACGCCTCAATCTGGGCCGCGGTCGGCGCCAGTTCGATGATCTGTAGCTTGGTGGTGGGGCGGGCATACCGTCCCTTGTTGCGCAACTCTAAGAATTTCAGGATATTCTCGCGGGTTTGCTCAAAGCTGGCCTCGCGGCGCACGTGTTCGTATACCTCGGGAGTAGTGCCGTCCAGACAGAGGTAAATAGCCCCCAGCCCCGCGTCGAGGATGGCCTGGCTGACGTCCGGCTTGAGCAAGACGGCGTTGGTCGAGATTTCGGCGTGCAAGCCGTGGTCGTGGCAATAGGCGATCATATCCACGATGCGTGGATGCAGCAGCGGCTCCCCCCAAATGTGCAGCGTGGTCATCGCCACGTGCGGGGCCATCTCGTCCACCACCTGCCGAAACAGGTCCCAATCCAGGTAGCCCTTCTGGCGTTTCGCCAGGCCGCGCCCCGTGGGGCACATGATGCAACGCAGGTTGCAGGCGTTGGTGGATTCCAGGTACATGCGCTGCGGGTAAGCCCAGGGCCGGGGATTGTGGGCGGCGTAATGCACATAGCGCCACGCCATCCCCAGGTTCCGCTCGTACCGCGCCAACCGCCTTCCGACCTTGGTGATCAGTTCCATGTCTGAGCGTGTTCCTCTCTGGCATCATAGCCCCCCAGCCGTTTCAGGCCACGCACGGCCCGTAGGGGTGGGAATTGCAGCAGGGCGTGGCCGACCTTGCGCAGCAGGCTCACCCGCGAGACATCGTACACAAACTCGCCCAGGCCAGGCCCCAGGGAGTTCAGGTACTTGCGCTTGCGCTTGGCCTCCTGGAAACGGGCTTGCGCCGCAAAGGCCAGCTCGGAGAGCCGCGCGTCCGAAACTTCTGACACGTTGAAGAACGGCTCGATCATATGGTCATAGTTGGTGTAGTAATAAGCCTGGGAAAAGTCGCGGTTGAACTTTATCTCGGGGTTGCGGGCCACCAGCTCGTCCCACAGCCGCGTGCCGGGGAAGGGGGTCGTCAGGCTGAACATGGCCTGATCCAGCGGCAACTCGCTGGCAAAGGCGATGGTTTGCTCCATCGTCTCGTCAGTATCCCCCGGCAGCCCCAGCATGAAATATCCCTTTGCCAGGATGCCCGCCTCTGCCGTCCAGGACACCGCCTGCCGCACCTGCTCCAGGGTGATGCGCTTGCCAATCGTCTTCATAATCTCCGGGTTGCCCGTCTCGATGCCATAGTGCACTTCACGGCAACCGGAACGGTGCATCAGCTGCAGCAGTTCCGGCGTTACCCGGTCCACGCGGGCCAAGCATTGCCAGCGAATATTCAGCCGGGCCTCGATCAGCAGAGACGTCAAGGCCGTCAGGCGCTCTCGGTCCAGGGTGAACAGGTCGTCGATGAAGTAGAAATTGTGATAGTTGTAGGCGTGCACCAGGCCGCGCACCTCGGCCAGTACATTCTCCGGGCTGCGCTGGCGGTATGTGCGCCCCACAATCCCCTTGAAGCAGTAGCTGCAATTGTAGGGGCAGCCCCGGCTAGTTAGCACCGTCACCATGCGCTCGCCATTGGGGGCATACAGGGGATAGCGCTCCAGCTCGTACAGGTGGCGGGCGGGGAATGGCAGCGCGTCCAGGTTCTCAATCAGGGGCCGGGGCGCGTTCTGCACCACCTGTTTGCCATCGGTGAAATACAGCCCCCTGATGTGGCGCAACACCTCTATCGGCGGCCTTGATCCCATCGCCAGAATGGCCTGCGCCAACTCGCTCAGGGTCTCCTCCCCCTCGCCCGAAATCACGTAATCCACGTGAGGGTCTTGCACGACCTCTTCGGGGAAGAGGGTCGCGTGCGGCCCGCCCACCACGATGGGGCAACTGGTCCGTTGCTTGAGCAGCGCGATGGCCTGTTCCGCACTGTGGTAGTTGTTGGTCATGGCGGTAAAGCCGATCAGGTCGGGGGCATAGGCCGCGATGCGAGCCACCTCCAACTCTAGCGGGGTGGCCGGGTCCAGGCCCAGGTCATAGATGGCGACGGAATGACCGGCGGCTTCCAACACAGCCGCCAGGTACCCCAGCCCCAGGGGGGGATAGCTGTTGACCAACTGGTTCCATTTGGGAGAGACGAGAGCGACGCGCAGTGAACCGTCCAAGGATGTAGCTCCTGTCAAAGCAGATTGGTAAAACACACGAATCCGTCGGAGGAGAACAGCAGGCCCCCGACGGGTACTCGCACGAGGATCGAAACGATCAACGGATGGCGTGCTTGTATGAACAGTTGGCCGCTTTGAGGATCTGGCGCACGTACTCGTGGCTGATCTGGTCCACAATCCGCTGTTTCTCTGCCTGCTCGGCCAGCTTGTGTAGCGTCCAGGAGGTGAAATTCAGCCCGAGTTCCCGTGGCCGGGAGCGGGCCAGGGCCACGATGCGCTTTTTCTGCGTCTCGGTGAAACGGGGCTTGGCCCCTCCAGAACGCACCGTCCTCAGCCCTCTGCAACCCACCTGGTTAAAGCGATGAATCCACTTGCGCAAATTCGCCGGATGCGACTCCACGATCTGCGCAATCTCGGGAACGCGATACCCGTCGGCAGACAAGAGAACCACACGCGCCCTATGCTGTAGATCGGGATCGTCGCTATTCAGCCAGACCTGAAGGCGAACCTTCTCCGAAGCATCGAGTTCGCGGACGTAAAGAACCATAGTGCCCCCCTGTAACGCTGTCACTTGACCTTGGTGTACCATGAGGCAGGGTAGAATCCATCCTGTCAATGGCCCTATGGTAGCCGGAGGAGATGAAACTTTTATGAACAGCGTTTTTGATGGGGCTTACAATTCGTTCATACACGCCATCTTTCAATGAACACGGGTACACTTGTCGGACCCTATAGCTTCAAGTATCCAGTATACCTATCGCCCGGCGGGGCGCAAATCCCAGCGCGCATTTCCCGCCCATCCTGGGCCGCCGCCATCTCGGACCGCAGGTCCGCAGGCGGCTTCCGCAGCATGTAGAATGCCAACAAGGGTGCTGCGGCATACATGCCGAGCGCTCCAAGATGATGCCGCCAAGGGTGGCAGTGCTCCGCTTTCCGCCCACACCAACCGGCTGACAAAAGCACCGAAACTTGGTACACTGGGGGCAAGAAAAGGCACATCTCTGCAGCGGGTCGGCGTCACCCGGCCCACACCACAAAGGAGGATGACATGGACCTGGGATTGAAGGGAAAAACTGCCCTGGTGGCAGCGTCCAGCAGAGGGCTGGGCAAAGCCGTTGCCATCGCCCTGGCACGAGAAGGGGTCTTGATCGCCATTACCGCCCGCGGAGAGGCCAGCTTGCAGGCCACGGCAGAGGAAATCCGCCAACTCACCAAGAGCAAGGTGCTCGCCGTCCCGGCGGATGTCAGCATGGCTGCCGATATCGAGACGCTGATGGACCGGGTGCTGGAGGAGATGGGGCATGTGGACATCCTGGTGAACAACGCCGGTGGCCCGCGGCCGGGCCTCTTCACCGATATGTCCGACGAGGATTGGCTGCACGCCGTCGAGCTTAACCTGATGAGCACCATCCGCCTCACTCGCCGCGCCCTGCCAGGAATGCGCGCCCGCCAGTGGGGGCGCATCATCAACATTACCTCCATGTCCGTCAAGCAACCCATGCCCAATCTAATCCTGTCCAACACCGTACGGGCGGGCGTGGTGGCGATGGCAAAAACCCTGTCGAGCGAGATGGCCGCCGAGGGGATCACGGTGAACAATGTCTGCCCCGGCTATACCCTCACCGACCGGGTGCGCCAGTTGGCCGAATCCAACGCCGAGACAGAGCACACCAGCATAGACACCGTGATGAATCGCTGGCGAGAATCCATCCCCGCCGGGCGGCTGGGCAAACCGGAGGAACTGGCCGTCCTGGTTACCTTCCTCGCTTCCGATTCAGCCGCCTATATCACCGGCACGACGGTTCAGGTGGATGGCGGGTTCATCCGAAGCTTGTTGTAGGGCTATGACTACTCGTGGACTCGCCCTATCAAAACATCGGGGCGAGTCCACGCTACTTCTGGCATTCTCCGCAAGCAGGCGAGACCGCGCCATTTGACGTATTGGCTGTCGCTCATATAATTCAATCTATGTTGAACTATACTACACAGGCTACAGACGAAAAGAGATTGCTCCAGTTGTTCAAGGCGTTGAGCCATGCCAATCGGCTGCGCATCCTGGATATGCTGATGGAAGGCGTGCAGTGCAACTGCGAGATCGCGGAACGGTTACACCTATCACTCAGCCTGATCTCTCACCACATGCGCGTCTTGGAAGATGCAGGGCTGATCAAAAGCGAGAGGGACTCGGAGGATGCCCGCTGGATTTACTATTCAATAGATCAGGAGGCGCTGCTGACCTATCAAGATTCCATCAAAGCCTTTCTCGATGTGAGCCGTATCCAGCTTCGATGCCCTTCTTGTGGGCCTGGTTCCTGTAACTCGTCCTAAACTGGCATAGATGGCTCTTTTTTGTCCAAATAATTCAATCTACATTGAATTATTTGGACGCTCTAGCCATCACCAACCAAAACGAGGAGTGAAATGAAAACATTCGAAAAGTACCTGGCCGTATGGGTTGCCCTCTGCATGCTCACGGGGGTGCTGCTCTCCCAGATGGTACCAGGGATCGGCCAGGCGATTGACTCCTGGCAAGTGCGGGGGATCTCGATTCCCATCGGCATCTGCCTATTCCTGATGATGTACCCGGCCATGCTGAACCTGCAGGTGTCAGAGCTTAAAAAGCTCAGACGGAACCCGAAACCCATCCTGCTCACCCTGATCTCCAACTGGCTCGTGGCTCCGCTGGTCGCTGCGGTGCTCGCCCGACTTTTCCTGGCGGGGAACGAGCAGCTCATGGTAGCTGTCATTCTGTTGGGGGCCAGCCCCTGCACAGCCATGGTTTTGGTCTGGGGCAAACTGGCTGAGGGCAACCAGGAACAGAACATCGTCAATACGAGCCTAAACACGCTGACGATCATGGCCCTATACGTACCCGTCGTCTCGCTACTGACTGGCGTCCAGGGTATCCCCATTGATCGAGGATTGCTGGCTATCTCGGCCCTGGTGTTCATCGGGCTGCCGTTGCTGTTAGGGGTCGTCAGCAAGCGCCTGCTCGTACACGCCAAAGGCCAGCATTGGTTCGAGGCGGTGTACCGCCCTGCCGTAGGGAAGGCATCTATCGGCGCGCTCTTGATGACACTGGTCGTGCTCTTTTCCCTCAACGGGCAATTCCTGGTGAGCAACTTCCATCTGTTGCTGCTCGTCTCGGTGCCCCTGTTGCTTGGCTTTGTGATCGTGGTAGGGTACAACTTGCTCGCGACCAGAGCTTCTGGCCTGGGCTATCGTGAGGGGATTACCTCCGTGATTATCGGCTCCTCCAGCAATTTCGAGATTGCCATCGCCACGGCCGTGGCAATGTATGGAGTCGGGTCGCACGCTGCCCTGGGAACTACGATGGGCCTTTTCTGGGAAGTGCCAATCATGTTGGGGCTGGTCTATCTGGGCAAAGCCCTGGGCCGACGGAAGTTCTGGCGAACTAATACCGCAGCCACGCTCATACCGGCGGCTGAGAGCGCGGAGGCCAGCCCGGCAGACTAAGCCCGCTCCCCCAGACGGTCCTGCCCCGATACGCGAAAAACGCCTGGCACGAGGGAGTGATCGCAACCGCTCCCTCTTTGCCAGGCGTCTTGCCCAGTTGTTTGCCATCTGGGGCCTGATAGCCCTGGTCAAGACAGATTCCCTCGCCACCTCTTTTCAAAGGCGAGGGAATCTAGCATCCCTGCCCATCCATTACTCAGAACTGTAGCGCGCAGTCTTCCGATACCTGAATCCAGTAGCCTCGTCCCGGCGCAAACTCGTACAGGTCGTTCGTCCAGGGCGGCACGCGCGGCACATAGCGCTTCCAGGGATCGCTGGGATCGGAGGCGTCATAGCTCCAGACGAGCTCCACCTTGCTACTGACCCCCCCCAGCGCCGCCGCGATATCTCGCGCCGTGAGCGAGGGATAGCCCACCATGTTCTCCCCTCGCTTCAGGGCCAGCGCCGTTCCTTCAGCACTTTTGCCGGTAACGGTCAGATCGGCGGCAGCGCTCATCTGCACCCAGTAGGCATGCTGCACATCCAATTGCTCCAGGCCAGTCAGCGCCGCATTCTCCGCTTCAAACAGCTTCCGGGGAACCGTTGCATCGGCAGGGTCGTGCGTCCAGATGCCGATGACCCTGTCCATTACCGGCCCGAACACTGCCGCCACCGAGGGATCGGCAGGCAACACGGGCAGCGAGATCAGGTTCATCCCTTCGTACAGATGCAGCGTGTGGCTTTGGGGTACTTCCACACGGTATTCCACGACCAACTCCGCCAGTTGCCCCCCTTCTCGCCCCGTCAAAGTGATCTGGTATTGGCGGCTGGTGTCGTTGCAGACCAGCATCAGGCCGTGATTGGTCAGCTTGCCGCTCGCCCAATCTTGCGCCAGGGTGGTCACATCCCATTCATACCACTCCTCGCGGGCATAGATGGTACTGGACGAGGTGGCCAGTGCCAGTCGGTCGCTTCCCCCGGCGCTGGCGCCAGGGCTGCCCCAGCTCTCGCCCGTGCGCGGTCGGTTCCAGGTCACATGCCACTCGGACCAGCCGCGCAACAGGCCCACGGCATCCACTACGAGCGGGATGTTGTCGCTGCCCGTAGCCCGCGCCCGGAAGGTGGCTCGCTGCACCACGGCGTTGGGCGGCAGGTTGGATAGATCAAAGTGAAAGATCGGGCGCTTGGCGCCAAACGTGCGCACCGGCAGGCGCGGATCAGAGCCATAGCAGGTATCAGGGCCCCACTCGTTGAGCGCCGCATCGCCGTCCACCTTGAACACGGCAGTATTGGTGCTGGGCGCGGGAGTGGCAGTCTTGGTCGACACAGGCGTCTGCACGGGCGTGGCCGTCTTGGTCTGCGCGGGCGTGGCCGTGCGGGTGGGCGTGCGTGTCGGCGTCGGGGTGGGCGCGCCGCCCGTATAGCGCACCAACAACTGGGGCCGCGCGAGTGGCACGTCATAGTTCATCGACGCCAGGCTATAGCCCACGGACGAACCCGTCTCATCGCCCTTGAGCACCATGCCATAGTTCTGGCCGGGATGGGCCGCCCAGTAGGCGACCAGTTCTGTCACGTCCAGGGTCACCCATTGCCCCGCGCTCTTGAGTGTCGCGCTGGACACGGCTTGCGCAACGCGATCGATCCCCAGCCCGTTGCAGCCCGCTACTTCCCAGGGGATATTGGATACCGCGTTCACCCAGGTGGACTGATAGGCATCCCAGTACCGCAAGGCCCGATACAGGCTGACTTCCAGGTCGCTGGGGTTCGTGCGGTCCAGGACGTACAGCCGCAACTTGGCCAGTTCGATCGTGCTGCCAGCGGGCAACCCGGTCAGGTCAAAGCGCAACAGGGAGGCAATGGTATCCCCCTGCCGCACCATCAACTCCCGCTCCAGACCGCAAGCCTGATCGGGATACCACGAGCTAATCGTCGTGTCCTCCCCGGTCAAGAAGGCCACGGACCCCGGAATAGCCGTCGGGGTAGCCGCCACGGTAGGAGTGGGGGTGGGAACAGCCACGCTGCACTGCACCACTAGCTTGGGCCGCAGTGTCACGTCGCTATGCTCGAACGACGCCAGGCTGTATTCCACGGAAACCCCGCCCACCCCTTTGAGCAGCAAACCATTGTTCCCGTCGGGATGGGCTTGCCAGTCGCGCACCAGTTCCGTGACGTCCACTGTCAATGCCTGCCCTGGCGCCGGGAACGGGAGGCTGGCAAACGCCGTCTCATCGCGGTCCGCGGTGAGGCCATCACAGCCAGCTACACCCCACGGCTGGCCAGACCTGGCCAGTTTCCAGGTAGCCGCCAGCTCATCCCAGGCGCGGCGCACGCGGTACAGAGTCAACGTCAGGTCGCGCCAGTTGCTCCGCTCCACCACATGCAGTTGCAGCGTGGCTCGCTCAATGGACGCGCCCGCCGGGATTGCGCTCAGGTCGAAACGCAGCAACCCCGAGCGGATATTCCCCTGGCGGATGTCCAGCTTTTGGGCATTACCCTGGTTGGTGTCGGGCGCCCAGGCGTCCAGGGTTGTGTCCTCGCCGTTCTGGATGGTGATATCGCCCGCCCCCGGCGTGGGGGTGCGAGTCGGCGTCATGGTCGGCAGTGGCGTGCGCGTCATGGTCGGCGTCGGGGTGATACTCGGCGTATGGGTGGGCACAGGCGTCGGCTGGGTATCGCTGTGCACCACCTCCAGCCAGGGCCGCAATTCGGGCAAAGCGTGCTCCCGCGAGGCGAATTCGTATTCGACCGCCGCGCTCCCATTGCCCTCGATCAGCAAGCCAAAGTTGGTCTCTGGTCGGGCCACCCAGTTGCCCACCAGACTGGTTATGTCAAAAGAAACCCACACTCCTTCCTCGGTAAGCATTACCTCGGACACGGACTCGCCGCCTCGGTCTAGCCCCACCTGCGTGCAGCCAGGTTCGTACCATTCCTTGCCCTTGCCAGCCAGAATCCAGTTCGTTTCGTTCACATTCCACTCGCGCAGTACCTTGTGGACACTGGCGAACATGTATCCGGCATTGCTCCGCTTGGCGATGAACAGGTGCAGCCGTGCCGAGAGGATATGCTCCTGCGGGGAAATGCTGCTCAGGTCGGCATACCACAGGCCCGACTTGATGCCCCCCTGCCGGACGATCACCGTAGTCGCCGAGCCATAGTTCTTGTCAATATGCCAGTCGTTGACAAACGTGTCTCGCATCACCGGCACGACTACCGCGCCCACCATCGGCGTGGGAGGCAGCATCAGAGTCGGGGTAGACGTGGGGGTCGGTCCGGCAGTCGGCACGCCCGTCGGCGTGCTGGTCGGCGTAAGGGTAGACGTAGGCGTCCCTGCGATGGTCGGTGTCCACGTAGCGGTGGCCTGAAGTGTCGGCGATACCGTCGGTGTCGGAGAGGACAGCGAGTGTTGCACGTACAGGCGCGGGCGCTTGTCGGCATTGTCCGTCTCTCGCGAGCTGATCTCATACTCCACCGAGGCCGTGCCGCCCCCCTTGATGATCAGTCCATAGTTCTCGCTGGGGTTGTTCACCCAACTTGTTACCAATGGGGTAATGTCCAGATTGAACCACATATCCGAGCCGTCCAGGGTCATCCAGGCGGCAGGTTCCAGGGCGCGGTCTGTGCGCCCGTTACACCCAGCGACTTCCCACTGTGCGCCATTCGCCGCCTGCCCCCAGGTCGCTTCCAGCTCCTTCCACTGCCGAAGCACGGGGTAGATGGAGGCCGTCATATGCCCCACATTCGTCCGATCATCCACGTAGAACTGGAGGATGGCCCGTTGCACGTAGGAACTGGCCGGGATGGCGCTGACATCGAACTGGAGCATGGCCGCACGGTAATCGCCCTGGCGCACCAGCAACCGCTGCGATTCGCCCAGATTCTCCGTCGGTCCCCACTTGTTCAGCGTCGTGTCGGCCATCGGGTCCAGTCGCAACGCGCCCTCCATCGGCGTGGGCGTTGGGGCCACGTACTCGGTGGGCGTCGGTGTGATGGTAGACGTCGGCGTGACGGTGGGCGACGCCACGGGCGTACTCGTCATCGTGGGCGTGCGCGTCGGGGTAGGCGTCGGCCCCACGGTAGGAGTCTTGATCGGCGTCGGCGTGCTCGTCACAGTCGGCGTCAGCGTTGGAGTCGGAGTAGGCGTCCAGGTCTGCACCGGCGTGGGCGTGTAGGTCATCGTCGGCGTCAGCGTCGGCAACTCGCCTGCGCTGATCACCAGCCGAGGCCGGAACGCCGGGTCTTCCCATTCCGCCGAGGCAAAATGATACTGCACCGACGTACTGCCGAATCCCTTCAGGATCAGCCCATAGTTAGACGAGGGGTCGTCCACCCAGCCACGTACCATGCTGGTAATGTCGTAGGTGAACCAGTAGTTCTCGGCGTTGAGCATCAGCGTTTGCTGCTGTATCTGGTCGCGGTCCGAGCCCTCCCCGTTACAGCCAGCCTGCGCCCAGGCCGCGCTCTGGCTGGCCCGCTGCCAACTCACTTCCTCAGCCGTCCAGGGCCGCCGCACCTTGTAGACATTGGTATACAGGCTGCCGGTGTTGCTGCGATCATGGGCATACAGCATCAGGTAAGCCCCGTGAATCTCGGTGCCCGCCGGGATCGCGTTCAGATCGAATTGCAGCATCGACGCCACGATGTCCCCCTGCCGCACGATCAAGTCCCGTTCCCCGCCGAGGTTACTGGTCGGGAACCATTGGCTGATATAGGCATCACCCTGCGGACTCACGGACAAGCTTCCCGGTATGGGCGTCGGCGTCGGCGCAAAGGTCGGCGTCGGCGTGGGTGATGGCCCGTCGGTGATCAACGGAGTGGGTGTTGCCGTGTTGGTGGGCGTGGGGGTCGGCGTCGGTGGCTGGTAGCGATAGGCCAACTGCGGCGGATAGGCCCCTTCACGCGAAGAGAAGGTCAACTCTGTGCTGGCGTCGCCCGCTCCCATCAGCAACAGGCCATAGTTCGCCCGCTCGCCGCGCCACCAACTCTGGACAAGCTCGGTAATGTCCCATTCGTACCAGGTTTCCCCACCGCTGACTACGGTGGAGGCCAGCGCCGCTTCATCCCGGTCGCCAGAAGGATCGCCCGCGCCCCCGACCGTCCAGGGGTCGCCGGAACGCGCCTGGTTCCAGCTTGCTTCCGTCTCATTCCAGGGGCGACGTAGCCCGTACAGATGTACGCTCATGCCGCTCGCCGTGGGGCCTGTAGCCCGCAGGCGCAAGATGGCCTGCGAGATGCCCGCCCCCGCCGGAATCTCCCCCAGGTCCACGTGCAACAGGGTGCGCGTGTTCCCGCTTCCGTCGACAGTCAGCGTGGTTCCGCCGCCATAGTTGCCCGTCGGGTCCGCGGCCTTGAGTACAGCATCAGACACCGCTGCCGCCTGCACCGGAATCGGCGTAGGGGTGTTGGTGGGCGTGGGGGTATTCGTCGGCGTGAAGGTCGGCGTAGGAGTGTAGGTGGAGGTTGGCGTGCGGGTGGCTGTGGGCGTCGACGTGGCGGTAGGGGATGGCGTGGGCGTGGGCGGCTCCCCCCAACTGCCCGACACCTCGATCAAGTGCACGATCTCGTCCCCATCGCCGTTGCAGGATAGCCGGAAATCGGCCTCCCCGTTGCCCATGTTATTATCCAGGTAAGCGTCGCGCAGCATAAAGGTATAGTCGATCCAGCTATTAACCGGCCCCAATGCCGCACCCTTTTGCAGCGTCTTGGACACGACCTGCCCGTCATTGTTCTTGTACTGGAGGGAGAGCGTATCGCTTCCCTTGTTCAAGAAGACCACGCGCACAGAGTAGGAGACGTTGCCCCCCTCCTCACTGATGGGCTTGTGAGCCAGATAGGGGTAGCCATCGTCAATATCGAGGTAGATATACTGCTGGCCGTTAGCCTGATCCGTGCGACGCGCCTGCCGGGAATACATATGGTCGCGCACCGCAGCGGGCAAGTCCTCGCGCCAGACGCGCACCGTGCCGCCCCCCGATAGCTCCTTGCGCGTCAGCCAGAAGGTCCAGTCGCCCATATGCCCGGAACAACCGCCCCCGCCCCACATGAGCGGCTCATATTCCGTATCACGCAGAGCGGTCCACACCGAGGGGGTATCCTCAATCGAGACCCCCAGATGGGCGCTCACCCACCGCAAGAGTTCGGGCTTGGTAACGTTCAGGTACTCGGGATGCAGATCGATGGCATCCGGGTGATAGTGCAGGCCCGCCAGCAAGGACCAGTATTTGAGTTCCTCGCCGCCAAAGCCATAGGGGGATTCCAAAAAGATGGGAACAGTCATCGAATAGGTCCGAATCATGTCCCATGAGCCGGTATACGAGCCATACCCCTGGTGGCCGATCAGGTCCACCCACATGCCCGCGTGTTTCAGACCAATGGGGGGAACCAGCTTGGCCGCATAGTCGGAAGCGCTTTTGCGCGTGCCGCTGCCGCCCGGAGCGTTGTTGATAAAGATCTGCTTATTGGGGAAGGCTGCCCGATAGGCGTCCATCGTCCACAGGACATAGCGTTGAAAGTTGAACAGCAGGCCGGGAGTGACGGTATCTACGATGGCGTTCCAGTTGCCCTGATAATCCTTGATGGGCTGGGTCTCCCCGTCCAGTCCGGTGGTGACGACCACCGAGTCTACGTGGGGGTGATTCCCGAAACGCTCCCCAAAGGCGCGGACCATCTCAAAGTACGCTTCGCGCCAGGTGGCGTTATCGTACATGGGCATGACGGCGTACGAGCCATAGTCCTTGTCCTTCAGGAAATAGCCCACCTTGCGCCCGTTGACCACGGGGCGCAGGTTATTGGGGTTCTCCTTATCGATCTTGTCATAGACCCACGTCGGGGTAGCGTCGTAGAACAACACACCCGGCCAGTTGGGGAAATCCGAGACATAGGGAATGATCTGAATCTGGACCGGCTTGGGAATCACCTCCCCATTCAACATCGTGACCTTGAGGTTGCGCTCTCGGTTGAGTTGCGCGTCAATGTGTGCCCAATTATAGACGCCGGGCGCGGGGTTGATCTCCTCCCACAAACAGTAATGGATAGACCCAATCGGTCCCAGTTCGGGGCGCAGATTCTGCCAGTCGTTGCCAAAGTCGAAAAAGCGGTAGATGATGGGTACGACCGTGGGTTGCCCCGGGGGAATGTACGACACGGACGGGTCAGACGGATCAATCGGATCAGAGATAGCGGCCCCGCCTTCATCCGGACCAACCCGGCGCGGCTCCTGGATGCCAGCCCCCTCGCCGCTCAGGCCCATCGGGGTGATCGCCCCAGCTTCTACAACCATGCTACCTGTCAGCAGCAGCGCGATCAGCGTCACCAGAAAGGTCAACAGCTTGCAGATCCTGATTCTATCCATCATTGTTCCTCATATGCGTCATGGGTTATTAGGCGCATTCATCCAGGATTAGGGTTATCCAGACGATGGCCATTGCGGGGGTGGCTATCACCATCCGGCGCATCGGGCACCTCTGAGCCATCCCGCCGGGCACAAAACAACGTGCGTCAATGTTATATCTCGCTCCATTCTAACATCCGCCTCCCCAACCGCTGTAAACCCCTCATAAATTGCCAGCAAATTCCATAGATCGAACGTAAATACCGTATGTAGAACAATAGACACCACCGCCCTGCCGCCCCCCTGCACAAGTTGACAGCGTTCTAGGCGGCGTGTTAACATCATTCCGGCGTGGGAACAATCGGGCCGATTCCCAATGACACCAATCGCGCACCCACAGGCGATCCCCACGCGCTCATTCCCCCTCGTGTTTCTATCCTCATCCCTCACTCGCTGTCGCGCAGAACGTATTGTGTCCTGACAGGAGGTAAAGGGAAATGTCCAATACCAATAACAAACATAACAGACGCCCCACGGGCGCTGCTCGGTATCGGCGCGGGCAAAGCCGCTATCACTATTCGGGTTATGGCCCCTATTCCGGCAGGGTCAGGCGGGCCGACGGCGAGATCGAGGCCGACATCATCGAAAGCCTGGTGCGGGATACCTGGGCACACGCCGATCGCATTAACGTGGATGTCCACGATGGTGTGGTCAAGCTCACCGGGGAGGTGGTTTCGGCGGTGGAGAAGCGATCCGCCGGAGATGATGCCTGGGATACGCTGGGCGTGGTGGATGTGGATAACGACCTGGAGATCAAGTCGTTGCGCTGAGCTGGGAGACGAGTGGCAAGCGAATGACCACTTGAGGGAGAAGGCTATAGCTGCACTCTCATCCTGGCCTTCTCCCGGGGGGCGAAGCGACCAGGCACCCTCACCCTGGCCCTCTCCCAGAGGGAGAGGGAACCGGAGCCGGGGAGCGGAAGGCACAGAGGAGAACGGAGGAGGTAGCGCATAGATGGGTGGCACGCTTGGCGATAGCGAGCGAGCAGTGAACAGAGGGGAGGAGCTGGCCCCGGAAGTCGAGCTGACCAGTCGAGACCCGGAGGACTTGAAGGCGGATGTGGAGGAGGCGCTGGACCTGGACCCGGCAATCACGTCTGACCGCATCACGGTGGACATTGATGGGGGCACGGTGATCTTGCGGGGGACGGTGGATTCCGAGGAGGAATTCGAGTCCGCCGAAGGGGATGCGCAAGAAGTTCCCGGCGTGACCAATGTGCGCAACGAGCTGTCCGTCGGCGAGTGGAAGGGCGTAAGGACGGGGCCGGGGCAGCCCTTCGGGAGGTAAGTGCATTTCATAGGCGTGCGCCCATAGCGCGTGCACATGGGCGGCGCATGAGGAATGTAGCCAGAGAGAGGGGCGGCGTGTTATGGATGTAGCGAGGGAGAGAGACCGGGACACGGACACGGTTTCCGGCGATGAGGTGGATACTACCGGCAGGCTGGAACCCCCGCCGGGTGCGGATTATGGGCCCGCTGCGGAGGAGGAACGGAGCAGCGGTACAGACAGGACGGTGGGCCGGTTTTACCACGGCGATCTGCCGTATACCCGACGTTACTATCACACCTATGGCCCGTACTATGGGCACGTCCAGCGCAACGATGAGGATATCTGGCGGGACATTCAGGTTGGCATGAAATGGGATGACAATGTCGATCCCGACCATGTTCGGGTGCAGGTCGCAGATGGCGTGGTGACGCTGGAGGGCGCGGTGGAATCGCCCCTGGAAAAGCGCTCGGCGGGGGATGATGCCTGGGATACGCCCGGCGTGCGCGACGTGCGCAACAAGCTGACCATCTCTGGGCGGCCAGAGCCTACGGCCACAGGCGACAGGTGGGAGGTGGGCGAAAAGGTGACAGACGAATCCAGAAACAAGGATGGAGAAAGGGAGGCTCCGGCGGTTCCCCAGATACAGGGCGAGCGCAGCGCAGGACTGGGGCCTGGCGCGGTGGATGAGGGGAGCAATGGCGATACTGGCGGCGAGTATATCCGCCGCACCCAGTCCTACAGCAACCGCTACTATTACACGGCCTACGGTCCGTATCATGGGCGCGCCCGCCGAGATGATGAGGAGATCGCGCGCGATGTGCGGCAATCGCTGATTTGGGATACCTATGTGGACGCGGACCGCGTGGATGTAGAGGTGGAGGATGGAACGGTCATCCTCAAGGGGACGGTCGATGCGATCGTGGAAAAGCGTTCGGCGGGGGATGACGCCTGGGATATCCCTGGTGTGCGGGATGTGCGGAATGAGCTAACAGTGAAGCGTTAGCCCCCCGCCCTTTCTGAGTGATGCTGTGGGGAGGCCCCTCACCGTGGCCCGATGTCGGGGAGAGAGGGCGTCATTCATGCCGCGGCATGCATGACGGGGCGGGTTCGTCCCAAGCGCGGGAAAGGGCTATAATCACGGGGCGGCGTTCCGGATAGCGCTCAACGCGATTGTGCACGAGGAGGGTAGCCAGGCCAATGGGGGAATCGTTTGCAGCAGAAACCTTGCGCGAGCTGGTGATGGATCATCTCGACGCCTCGCCCGATAGCCTGCGGTTCGCGCCAGTACGTACTGGCAAGCACAATAGCTCTTTCTGGGTGGATAGCGACTGCGGGCGCTATGTGCTGCGAATCGCACCGCCAGACGACGCGGGTTTCCTCTTTTACGAGCGGCTGATGATGCGCCAAGAGCCGGACATCCACGCCCTGGTACGCGCGCATACACAAATCCCTCTGGCCGAGATCGCGGGCTATGATTTTGGCCGCACGCGTATCCCCCGTGACTATGTGCTGATGCGCGCGCTGCCGGGCCAGCCCCTGAGCGAGGTTCGGAATATCGCCCGCGACGAGTTCCACCGGACGCTGTACCAGGTGGGCCAACGCCTGGCGCAGCTACATCGCCTCACCGCGCCAGATTGCCTGAGTCTCGACGCCTATGGCTATCTGGGCGCTCACCATCCCATGCCACCGCAACCCACCTGGCCGCAAGCCTTTCGGGTGATGTGGAATATGCTGCTGGATGACGTGGTGGCCTGCGGAGCGTATACTGCCGCCGAGGGGCAGGCGATGCGCGATCTGCTGGACCGGCACGCCGATGCGTTCCAGCGGCCCGTGGTATCCCGCCTGCTACATATGGACATCTGGAGCGAAAATATCCTGATCGACGAGCAGGGCAACGTGACCGGCCTGGTGGACCTGGACCGCGCCCTGTGGGGAGATGTGGAGATCGAATTCGCTGTGCTGGACTACTGCGGGATTAGCGAGCCGCCCTTTTGGGAGGGGTACGGCACGCCGCGAGATATGTCCGAGCCAGCGCGCATCCGGCAGGTGTTCTATCTGCTGTATGAGCTGCAAAAGTACATGCCCATCATCGTGTGGCGACGAAATGACCGAGTGCACGCGGCGCAATACAAAGCTCAATCCCTGGCGCTGGCGGAGCAGATCAAGTAGCAAGGATATCGCAATGTCTAGAACACACCCCCCTCGCGCCGT